>Ga0209723_1006933_pt1 | contig 10619 bp, 6 predicted proteins | sample BiotimSIPDNA_2_FD_185750 | JGI IMG/M metagenome (GOLD analysis project Ga0209723, IMG submission 185750) | Anaerobic biogas reactor microbial communites from Washington, USA - Biogas_R2 time_0 SIP DNA (SPAdes) (version 2) | ecosystem: Engineered > Bioreactor > Anaerobic > Unclassified | place... | reverse complement strand
CTATATCTCCTGATAATTGGGCAAATCCGGAAGATTTAGCTAACGCATTAATAAGTGAAGGAGTAAAAGTAAATTTTACATTCCCTTTACCTGATTTTGTAAAGACCCATGTAACAAATGGCGGAGATATCGATATACTTTTAGAAAAGTCAACTGATGGACTTTATATTGATAAACTTATTGAAACTAAAGGGAAAAACAGGCCTTCATATACATATGATGATAATAATTTATATATTCAAGTATTTCCTAAATTTAATTGTACCGGAGATTACAGAATGTATGTTAGTTCACTTAATAAAACAATCCCAACAGTTGACTCAAATTATGGCTACAACGTATATTCCCTTTGGCAAAATGGATCAACATACGGCGCTGCCCACGGAACAGACATATATAACTATGATCAGGGTGAACTGTGCTATGAATTCATACAGGACAATGTAGGACGGCTAAAACCCAAGCAACCTGCAGATCCGGAAGGCTCAGAAAGAATAAGCATAGACACAGACAGCTTTATACGCGGCAATGGTCCGAACGATGTAAGAATTGGATGGAACACCTTCAATAATGCCGGAGCTGTAGGACTGTATTTCTGGTATCCGATAACAGTAAAGTTTTACGCAAGAGGAGCAGGCGGACAAGCTGTGATAAAGCATTTTCTAACAGACGGAACGCCGCTTTTGGGCCACGACAGGACGGAAAGAATAGTTAATGGCGGTGAATACACATTTCAGCCTGCCAATATATCAGGCTACAGGTATATTGGCTATAAAGCCGGGAGGGACAACCCTCCGGACAGTCCTTCCATAAACTCGGGAGCGGTTTTTTTCAATTATGACGGATCATATAACAGTATGAACATAAACTTTTATTACGAGAGAATAAGCCTGCCTCCTGTAACGGGAGACGGCATGGATTCATCTGCTTCAGGAGTTATAAGAGCAGATGACAGGGGAAACGAAAAATATGATGTATTGCAGGGAATTCCTGTTACCGAGGATTTATATGCAAATGTACTGGGAAAAGAATACCTGTATGACCACAGGTTTGCCGAAAAAGGCGGAAGACGTGACTATCAGATACGAGTAGGCAAGAAATATATATTAAGATGGGATGAAGGAGAATATGATACCAGTTACTGTGAAGGGTGTGAAGACACTGACGGTGACGGGATTAATGATAAATGCAATGGACATACAAGCTGGAATTCAGACTGGAAAGAGGATACCAGAATAGTAACAAACACGTATACAGTCTCAAGAAACTACTCATACTGGGTTATTGATTCATTAAATGTATACGGAATAAGTTATGCAGAGGTAAATAATGCAGTGCTTCCAGGCGGGAAAATAAAACTTGAACCACAAAACTACAAAAACCCGGAAGTAGTTATAGAGCATAGCCTTCCAGAAAGCGAACATATAGTAGAACCCAATATCAGTACAGTTGATATAACAAACGGCAGCCAGGTTGAAACGGTTAATCTCGACCTTGGAAGTGAAGTAATAAACGGAGGCAGGAGAAGTACAGCTCCATCCATACCGGACGTCGATTGGCAGGCTGATGCAGAGAATGCAGTAGATGAAATTAAGGTTAGAAATGACCTTTTGATATTCAACGGGCAGACAGTAATGGACAACTCATTTGAAGATGGGGCTGCCCCAAGGCCCGGGAAAATTCCCGATAGTGGCGTTATTGACCAGAATGTTCTGTACACAAGGGATTTAAATATTCCTCAGAATGTACCCAACGGAAAGCACAGCAGTTCAGGAACAATATTATATAAAAAAGTCGCAGAAGTAAATTCAAACGCAAACGATGAAGAAGTTCAGCCAATTAACAATATAAACGAGGTTACAGTACATACTCCGGTAGTGTGTTATGCAGAGATGACGGACGATATAGCGCATAACCAGAAGGTTGTGCCGGATACTACCCGCAAATCACTTATACTCGGACGGGTATTCACTGTTACACTTCCGACCGAAGGCAGGCATAATAACATCCCGGGTTATGGAAACAGAGACTTTGGGAAGTATACAAGAAGCAAACAGGTCAGATTTCCCTTTGATGTTTACCAGGGAAATGACAGCAAAGGTACATATATTCCGGCAGGAACCTGGCATGAGATTCCTGTATCCAACAATGGCGATATAAACTTTTATCTGCCTGTATGGGTTGATGAAGGCAATTACAGTGTGGATTTCAGGGAAATAGCGGTAAACAGCAATGATGACAGCAAAACTCAGGATTTATACAATGGAAGCCTTAACAACTACACAGCTGCAAGGACGATAGATGTACAGGTTATAGGACGCTTATACGGCTTTAAGGTCACAGACATAACAGACTATCCACTCTGGGAGAGCGTTTTCAGGGCAGAAAAAAACACTTCACAACACACAGGCAAATATTTCTGGGTGGGACCAAAAGACAAGGACGGAGTTGATATGGGTTCAAGCCGGGCACTGAATCTTCCTGTAGCAGAAGGGAGCCATCCCGGTTACAAAAACGTAGGAGCATTGAAAACCGGATACAGGTTCAGGTTTGAGCTCGAAACCATAGGAAAGTATTATGAAGAATATGACTGCATAAACATAAAACCTTCCTTCTATTTTGTAAACAGGGACGGAAGCGGAAGAAGAGAGGTAGACCTATGGTATGGTGAACATTTCGACGGCAAGGATAATCACTTTGTTAAGATAGGAAGCGACAGGGACAAGGCTAATGTGAAATATGCAAAATTGGGCGATGTGTACAGGAATGTTCCCGAGAATGAAATCCAGGATACGGTTAACGTTCTTAACCGCGTAAACAGTGACACTTCTGACGATATAACCCAGAATACCTTTGCAAATCAGGACTCAAAACTCGGGTGGTTTTTCAATTCCGTTCTCTCGAAACCAATGAGGACTTTTACAGGCAATAACGGAGGGAATCCTTTACCGGGAGGAGTAAGCCCTGATAAGGTTAAGAAGTCCGTCCAGCACTGGTATGGAGAGTATTACCTTCCAGATGAGCTGTATGTTGCACCAAAGGATTATGATGTTATCGAGTATTCCAGAAAGCACAACGGACTTGATGGCAAGGAAGCGTTCTGGTTAAAGGAAGGCTATGTTATTGTTAATTTTGAAATTGAGACAGTTAAGAATAAGGAATTTACTACGCCGGTTTTAAACTACTGGAAGGTTCCGGCGGGCTACTGTAATATGTGGAGTCTGGAGGGTTTCAATTACTCAAGAAGCGACTCAAATGGAGCCAATTTCAATTTGCAGAACGGTGACGTGGTATTCTATTATGCCAACAAGCGATCATCACAGGATTACAAGGAAGGCGGAACGCATTAGGACAAGTGAAATTGAAATAAAGAGGGGGGGATTGACTAAAGTGAGGTATTTAAAAAAGGCTGAGGGAGCAATATCAATATTTTTATGCATCATACTGATTTCTGTTATTCTGCTTTCAAGTCTTCTTGTAGAGGGTTCAAGAATGAAGACGGCGGAAACCCAGATACAAAGCGCACTTGACTGCGCTTCAAAATCAGCTCTGACATGCTATAACAATCTTTTAAAGGATATGTACGGCTTAATGGCTCTTTCTGATGATGACCCTTCGAAGCTTATGGAAGAGGTATATTATTACCTTGAAAGGAATCTGCAGACTTCTGGAATTGAAGAGCATAAAACAATCAGCGAGAAGACCCTGGATGAAATAAACGGCTCAGACACAGTCAATGCGATAAAGGATTTCCTGGGTGTTGATTCAAAGGGTGCAAAACCGCCACTGGACTTGTATGGGTTTGAAATAGAGAGCCTGGAAGTCAAACCCTTGTACAACCTTTCCGAGCCCGAGGTTCTGAGGGCTCAGATACTCGAATACATGAAATATAGGGCACCGAAACAGCTTGCCGAAGGCCTCTTTGACAAGTTTATGGCCTTCAGGGATTTTAAGAAGCAGTCAGATATTTTGTCAGAGAAGCTCGATGTGGACAAGTCGCTTGATGACATAAGACAACAGCAGACAGCAGCGTCAGATAACATAGTGAAGGTAAACAAGTTTACAGACCTTGATTTGCCAGACAAGTTTGAAACCGCTGCGGGTTACATAAAAGAAAGAACTGAATGTGAAAAGAGTATACAGGATATAAATGAAAAAATAGATGAGCTTGAAGATGATATTGATGACATAAAGGAGCAGATAAAAGAGATAGAGGCAGAGGCTAAGAAGGAAAAAGAGGAAGGAGAAACGGCAGAGGCCGAGGAGGAAGAAGAAACGGACAAAACCAGTGAGCTTAAAGCAAAAATTGATAAGCTTGAGGAAGAGATTTCTGACTTAAAAGCTTCCAGAAAAGAGAAAGAAAAGAAGCTTGACGAAAAGAAGGAGCAGCTTAAAGGGATAAAGAGTGATTTAATTAAGAATATTGATGAGACTGTTGCTTGTGCATTAGACGGAAAGTCTTCCCTTAACTATGTAGTAAGAAAGTCAAAGGAAACAGCGGAGAGCATAGACAATATAAACACAAAGCTAGAGGGAGAAAACAATGAGTTTTCACAGACTACAAGGGTTGACATAGGAAAGAAAAAGAAAACCATATCAAGTGATGATTTAGCACCTAAGATACAGGATTTGGAGGCTAATGTAGCAACACTGAATGATTTGATCCAGGTAAATATGAGAATCGCATCAGAGAATAGCAGCTTTATGATGTCCGATTGTTCAACATATATAAGAACAGAAGCTAAAGTTTCAATGAAATACCTGTTCTTGTCCCAACCATTTGTGCCTGAGGGGTTAAGAACTAAAGACGGAAAGAGAATACAGTTTGATATTGCCCTATACAAGGGGTATTAAAAATATTAAGGGAGTTGGTAAAATGAGAAAAGCAATAATGGTTTTTATAATTTTTGCAATAACTATGGTTTCTTTATTATCTGCATGTGGAGGAGCTAAGGATGTAAAGGAAAAGGAGGATCCGAATGTTCCTTCGACTGTTGAAACCAATAAAACAGAGGACAAAAAAGAAGAAAACAAAAAAGTTGACTTAAAAGGCGCTAAAAATAATGCGGAGGCATTTTTGGAGTATGCAAAAAAAGCTGCAAAAGATGTAGATTTTATGGGTATGGGGGATTATGCAGATTATATGGTATATATTAGCAGGATATACGAGGATACAATCACAAACCCATATTCAGGCCATAAAGATATGGCAGTTAGTAATAGAACATCCTCATGGATGAAAAATGATCTTGCTGAAAACTATGAACTGAAGGCTATTAACCTTACGGCAATTGCTGATTATTCAACAATAATAAAAGAGATAGTTCCTGAGGAAGTTATATATTGTGTTGGCAATCCAACCAACAAAGGCTGTGTTGTGGCGTTTCTGGTTGTTGATGGAATTTACATTTATGAAATAGGTGAAAACGGAGAAAAGAAGAATGAAATAATGCATCAGTTTGAACACCTCAAAGGAAAGTTTGATTAAGTATTATAAGTGATGGTGGGGACACATGTATAGATTTGGTCAATTATTCAAAAAGAAAAAGGGCTCTTTAACGGTAGAAGCTGCAATTTCGTTACCGATATTTATGTGTGTTTTCCTTTCTATTCTGTTTTTTATAAGAGTTATATATATTCAGAACAATGTACAGTATGCGTTAAACGGTGCAGCCAATGAGCTATCAACATACAGCTATCTTTACTCTGTGTCAGGCCTTCAAAATATCAATAAAGAAATCGGTGACATAACAACTGAAAACAGCGAGCTTGCTTCTGACCATACAGTTAAGCTGCTTGAATCGTTTGATGCTATTAGTGATAATTTTCAGGAAGGAATGTACTCTGCCAAACAATTATCACAGGGTGACCTTTCCCAGGCGGAATCATTAAAGGGGATTTATGATAAAAGCCTGCCGCCTGCAGAAAATGTAAAAAATGTTCTAAAGGATGCTGTAAGTGATCCTAAGAGGGAGTTTGTCAGCATAGCTTCACTTTTCCTCAACTCAGGTTATGAGGAGTTAAAAAGAAGTCTTGCAAAACCGCTTGTGAAGTATTACATGAAAAAATACATCGATCCCAAAATAATAAGAAGCAAAGGCGGTCCTGGCGCATACATTTCGGTAAAAGAAGGGCAAGACCCTTTCCAGCTGTTTGATTTTGGAGATGAGCCTGTTTTTGATTTCAGCAAGTCAAAAATATTTACAGATAACAAAACAATAGACTTGGTTGTAAGATACAGGATAAAAACTGCGCTTCCAATCAATTTTCTGCCTGAGATTCAAATGGAGCAAAGAGCCACAGTAAGAGCATGGCTTGATGGAGATGGCTCTGCTAAAGTAAAAAAACCCGAGCCAACTATGGAAAAGGGTACTTCAGTATGGGATTTGGCTCAATTTGACTATGGGAAAAGAATCAGTGAAGAGGAGCTTTTAAAGTATCCTGACAGATACCCAAAATCAGGTGACGAATATGAGGTCAGAAGTATTAATCTTGACAGCAAAACGTATATTAATAATCCAAAAGCAATAAAAAGCTCACTTAAAACAACTATCAATAAATTTCATTCGAAAACAGCAGGTAAAAGTGATATAAAGTCCCGTGCTTTGATAATTGTTGTGCCTGAAGGCACTATGAGTGATGACATCAGAAAGATATTCGAAGAGCTTGAAAATGAATGTTCTGCACTATCGCCTCCAATAAAGCTCATCTATAAAGAGGGTTACGGACGCCAGACAAACAGGCAGGAAGGACCTTCGGATAAATCCACTGAGGATTCTGATGAGGAAGAACCACCTCCGACAGTTAAGAAGTCTGATTTAGCTATATTGGTTCCCAAAACACCTGCTGCAGCTACGTCGACGCCTACACCTACAGTTGCTGCTACGTCAACACTTACGCCCACATTAAGACCGGAAGCTGAGGCTATAGATTTTCAAGCCAATAGACTGAAAGGCCTGGGGATTACTGATGCAGATGCATTGGCTGAAGCAGAAAACACAGTCGTTAAGGTACTTAATGAAACTGGAATGTCTTCTGAAAAGTTTATAGAGATAATTACAACTCCTAAGTTAAAACGACCAGATCCTTCATCATACCTTGAAAAAAGCTATATAACTAAACACTTATCTCAGTTTAAAAATGGAGGTTCTTATGTAATGACTCGTAAGCAGTATAATGACTATGTTGTTGGAAAATCACTTTTAGGTAGAGAAGATAATTCTCTATACATTATTCCGAAGGATTATATGGATTCTATTGCGTCAAGTGCAAAGGGTGATGTATCCGTGTTTGAAAAAAGATTAGGTTTTTCAGAAGGATATTTTCAAAAAGGAGGAGGACTTGTAAGAATTGATATTAATGATCTGAATGATTTTAAATTGAGAATGTCAACTGGTAACGAAGAAGGCGCAAATGATTTTTATACCCCAGGTGGTTTTACTTCAGGAGGTTCTCCAGAGGCGGTAGTAAATAATATACCTAATACTGATGATTTTAGAACGGTTACATTTATAAACTAAGGAGGATTATAATGGAAAAGGAATTGGTGCTCAAAGCAATTAGAAATAATGAGTTAGTAGAATGTTTGGAAGGAAAAGGAGATTACAAAATAGAACTTGACAAGTGGGTAAATGCTTCTGCTCCGACAGATTGGTTAAGAGTTATTGAAAAAGGAATCTATAGGATTTACCATGATAATCCTGAAATGCAAATAGAAAAAAGGTTTGAAGATACATTGCTGAAAATGATGGATGGAGAGCCTTTTGATATCTATGTTGCCGCGGCTGTATTTTATTCCCAACTAATCATAGAATATGAAGGAGATTCACCATTTAGTATTGATAGAAATAGATTACTACAGAAAATTAGAAAAGTATTATCAGATAATGAGCAAAAGTTAAGGGGAAGTTTTGAATCAGTGGGGAAAAATTGCAGAGAAGGCCTGTGGAGCGAAATTATAAGAATAGACACAAATTGTAAGAATAATTGGAACTTATCAATATTATAGAAGAGAAATGAAGTCAATAAATATTGAATACAAAAACGGAGATAAATTGATGGAATATGTTATTATCGTTGTTTTATCTTTAATTGTTGGAACTATGGTTAATATTGTCTGCAATTATAATGAATTAAAGCAGAATAACTTATTATTGAATCTAATTAATAATTCATATAGAAACGTAAGATATATTGCTGTGATTGCTGTTACAGTGTTTTCTTATATACTGATTTATATTAAGTATGAAACAAAGTATGAGATAGTCAGTGCATATATTTTACTGATAATCCTCTTGATTTCAGCTGTTACAGATATAAAAAGCAGTTTGATATCAAACAGATTAATAATTGTCGGGCTGGTTTTGGGATTAATATTAAAAATTATAACTTTTGACTTGGATACTATTAAAAACTCGGTTATTTTCTGCCTTGCAACAGGGGGCATTCTATTTATTGTATCTTATGTATCCAAAGGTGGCTTGGGAATGGGAGATGTTAAGCTTATGGCAGTTTTTAGTCTTTTTATGGATACGACAACAACTATAACTGTTTTTCTAATGTCATTGATACTTACTGCTGTATCAGCAATAATTCTATTACTGTTGAAAAAGACAGGAATGAAGCAAAAGATTCCGTTTGCTCCGTTTCTGTTAGCCGGGTTTATTGTTTATGCAATGTTTTTATAAAAACATAAGTTTAAATTTATTTCTTTATTAAGGCTATTTAATTTTATATAATATATGATAAAAGTTCCATAAGTAGCAGATAAAAAAGGCGATATAGGGGGATGTACTCATGAAAAGTCAATCAAACAATCATAAGAAGGGTTTCATATTAGTGCTGTCAATAATTGCAGTTTTAAACCTTATTTGTATTAATGTGCATGCAATAGTTGAATTCCCGGATGTTGATAAAGCAGCATGGTATAAAGCCGATCTGAATTACGTTCTTGACGACTCAAGGCAGATTATTGCCGGGTATCCGGATGGTACATATAAACCGCAAAACACCTTGACTGCAGATCAGTTTATAACGTGTATTGTTAAAGCAAGCTACTACACAAATCTTCCTGAGAATAAGGAATATTGGGCAAAACCTTTTATAGATAAGTCCATTGAGCTAGGTTATGTAAAAAACGGAGAGTTTGCTGCATATAACAAACCCATTACCAGAGGAGAAATGGCAAGAATAGTTGTAAGAGCGATAAATAGTATTACCGGAGCGCATGAGTTCAGGGATGCAGAAAAGATTAAAATGCTGATTGGCGACTATGACAGTATACCAAATGAGTTAAAGGAATTTGTAGTTAAGACTTATGATATGGGTATTATAAACGGTTATCCGAATGGGACTTTTAAAGCTGGGAATATACTTACAAGAGCTGAAGCGGCTGTAGTTATAAGAAAAACAATTGACAAGAACAGCAGAACAAGTCCTAAGCTTCCTTCGGGCAATGTAGAAATTGTTGAGGGCATACAGTTTGACAGGGTGAATGATGTGGTAGAACCCGAGGGTACTGTTGATGATGGCTCGATGAAGCTTGACAAACAGCAGGAGTTTGTAGAAAAGCTGTTTAAGTCAATTAAAGTCAGCAAAGTTGGTAATAAGAATTATATAGAAGGCTATGTTCCAAATCTTCCTGCAGGTTATAAATGGAATGTACAAATAGTTATTAATTATAAGAATGGCAAAGGTGACTATTTTTATGTGGGGGATAGTGGGAGACCAGAAATAAGGATGTATACAGGTAAAACGTTTAAATTTGAACTTTCAGGTGGTAAAGAGCAGTTGGAATATTTTGGTGCAAGTGCATGGGTAGCAAAAAACGCTGGAGGAGAAGATGGAAGGTTTTTCTTGAACTTCTCTAAGAAAGAGTTTAAAAAACAGTCGCCGGATATAATGGACACAATACCTTTTAACTGGGAGGCTTTGTTTCAATGGTAAGGTTTATAATAAAAGCTTCGTTTATAATTATTTTAGTATTAATACTATGTTTTACTTCAGAAAAGATATGGGCTAAGAATAATGTGAATTTTATAATTTCAGATGAATCAGAAGTAACTGGCAGATTTCTTGCAAGCGATTATCAGAAGACAAGTATAGAACTATGGCATTATTCAGGTGGTTATTGGGGATATGGACCTTTAGATGATCAACTGCAAATAAAGGATTCTATATCTCCTGATAATTGGGCAAAACCGGAAGATTTAGCTAACGCATTAATAAGTGAAGGAGTAAGAGTAAATTTTACATTTCCCCTACCTGATTCTGTAAAGACCCATGCAGCAAATGGCGGAGAAATCGATATACTTTTAGAAAAGTCAACTGACGGACTGGATATTGAAAATCTTATTGAAACTAAAGGAGAAAATAAGCCTACATATACATATGATGATAATAATTTGTATATTCAAGTATTTCCTAAATTTAATTGTAGAGGAAATTACAATAAATATGTTAGTTCACTTAATAAAACAATACCAAGAGTCAGTTCAAATTATGGCTACAACGTATATTCCCTTTGGCAAAATGGATCAACATACGGCGCTGCCCACGGAACAGACATATATAATTACGATCCGGGTGAACTGTGTTATGAATATATACAGGACAATGTA
>Ga0209723_1006931_pt1 | contig 10627 bp, 7 predicted proteins | sample BiotimSIPDNA_2_FD_185750 | JGI IMG/M metagenome (GOLD analysis project Ga0209723, IMG submission 185750) | Anaerobic biogas reactor microbial communites from Washington, USA - Biogas_R2 time_0 SIP DNA (SPAdes) (version 2) | ecosystem: Engineered > Bioreactor > Anaerobic > Unclassified | place... | reverse complement strand
TGAGACTATTTGTGCTGTTGCTAATAATCAATCAATTAATAATACTACCGGTTTTAATGCTTTACCCGGTGGTTATCGTGATTATTCAGGTGGTTTTAATACTTTTCGGCTTAGTTCACATATTTGGAGTTCTTCAATATATACCGATAATAACCATAAATATTATTATTTTACGTATGATCGTGCTTACAAAAATATGGGAACAAGTAATTTAAGTTATGCTTTTTCAGTTCGCTGCCTAAAAGATTAATAATAATCTTGTTATTTTTTACTCAATTATTTTATCTCATTTTTTATATAAAAGATGTTTTTTAACATCCTCTTTTAAAATTCGTTAAAAATTGTTATAATAGTTATTATGATTATTTTTTAAAAATGAAATATAAATTATATACAAGTTCAAAAAAGGCCTGGCAGGGGATGATTGAAGAGATAAAAAAAGCTAAAAAATCTATTTTTATAGAAATGTATATTTTTTTGGATGACACTTCTGATAGATATGATTTTTTTGGTGCTCTGAAAGAACGAGCTGATAATGGAGTTCAGATTATTATAGTAATGGATTATAAAGGAAGTTTTGATTTAAAAAAATCAGCTATTGAAGATTTAAAAAAACATGGAATAGAGGTATTGTTTTTTAGTCATTGGCTTCGTCGAACTCATCGAAAAATAACTATTATTGATAATAAAATAACATTTATAGGTGGGGTTAATATTAAAAGAAATAGTAGTGATTGGTTGGATTTACAAGTTAAATTAAAAAACAAATTATTGATTAAAAATATTTTAAGATCTTTTGCTTATACCTATCAGATGAGTGGTGGAAAAAATAAAAAAATATTACAAACGCGTGAAAGGTTAATATTTAAAACTATTAAAACTCAATTTTTAGAACATTGGCCTAATCGTAATATTTATCTGTTAAAAAAATATTATCAGGATAAGCTTTTATCAGCTCAAAGAAAAATAGTTATTGTTACTCCGTATTTTTTTCCTCCTCGGTGGTTGATGGCCTTGTTAGATGTAGCTGTTAAAAAGAGAGTTAGAATAGAAATTTTTATTCCTCGAGATACGGATATAAAGTTTCTTAATAGAACTAATAGGATTTATGTTAATGAATTATCAAATTTAAAAATTAATTTTTATGCTCAGAATAAAATGAATCATGCTAAAGTATTAATTATTGATGATCAAGAAGCCCTAATTGGTTCACAAAATTTAGATATTGTTTCTTTTTATATCAATCTAGAATCAGGTGTCTCTATAACTAATAAAAATTTAATAAAAGATTTAAATAAAATTATAAAAACTTGGAAAAGAGGTTCAATTAAGTTTCCAAAAATTAAGAAAAAACTTTTTGTTTGGGATAGAATAATATTGGGAATTATTAAGTTCTTTTATTCCATATTATAATAATGTATATGAAAAAATTTATAAAAATAAAAGGAGCTCGAGTGAACAACTTAAAAAATATTGACCTAGAAATTCCTCATGATGAGTTTATAGTAGTTACTGGATTATCAGGATCAGGTAAATCTTCTTTAGTTTTTGATTTAATTTATGCTGAAAGTCAAAGAAGATATATGGAATCCTTGTCTTCTTATGCTCGACAATTTGTTGGTTTACTTGATAAACCTGATGTTGATTTAATAGAAGGACTTATTCCGGCTATTTCTATAGACCAAAGATCGGCCAGTAATAATCCTCGATCAACAGTTGGAACCATAACTGAAGTTTATGACTATCTTCGTTTATTATTTTCTAGATTAGGTATGGCCTATTGTCCTCATTGTGGAGAAAAAATGAAAAAAGAAAAAAGTGATAAAAAAAATAAAAAAGAAATAAATTTAGTTTGTTCGCAGTGTGGTTTTTCTAGATTAGAGTATAAACCAATAGATTTTTCTTTTAATTCCGGACAAGGGGCTTGTTCAAGTTGTGGTGGTTTAGGTATTAAAATGGAAATAGACAATGAAGCAGTTTTAAATTTTAATTTAACCATTTCTCAGGGAGCCATAAAACCTTGGATGCATTATAATTTTGATAATCAACAATTATTAATGAGTGATATGGAGAAAATGTTTAGACGTTATAATATTAATTATAATAAACCATTGAAAGAAATGTCTAAAAAAGAAATAAATTTAATATTGAAAGGTGATAATCTTTTTCCGGGTGTTATTCAAGGATTAAAAGATAAATATCAAAATACTGATTCTAATTATATTAGACAAAAAATAGGGTTATATATGAAAATGGTAGTTTGTGATGCCTGTGAGGGGCAACGTTTAAAACCTGAATCTCTGGCTGTTAAATTTCAAGGTTTAAATATTTATGAAGTATCTTCTAAAAATATTGAAGAATTGAAGAATTTTTTCAAAAAAGAATCAAATAATTTTAAATTATCTTCATCTCAGAAATTAATTTTTGACCCTATTTCTAAGGAAATATTAATTCGTTTAGACAGTGTTTTAAAAGTTGGTCTACCATATTTGTCTATTGATCGTTCGGCTACTACTTTATCGGGAGGAGAATCACAAAGATTAAGATTGGCTCATCAAATAAGTTCTAATTTAGTTGGTTTGCTTTATGTTTTAGATGAACCTTCTATTGGTCTTCATCCTAAAGATAATGAAAATTTAATAGCCACTTTAAAAAATCTAAATAATAAAGGCAACACGGTAATGGTTATAGAACATGATTCTAATATGATGTTATCAGCTGATTATATTTTAGATATTGGTCCTTTAGCCGGAGAACATGGTGGAGAAGTTATTTTTTCCGGAAATTTAAATCAATTTAAGAAAAATAAAAATTCTTTAACAGCTCAATATTTATTTGGTAATAAAAAAATATTAACTCCAAGTTCTTATAGAAAAAAATCTGGTAAATTTTTAGAAATAATTGGAGCTGAAGAAAATAATTTAAAAAATATTGATGTTAAAATTCCTTTAGAAAATTTTGTAGTTGTAAGTGGGGTTTCGGGTTCAGGTAAATCTACTTTAATAATAGACATTTTAGCTAAAGCTTTAAACAAAAAATTTTATCGATCTAAAGAAGAGCCGGGAAAGTATAAAGCTATTTTAGGTGATAACTATATTGATAAAATTATAGATATTGATCAATCACCAATTGGTCGAACTCCTAGGTCTAATCCAGCTACTTATACGGGAGTTTTTTCTGATATAAGAGAAGTGTTTGCTTCTTTGCCCGAAGCTAAAGCTAAGGGATTTAAATCACAACATTTTTCTTTTAATCTTAAAGGTGGTCGTTGTGAAAAATGTCAGGGGGATGGGATGATAAAAGTGGAAATGCAATTTTTACCAGATATTTATATCAAATGTGATAGTTGTCATGGTCAAAGATACATAGATGAAGTATTGGAAATAAAATATAATAATAAAAATATTTTTGAAATTTTAGAAATGACCATTGAAGATGCTTGTTTATTTTTTTCTGATTTTAAAAGTATAAAAAATAAATTAAGTATTTTAAATAGTATTGGCTTGGGTTATGTAAAATTAGGTCAAAGTGCTACCAGTTTATCAGGTGGAGAGTCACAAAGAATAAAATTAGCTTATGAATTATCCAGACCGTCAACTGGTAAAACTTTGTACATATTAGATGAACCAACTACTGGTCTTCATTTTGAGGACGTTAAAAATTTGTTAAAAGTATTACATGGTTTGGTTGATAAAGGTAATACCGTTTTAGTTATTGAACATAATTTAGATATAATAAAATCAGCTGATTGGGTAATTGATTTAGGTCCGGATGGGGGAGATAAGGGCGGAAAAATTATTGCTTGTGGAAATCCTAAAGATATTGTAAAATTTAAGAAGAGTTATACAGGAAAATATTTAAAAAAGGTAATTTAATTTTTATGTTTAATTTTTTTAAAGATAAAAAAGTTAAAAAAGTTGGTTTGGCTTTAAGTAGTGGTGGTTTTAGAGGACCGGCTCATATTGCCGTTATAAAAACATTAGTCAATAATGGTATTCCCATAAATTATGTATCAGGAAGTAGCATTGGAGCCTTGATTGGAGCTCATTATGCCTTATTTCAAGATCTTGATAAATTAGAAACCGACATGTTTAAGCAACAAACTAAAAAATATCTTCATTTAAGAGATTTTGGTTTAAGACAAGGATTTTTAAGTGGTAATACCTTTGAAAATTCTTTTATAAAAATATTTGATAAAGCTAAATTTTCGGATACTAAAATTCCTTTAAAGTTAGTGGCTACTGATTTAATATCAGGTGATCCGGTTATATTAAAAGATGGAGATATCGCTCAAGCTGTTCGAGCTAGTATTTCTATTCCTGTAGCCTTTAAACCAGTTAAAAACAATCAAAATTTTTTAATTGACGGAGGTTTAAGTATTCCTGTGCCTGATTCCATAGTTAAAGAAATGGGAGCTGATATTGTTATCTCTGTTAATTTATATCATAGATATAGTTTATCAGAAAAGAAGATATCTATGGCTAAAGCTAGTGCCAGATCATTAGAAATATTTCTGACTAATATGAGTCGTTATAGTATTAATAATTCAGATATTGTTATTAATCCTGATGTTTCTAAATATTCAGAAATATCTCGTCTTAAAACTTATTTTAGTCCAGAAATAGCTAGAGATATAATGAAAATAGCTGAAAAAGAAACCTTAAAAGCTATTCCAGCTATCAAAAAATTACTTAATAATTAATAATAATTGAGAATAAAAAAAGACAGATGATTAACATCTGTCTTTTAGTGAAGAAGTTTTAATTTAATTTTTCCGTTATTACTATCCCAAATAGCAAAACTTGATTTCTGAAAAACTCCGCCTAGGGTTCCGGGATTTATTATAGTAGCTTTATTTTTCATCGATAACCATGGTTTGTGAGTATGGCCGTAGAATATAAAATTAAGATTTTTTTCTTTTTCTAATAGAGTTTTTATAAAAATAGGTTCATGGCATATTCCAATCTTAAAATTACCCAATTCAATAGTATTATAACGACCCAAATATTTTATATTTTTATATTTTTCCAAATTTTCTTCTTGATAAATTTCTCCATTACCTTTTATTAAATAAATTGTTTTGGTAAATTTTAATGATAATTCTTTTAGGGTTTTCTCATTAGTTACATCTCCACAACAGATTATGTTTTCAATTTTATTTTCTTCTGTTTCTTTTGCTATTAATTCAAAAAAAATATTCAAAGTACTTAGATTATCATGAATATCGGAAATAACAGCTATTTTCATAACTTCTTTAAATTAATTTCGTAATCTATTTGTTCTATTTTTTTAAGATTTCCTCGAGCTTGATCATATTTTGTTCTTAAATAACCAGTTATATCAAAATCAATTAATTCATTTAGTACTTCATTGATAGTATCCTTTATTGGCTTAATAGCTGATAAATTTTTATCAATAATTTCATTAATAGCTAATCTAACTAATTCACCGGTAAAATCACACATTCCTCCGATATATGATTCTACTGGTAATTTTATTTCTTTTATTTTATCTATTTTCTTAGTAGTGGCAAAATTAAAGAATAATTTAGCTTCAGCATATTCTTCTAAAGCGGCCATAAAAGATCCTTCTTCTAGCGGTCGATTAGTTCCAAAGTTTTTAAATATTTTATTTATTATATTATCACTTTCACTTAATTTTTCCGAAGCTATCTTAATATCTTTACGATGGATAGCAAAGATAGCTTTTTTAGAATTATTTAAAACTATATTTGACAAACTTATTATTTGTCGACGATCGCTATTTTTTTTCAAATAGTCTTTTTTTATAGATTCAATAAATTTTTTGTTTAACATATTTATATTTTTATTTAGCAACTCGAAATATTTCTTCAATACTGGTTAATCCAGCTAAAGCTTTTAATATTCCGTCTTGTATTATAGTTATCATTCCATTTTTTACAGCTATTTTTTCTAATTCTTGGTCACTTATATTTTTATTAATTATAGCTGTTTGAATAGCTGGATTCATTTCTAATACCTCGTAAAGTCCTAATAATCCTTGATAGCCAATATTATTACATTTAGCACAACCTTTACTGCGATAAAACTTAAATTCTTTAGGCATAACAAAATCTTTATTTTTTATTCCCGCCAAAATTTCTTTTATCTGATTAATATTTTCTGGACTTAAAACAACTTCTTCTTTTTCACAGTGTGGACATAATTTTCTGACTAATCTTTGTCCAATTGAACATTCTAAGGTATTAGCCAACATTTGTCTTTCAATATCAAGACCCATAAAACGAGATACAGCTCCAGCGGCACTGTTAGTATGAATAGTTGAAAGAACAAGGTGTCCAGTAGAGGCTGCTTCCAGAGCTATTTTGGCCGTTTCATTATCTCTAATTTCTCCTATCATCATTATATTAGGATTTTGACGAAGTAAAGATTTCATGGCCGAAGCGAAAGTATAGCCAGCATCATTATCAATTTGGGTTTGTATGACTCCTGATAATTGATATTCTATAGGGTCTTCTACAGTTATTATTTTAACATCAGGAGTATTAACTTCTTTTAAGATGTTGTATAGGGTGGTAGTTTTACCAGAACCGGTTGGGCCAGTGGTTAAAATTATTCCTTTTGTTTTTTTAATAGCCTTTTTAATTATTGGTAATGAATATTGAGAGAAACCTAAATTTTCTAAGGTTAAATTTTTTCCTTTATCAATTAATAATCTTATTACAATAGTTTCTCCGAAACCACCAGAAATAATGGAAACACGACAATCTAATTTTTCAGAGTCAGGCAAAGAAACCGAGAAACGACCATCTATGGTACTTATTTTAATGTTAGTGGCGAAACCTGATATTTTTTTTATTTCTCCTAATAATGGTAAAAAATCATTTTTTGATAAATCCATTATATCATGTAAAAAGCCATCAATTCTAAAACGAAGTTTAACATTTTTTTCACTTGGTTCAATATGAATATCTGCAGCATTTGATTTAATGGCTAGGGCTAGTATAATTGAAATTGATTCTTTGGTCGGAACTTCTTTTAATTTGTTTGATAGAGAAGATGTATTATTAAGTATATCTTCAGCTTTTTGTAATTCTTCTTCACTTAAACTAATTCCTCTACTTATAGTTTGAGATATGGCTACATTATATAATTCATTTATGTAATCAAAGTTACCTATAACTCTATAGACTTCTTCCAAACTTACTATTCCTTCGCTAGCTTTTAATACCCCATCTTGTAACATGGTAACCATACCGCTTTCAATAGCCTCTTTTAATATTTTAAAAGAAGGAGCATTATCCATGGTTAATTGTTTTATACTATCATTCATGGTAAAAATTTCGTAAATACCAATTCGTCCTTTATAGCCTATTCCATTACAAAATTCACAACCAGCACCAGCTTTAAAGAAAGTTGGAGGGGTATTAGGAATAACAATATCAGCCTTAGGTGATATTACTGATAATATTTTTTTGACCAATTCTGAATCTTCCTCATTTAAATTATGAATTTGTTTACATTTTGGACATAATTTTCTGACTAATCTTTGTCCAACCACAGCATTAATTGATGGCAATAATAAATAGGGTTTTATACCCATATCAGTTAAACGGGGTATAACTCCAGCAGCATCATTAGTGTGAAGAGTGGATAATACTATATGTCCTGTTAAACTGGCCTGAATAGCAATTTCAGCTGTTTCTAAATCTCTGATTTCTCCCACCATTACAATGTCAGGATCTTGACGTAATATTGACCTTAATCCAGAGGCAAAAGTATAACCTTTTTTAGCGTCTATTTGACTTTGATTAATTCCTTTTAATTGATATTCTACTGGATCTTCTAAAGTTATTATTTTTATTCCGGGTTGGTTTAATCTATTTAAAACAGCATAAAGAGTAGTAGTTTTACCAGAACCGGTTGGACCAGTGGTTAATATTAATCCGTTTGGTTTGCTTATTTCTTTACTTAAAGTTTTATAAGCACTGGCGCTTAAACCTAAATCATCAAAAGATAATCCGACAGAGCTTGATTTTAAAAGACGCATAACTACACTTTCACCATAGGCTGTTGGTAAAAAAGATGATCTAACATCAACTCGATCATTAGCTAAGAATATAGAATAACGTCCATCTTGAGGTTTGTCATCAATATTTATTTTTACTCCAGCCAATATTTTCATGCGAGAGATTATTTTTTTCCATTTATCTTTTTCAATAGTAGCTGCTTCCTGCAGAACTCCATCAATTCTTAGTCTTACCATTATTCCTTCAGCTTCAGCTTCAATATGAATATCACTGGAATTTGTTTTTAAGGCAGTAGCTAAAAGTAAAGTAACAATATCAGAAACATTTACTTCTTGTATCCTATCATTTAAGCTTTTATAATCGGTTATAAAAGATTTAAATTTTTCTAATTCTTCAGCTGTTATTTCTACCCCTTTTATATTGTCTTTCATTTTTGGTATTTTTTTGTATACCGACAAAGCTTCTTCCAAACTATTTTTTGAAATCAAAAAAATAGAGCTTTTAGTAAAATATTCTTTGTTTATTTTATCAACTATTTCTTGAATTTTAGGATTTTCAGGATTAGTAGTAGCTACTTTTATTATTTCTCCATCATAAAAAAAACAGATTATTTTTTCTTTTATAGCTACTTCTTCTGGTATTAAAAGCATGGCTTCGTGATCAATAGGGAAACCAAATAAGTTAATATAAGACAAACCCAAAACTTGAGCCTGAGTTTGTGTTTCTTTTTCCATTTCTCTTTCTTTTATTTCCTGTTGTTTTTTTAATAATTTAGCTTGAGCGCTGTTATTATTACTATTGTTTTTTTTCAACAGGCTGGAAATCGAATCGAATCCGCTCATAGTATATTTTTATTTTAATTCTGAAAAATTTTTTCTATTTTACTAAGTTCTTTTCCATTTCTTAATTGAACAAATAGATTAGTCCATGAAGTTATTTGAAAAGTATTTAATAATGCTCCACCTAATACAGCTACCGCTAACAATACTAAAGATCCAGCTATCATTATAATCCAGAACAAGAAAATTGACGAAGTCATTAATATTATAGAGAATGATAAACTAAATACTAAATAAAAGATTACGAAAGAAATAAAGGATAATAGGAATATAGTAAGAATATTTATTAAAAATAATACAATTGACATTTCTATACTTATTAACCAATTTTCAATAAATAATCTCCATCCTTGTTTTATGGATTGGCCGAATTTTTTGTTTTCTATTATGAAATAAGCGATAGCATATTTCATAATAAAAGAGAAAATTAATGATAAAGAAATCATTACTATAAATATTAATCCAAATATTATAGCGGTAGTAACTTTACTTTTTAGAGCTACAGTTATTAATAGTATGCTGGTCACTAAATAAATAATATTTACAACTACAGAAATAATTACATTCATAGCAAATACTGGCCAAAACTTTTTATTAGCACTTTTTATTCCGTTTCTAATAGTTAATTTATCACGGCTATTTTTCATTATTTTATTTGTTGAACTTATAATTCCAATTTGAGAAACAGTAGACAACCAAGCTAAAAATATAATTATAGCTATGATAAGTAATAGTATTAAAACTAATAAAATCATGGTAAAAGTGTCAGTTTTAAATAATTCAATAAAATTTAACCAAGAATCTCTAGAAAAAATACCAGTACTTAAAAATGTTTTAATATTGGATAAAACATTAATACCGGAATTTTGATTTAAAGAACGAGAAAATATTTTTAATTCAACATTAAAACTTACTAATGAAGCAAAAAATCCAAAAAACCATAAATATTTATTTCTCCAAGATATCTTCCAGGATTCTTTTAAAATAGATCTATAAGATAACATACTTTTTAAAATTTAATTTTTAAATTATATTAAAATTATAGCATATTTAGAAAAAATGTAAAAGAAAATAGTCAATAATCTCAATATTTATATAATTGCCAAAAAATAACAAATAATATACAATAATTATATGCGATATATCTTTATTTCGTATTTAGAATAAAAATAAGCTTAAAAATATGTCTAAAGTTATTACTGATTCTAAAATGATTGATGAATTATTATCTAGGGGAGTTGAAAAAATATATCCCAGTGTTTCTTTATTAAAAAAGAAATTAATGACTGGCGAACCAATAAAACTATATTGTGGTTATGATCCTAGTGCTCCCTCACTTCATATTGGTCACGCTATTTCATTTAATAAATTATCTCAATTTCAAAAATTAGGACATCAAGTAATTTTTTTAATAGGTGATTTTACTGGTATGATAGGAGATCCGACTGATAAAACAGCCGCTAGAAAAAAGTTAAGTCGTGAGGAAGTTTTAAAAAATTCCAAAGAATATCAAAAACAAGGAGCATCTTTTCTGTCTTTTTCTGGAGATAATTCTGCTAAGCTTATGTATAATAGTGAATGGAATGATAAACTAACTTTCAAAGATTTAATAGAATTATCATCTAATTTTACTGTTCAACAAATGATACAACGAGATATGTTTCAGGAAAGATTAAAAGAAGAAAAACCTATTTATTTACATGAATTTATGTATCCTTTAGCTCAGGGTTATGATAGTTATGCTATGGACGTTGATTTAGAGGTGGGTGGAAATGAC
>Ga0209723_1006929_pt1 | contig 10630 bp, 2 predicted proteins | sample BiotimSIPDNA_2_FD_185750 | JGI IMG/M metagenome (GOLD analysis project Ga0209723, IMG submission 185750) | Anaerobic biogas reactor microbial communites from Washington, USA - Biogas_R2 time_0 SIP DNA (SPAdes) (version 2) | ecosystem: Engineered > Bioreactor > Anaerobic > Unclassified | place... | reverse complement strand
TTCTCCTCCTTCGGATGGTTGTATTGTCACTTACTAATTCGGCAAAAAGGGGGGTGAAGTCCTTTTTTTGCCCCTTAAAAAGCCCGGTATTTCTTGGGCTAACTAATATGCAAAAGTCTCATTTAAAAAGAATCTTGTCTAGTTATGTAAAAAATAGTAGCATTAGTAGACAGGACCAAAGGAACATTTTGTCAATATTTCAGGACCGATGCATGGGCGAATAAAATCATTTCATAATGATTGATTGAGCTTTACTTGTGCATTGCAGTTTTCGGGCAGGGCATAAGCATGAAAATCAAAGAGTCCGTCAAAAATATTTATTATAAAAGATCCTTTCGTTTAATAGCTGGAGTACTGGTAGTAACAGTATTTGTTACTATGGTACTGCAGTCAGCCACTCTGGTAGCCATAAGCCGCAGCGTGGATAAATCCGATGCTGCGGTTAATTATTTGGCGGAAAACACCGAATATGTAAATAAAAGCAGACCTGAGCGAATCATGGATTATCTGCAGACACTGGGCAGTAAGGAGACCCTGGCGGATCATTACCAGCTGGCCAGCACTCAGATCGCCCGGGAAGAATATGGGGCGGCATTGCAAAGCATCGAAAAATGTCTTTCTCTATATAATAATGAAGGATCCGATATATATGTGGATCTGCTGATGAAGCAGGGCTGTCTCCAGGTGATGCTGGGGCAATATGACAGTGCCCTGAAAAATCTTGATCTGGCTCTGGCTCAAGCCCCGGCAATGGCGGATATCTATCTGGTGAAAGCCCAGATTTATGCCGAACAGCAAAATATGGGGGGACTGGCCCGGAGTCTTACCGCCTATCTCCAGCTGGTGCCCGATGACAGCTCTATACGCTCCCTGCTGGCCCAGGCCCAGTTTACCCAGGGGGATTATGATGCAGCCGCCCTCCAGTATGCCGAGATAATGGAGAGGGATCCCGATGCGCAGACTGCCTATCTGCTGGGATTGAATGCGGTGCAAAAGTCGGACTTTGCCGCCGGGGAAGAACAGCTGACCCGGGCTATAGCTCTGGATGACAGTTTAAACGGTATCTATTACTACCGGGGCGTTTGCTATATGTCCCTGGGCGACTATTCAGCGGCGATTGAAGATCTGACGGTTTCCATTGAAAAAGAAGATATGCAGCAGGCCAGCTTTTATACCCGGGGGGTCTGCCGGCTGATGGATAATGATTATGAAAAGGGTCTGGCGGATGTGCAGTTTGCTGCTGCCGGAAACCAGGATGAAGAAGTAACCAAACAGGCGAAACTCCTGCTGGCTGAACTTAAAGCGGCGGAAACCGAGGCTGTGCGGGCAGAAGAGGCGGTGCAGAAACTGGAAATTGAAGCGCCGGCAGCAGTATTGCCGCAAGAGACGGAGCCGGAGGTAAATTAATAGAACTTAACATGCAGCATTCAAAAAGTCATGCTGAGGGAGGAAAAGTCATATGTCATCCTGAAGGAGGAAAAGTTATATGTCATCCTGAAGGAGGAAAAGTTATATGTCATCCTGAGGGAGGAAAAGTTATATGTCATCCTGAAGGAGGAAAAGTTATATGTCATCCTGAGGGAGGAAAAGTTATATGTCATCCTGAGGGAAGGAACGACCGAAGGATCTGTCCCCCCTGGAAGCAGATAAGACTCCACCTTTTGGGGATTACAATGTGTTGCCAGTAACACAGGTTATTCCTCAGAGTGATAGATTGATTATGCAGAATCCTTAATCTGCGGAATGCAGCAGAAAATTAGCGAAACGCAGCAGAAAATCTGCGGAGCGCAGTAAAAGCGAATATATTCACCAGTGAAACATTGAACCAGAAAAATTTCATCAGGAAAGGGAAGGGACTGCTATGAATTTCATCACTGGAAAGACTCAGACCATGAAATGGAGGGGGCTGTTTTTAGCCATCATGCTGCTTATCGGGCTGCTGATATTGGGCTCTGCTTCATATGCCATGGCCTCAGACGGGGAGGAGTGTGCCCAAAATTCGGTGAGTTCCAGTGACAGCAGTACCAGCGGCGGCGGGGGAGATGCCTCCGGCGGCGGCAGTTCTTCCGGTGATAATAACAGTGGCGGCACGTCTGGTGACAGTGACAGCAATTCAGGCACAGCGGGCAATGATTCCGGCAATAACCCGGGGGACAGCGGCAATGCTGCTGCTCCTGGTGAAACAGGCGCAGACAATGGTTCAGGTGTCCCGGATGGCAATACGAGCGGAGCAGGCAGTGACAATGCCAATGACGGCACCGGCGGTGCCAGCGGTGATTCGGGCAATACTAACCCGGGCAATACCAGCAGCTATCAGGGCAATGCCCCGGCAGGCGGCGGGGGAAATACTCCGCAGATGATGGGGACAATGGGGTCTGGGACAATGGGCGAAGAAGAGGACGAGGATGAGAAAGAGGATGGGGATGAAGATGAAGATGAGGATGAGGATCCAACTGGCACCCCTGCAACCTCGGAGGAAACAGTACCTGATTATCAGATCCCGGAGGGGTCTGCCTATATATTAGGAAGCGAAGATACCGTTTATGAGAATACTGCTGCCCAGAATGCGATCCAGCAGGCGATTGAAGCAGCCAAGGCCAGTGCCGCTGAGAAAGTTACCATAATTGTCAATAATGGTGTATATACCGGCGGGATAACCATTGTGCTTTCAGATTCAACCGAGGAGGAAACGGAAGAGGGTTCCACTGAGCCGGCGGGCAAAATGCTGCTGCAGATAATTGCTGCTGATGCTTACACGATGGATGAAGAAACCGGCGAAATTACGGCTAATGCCAATTCTGCCGGCGGTGTGGCAACGGAGGGGGCCTGGAATTTCGACGGCTATGATCTGCTCCCCTGGCGGATCTATCTTTCCCTGAAAGATAAGGTCACGGTGAAAAATGCCGATAATGTAACTTATTTTGGTACTTCTCTGGATGATGATGTCACACTGGAACTGGACCAGGTCAGTGAGACAGTCACAATAGACATGGGGGACGGGGATGATGTCCTGGACCTTTCAGTCAAACAGAGTCCCACAGTGGAAATCACTCTGGACAAGGAAACGGTTTTTGACGCCGATGGAGAACTGACGAGTGCAGGCAAGGAAGCCCTTGAGGATGCCATTAGAAACGGGTTTGGCTCTGGAGGGGAAGGCAATGATTCCCGCCTGAAAGCAGTGATCAAAGGCGGGCGGGGTGATGATAAGATCACTATCACTTTGATCAACAGTGCCGATATCAATGGGAATGGCAGCGAAATCAAGGCTGATCTGAACCTGTCCGCTGTCGATCTGACCGTGGAAGGCGGCGACGGTGCGGATACCATTGAGATCAAGGGCGGCATGGCACTGGGACTGAAAACTGTCATCCTGCAGACGCATCTCCAGGAGATCCTCCTGCAGGAGATCCTGAATAGAACTGCTTCCCTGGCAACAGAGGCCGGTCTCCCGGGAACCGAGGCCAACATCGACGGCGGCGCCGGTGATGACCTGATCAATGTGGATACCACCCTTTCTTTCAGCAGTTTCTGCGGTGTTCAGGTCAATGTTGACGGCGGTGACCAGTACGATCTGGTGAACCTCACCGGCAAACTGCAAAAATATGAAGATAATAATAATAACCTTAAGGGCGATGCCAGCCAGGTTCAAATGGATACCCTGGCAGAAATCAATATTTTCAATGAGGCGAATACTATTTCCCAGTTTTTAAGCCTTCTGACGGTAAATATGTTAAATGTTGAAGCAGTGACCGACCAATTGTCTAATAAAAGGACGGTGGAGATAGATAATCCCAATGACAAACCGGATTTCGCCAGTTTCACCGATTATGTGATAAAGAACCCCTCCGGTACGGTGAATTATGCTAATGACAGCGGCACTGGCACCTTCCTGACCAATCTAATCATCAGTGGCGAAGATCTTAAAATCGGCACTGTCAACACACCGAATGTAAACATATTAATTTCCGCTGCCGACAGTGGTCTGAACCAATCTGGTAGTATCACCATCAACGGTACTGTTACCGGTAAAAATATTTTCGTGAAAGTACATAATACTGACAGTCATGCCTTGAAAATCCTGGAAAATGACCTGTCTGATGATGAGGATGATTATAAGCTGGAGGGCAGCTTTTTCGATATTGTCAGTGATGCGGTCATCAGTATCGCTGCCACAGCCCGGCTCATCGCTGACCAGATGGTAAATCTGGCGGCTGGCAGCGAACAGACCAAACCCCTCATTCCTACACTGGAGGAATTGACCAGTAAATTCGGCGATGAATATGCCAATACGCTTAATATAAATTTTGTGGCCGTCAAGGTGGGCAAAGCCCTGATTGAAATCATGGGGGCTATTGAAGCCGGTGTCATCCGGGCCCTGGCCGAAACCCTGGTGGATGTCTCCGCTATGAATGATAACCTGGCGGCTTTCGGACTGCCCCTGGCAGTTGGTGTAGTGGTTTCCGAAGCCGGGATCGTCACCAGCGGCAATGCCAGTTTGAAAGCCAATGAAGGGGGCATCCTCCTTAAGGCGGCTTCCCGGGTAAAACTCAACACACATGCCGTTTCCGGTCTGCTGCCCTTTACTCTGGCAGTTTCCGCGGTGGTCAATAATGCCTATGTGGATATAAAGGGCAATACGAAGGTGAATTCCGCTGGTGATATTACCGCTGCCGCCCGGGGCAATACCAGTATAACTACTTCTGCCACCGGCCCCGCAGCAGATGAGAAGGGCGGGACCACGCCCCAGACAGCTGGTCAATCCGGCGGTTTCTTTGCCGTATCAGTGGCGATCCAGGATGTATTTGCCGCTGTCCGGGAAAATGCCAGTGCCAATGCGGCTGCTGACCTGCTCTTGAAATCAACTGCCGATGAAAGGGTTATAAATAAAGCTACTTCCAATCCGGATGACGGCGGGACTGCTTTCACTCTGTCCAATCTAATCGAGAAAATCAGCAGTCTGATGAATAGTACGAAAGAAAAGACCGGCGACGACAGCAGCGGTGAAGGCAGCGGTGAACGCGGCAGTAATGCCCTGACCAGCATAATTTCCCGCCTCAGCGGTACCAATAAGGAAGACGACAGCAAAAAAGAAGGGGACAATAATAAGGAAGGCGACACTAAGACCGGAGTCAGTGATCTGGTTGACACCGGGACTTCAGGCAGTACCAGCCCCGACAGCACTGAATCTACCAGCAGCACACAATTGGTTGGTGCTCTGGCGGTAACTTATGCAGAAAACACCAATAAAGCTTTTATCGATACAACGGGAACTATCAAAGCCGGCGGGAAGCTTTCCGTCCTGGCCTCCGGGTCGATCACCCAGGAAACTTTAGCCGACGCTTCACCCATCAAAAGTACCAGCAAAGGTGCCACCGGTGTGGACGAACCCGACACAAAACCTCCGGCCGGCATGAAATATGATGGCCGTACCCAGGGCAAGGTGGTTTTCGAAAACACCCTGAACGGTTTTCTGAAGATAGATATAACGGCAGAGGATAAACAGACTCCGGGAACTAAAATCACCATTGACCCGGTGGTTTCCGCCGGATATAAATTGGACAGCATCACCATGAACGGCAAAGCACTGGCGGCGGCAGAGGGGATTTATTCCTTTATCATGCCGGCAGAGGGTAAGGTTACACTGGGAGCAACTTTCGTTCCCAAGGAATATACCATCACCTGCAGCAATGACAATCCTGCCGCTGGAACCTTCTATGCCGATCCCCGCTTTGGCGATGCCGGGGACAGCGTTATCATTCGTGTAACTCCCAATGATGGTTATACGGTGAAAGATGTTCAGGTTACTTATACGGGAGCAGATGGAACTCAGACTACGACTGTGGCTCAGAAAGTTGAAGGCCAGACTAACCAGTACCGTTTGACAATGCCAGCGGCCAATGTCACAGTGACCGTCAATTTTGAAGGGGAGAGCAAGGAACTCTACCTCGATAATATAACCAATGGCACCATTACCGTTAAGGATGCCGAGGGGAATGTCATCCTTTTCAGTGGGAAGGACGGTACCCGTTCGGCTCAGGTCCAGGCGGGAACGGAATTAACAGTTGAAGTGACACCGGCTGACGGTTATAGGTTAAAAGCCAGCAGCCTGAAAATCGGTGACAAGGCTATACTCCCGGACACCGCCGGAGTTTACAAGTTTACTATGCCCGTCCTGGAGGGAAGCAAAATCGGGATGGGTGCTATATTTGAAGAGGGCGCCCCGACTCCTTCCACTACCGGACGTACCAGCAGCACAGCACTGGGCGTCGGTGTGGCAGTAGCAGTGGTCAATTATACCAATGCAGCTTACATCAATGCGGCTTCTGGTCCGGTGGAAGCTGGAGGACTGGAGATGGCAGCAGTAAGCAGAGATATTTCCTCCTCCGCCATTTCCAGAGCCGGCTTTACAGCTGCTGACCTGGGATTGGCCGGAGCTCTCACCGTTCATGTCGTCAGTGCTGAAAACAGTGCCCGGTTAAACCATGATCTCATCCTGGACGGCGGCAGTTTAGCACTCCAAGCTGAGGTGGGCAGAAGTAATTTCGTCACTGTCGCCGATGCTGCCGGTGCATCGGAATCAGATGCTGCCGCCGGTTCTGATTCAGTGGGTATCGGCGCTGGAATAGCAATCGGCGTGATAGGCGTCGATTGCCTGGCCATGATCGCCGATGAGGTGTCGATCCGGGGGCGTCACACTGATACAGAATTAGACTCACTGGATATTACCGCCTCCTATACCGGGACGGAAAAAATGATCGCCAAGGCCGGGGCAGCTGGCGGAACTGCTGTTGTTCCCGTTTTAGCCCTGGATGTATCAGGAATATATGTAGCGGCTGACAGCGGCACTAACCCGGGGGATCTGCTGCTGAACTTCAGTGGCGATATCAACATTCTGGCCGATAATACGATTATCCGCGATATTGAAGCTGATGCTGCAGCCGCCGGCGAAGGGGCCGGGGTAGGCGGCAGCTTTATAGTAGATGTTATCAATGATAGTGCCAGTGCTGTTTTAGGACGCAGCGTACGGGGCAAAAAGGTCAATGTAAAAGCACTGTCAGTCAGCCGTATTAATGCCGAAGGTAAAGCCAGTGCCAGCGGCTCCGAAAGCAACAAAGAAGAAGAGGAAAACGGGGCATCGGAACCAGGAGGTAATGGCAGTGACCCGCCCGGGGATGGCGGCGATGCGGATGACCCTGACCCTGACCCTGACTCGGATTCTGACTCCGACTCGGATGCGGATGAAGATGATCCCTATGATGGTATAGCTAATTTATTTGATGAGGATGAAGAACCATCCGGTGATGATGACGACCTGGGCGAAGCCATGGCAGCATTATTTGATGAGGGCGAAGCCGATAAGATTGCGGACGCCAATACCAAAGCAGCTGCAGATATGGCTGATGTGGCCGGCACCCAGAACGTTTCCGGCGATGCCGTAAAAGACCTGATCGCTGACCGGCAAAAAGCTGAAACCTCAGAAGGCAGCGTGCAGGTTGCTGCTGCCTTCGTACTTAATATTCAAAAGAATATTTCTCAAGCCATCATTGCTGATGGGCTCATAATAGAATCCGCCGGCGAAATAATCGTAGCCAGCAGTAATGATACCGATGGAGTTATCAAGGCTGACGCCTCCGCTGTCAACTCTACTACCGGGGTGGGAGTGGCGGTAGCCATCAATATAGTAACTTATGAAAATACAGCCCAGGTTGGGGATTCCCGGCTGACCGGGGAAAGCCTCACCATAACGGCAGATATTCTGGCCGAAGAAAAAGAAGCCGGGGAAAGCCTGGAGGAACTCCTGGCTGAACTGCTGAAGATGCTGAAGGTCAACGAACTGGCTGATGCCGTCCTGGCCGCCCTTGAAGGTGAGGGCACAACCCTGGAAAGTTATCTCAGCCAGCAGATAGAAGAAAGAAATATCACCCTGCCGGAAGGCAAGACCCTGGGAGAGATGGCTGATCTTCTGGCCGCAGCCATAGTTGCCCGGATGGAGGCAGCACTTGAGGGCAGTGATGTAAAAGACAGCGTTGATGAGGACTACCAGCAGCTGGTCAATGACACCATATCCTATATTGCTGAAGGTCTCACCGATGTCAAGGTCCTGGTGGACATAGTTAAAAACGATTCAGGTACTCTCAAGGATATTTTGGACAAAGTCAAGGATAAAGAGCAGCGCAATGAAATCATTGTCATGCTGATAAAAGCAACCGCCATTTTATTAGGCAGTAATGACGAGCTGGATGGTGTGGGGCATTTGATTTCCACCCAGACGGTTTCCGGAGCAGGGGCCTCCAATGTAGGGGTAGCCGGATCAGCCGCCATCTCGGTGGTGAACGGTACGACTAAAGCGATCATTGCCGATAGGACTGCATTGACAGAAGGCGATGACATAAAGATCAGCGGCGACATAATAATTACTGCCGAAGCGGCGCAAAAAATATATACCACCGCCAGTTCTTCTTCGGATGAAAAAGGCCGGGCGGAAAAAAACAAAACAGCAACAGCAGGGGCGGGCTCAGAAAATAATGGAGCCTCTGATACGGAAGGTACTCCCGGCGGGGATTCTGCTGGGAATAAATCCGTTGGTGTAGGTGCTGCCTTTGCAATAGGTATAGCTGATCTGACGGTACAGGCTGGCATCGGCAGTTATCGCAATGTTGAAGCTGCCAGCATCAAAATTACCGCTAAGGCACAAAATGATCTTGATACTGTCAGTGTTTCCGGTTCCGACCCCCTGGCCCGCACTCAGGAAGATGATGAGGACTCCGGGGATGAAGAGGAACCAGGAGATGGAGAAGGCTCCGGAGGTGAAGGGGAATCCGGCGATGGAGAAGGCTCCGACGGCAAAGAAGAGGTAACCGCCAAGGATATTTCGGTTGATGCTTCAGTATCTGTCAGCCTGATCCAGAATGATGTAAAGGCCTTTGTCGGGAAGGGAACTGTGATTACGGTTACCGCGGACGAGGATACGATTGAAACCGGTCAGGGAGATGAAAAGGTAAGCTTCTTCCTTTATGCGGCCCAGAGCGGGGATACCACCACCAATGCCAGCGGCTTTGCCGTTGGCAGCGACACGGCAGTGGGAGCGGCAGTGGCAGTTAATATAGCCCTGTCGAATGTTCTGGCCAGTTTTGCCGGGCGGGGAACCGTAACCGGCCAGGCTAAAATAGCTGCGTCAGCCATTAATGAAGACGATGCCAATGCACTGGCGACGGCCATGGGGGCGGATGTGGACCGCTATCTGGGTAAATTCCGGGCTTTCCAGAACCTGAAAAAGAATCAGAACAGCGGGACTACTACCAGTACCGCCGGTAACGATACCTCAAAACTCATCAGCGGCCGGCTTTCTGATACCGGACAATCTGGCGGTTCCACCGTCGATTCCAAGCTGCCGGTTTCCACCAATGCACTGCATGCCCAGAATACATCAACGACTTCCACCAGTGAAGCTGCAGCAAAAGCCAATGATGATAATATGAAGGGTATTATTGATGAAACCGCCAGCGACAAGAGCGGTGATACCGGTGGTGCCGTAGGTGGTGCACTGGGCGGCGGTAACACTGATTCCTCGGCCCAGGAAAAACAGAAGGTCCATGTGGCAGCGGCGGTGGCTGTCAATGTCACCCAGCATCAGGCCATTGCCAGTATCAATGGCAGCCTCACGGCCAAAAATATAGAAGCATTGACCAATAACAACGGCAATTTCTCAACTACCGGGACTGGCGTGGCGGCCACCCTTATGAAAAACAGCAATTCCATCGGTGTGGGGATTGCAGTGTCGGTGAATAAAAATACGGCAGAAGTAGAACTGGGCGGTCAGATAACGGCAACTGACGGAGATATAATTGCCAATACTGAGCTCACCCAGAACATGGATGGGGTTTACCGGGGCAAATACGGTGCCCTGGCCATCGCCGGCAGTGTTTCCGGTTCCGGCGGCAAAGCTGGTGTGGCTGGATCCGTTGCCGTGGCAGCTGCCCAGGGGGAAAGCAGTGTTATCGTATTGGACGGATCTGTCCTTAATGCTGCACGGGGTGATATCAAACTGGCAGCCACCGATAAATCCAAACTGTCAGCTGCTGCTCTGGCGGCGGTGCTCTCCAAAGGGACCACCGTTGGCGTGGGTGCAGCTTTCGCCCTTTTATATGCCGAGAACAAAGTTCTGGTCATCGTCGGTGACGATGTAGAAGTCACCGCCAGGTCCTTTTCTATGAACGCTGAGAAAAAACCGGTCACCATCAAAGATTGGGCATCTCCCTTTGAAGCGGGTGACTTGTTCAGCGTTGACGCCGAGGCAGGCCAGGAGGGTATCATCAATGTTACCACCTCCGGTGAAGGACAGGATAAATTCAGCGCAACCATGAATGTAGAAGCCGATGATTTAGTGAACATGGCTCAGCTCACCAGTTTCCTGGGCTCTGTCAATTACTATGCTTCGGCAGCAGCCGGGACCATCATAGGGAAAGAGGGAGAGGAAAGCAAGCTGGCCCTGGCCGGTTCAATTGCCATGCTCTTTGCCAACAGTGAAACGGCAGCTATAATCGGTGACCGGGCGATCATAATTCTGACCGACGGTGATCTGGACATAATAGCTGCTGCAGATAATAATGCCCGCCTCATCGGCGGTGCC
>Ga0209723_1006921_pt1 | contig 10639 bp, 8 predicted proteins | sample BiotimSIPDNA_2_FD_185750 | JGI IMG/M metagenome (GOLD analysis project Ga0209723, IMG submission 185750) | Anaerobic biogas reactor microbial communites from Washington, USA - Biogas_R2 time_0 SIP DNA (SPAdes) (version 2) | ecosystem: Engineered > Bioreactor > Anaerobic > Unclassified | place... | reverse complement strand
GCTAACTTATTCCGCAGGGAGCGCGGTAACCAGTTAATCAGTGGGGTGTTGCCAAAATGATATTTACCCTTCCAGTAATGTCCGTGTGTCTCAAAAGGATATCCGCGGTTGGGGCAAAACAAGACAATACGCCCACCAGGTTTCAACACTCGCACCATTTCCCTGATTGCTTTTTGATCATCCTGGACGTGTTCGAGCACTTCATGGCTGAAAACAAGGTCAAAACTGGATTCAGGGAGGGGGACGTTTTCACCAGCAGCACAAAACACGTTGGAGGTATAGACCAGGCTTTCCATTACACGAGGCAGCTCGATATCCAAGCCAACTGTAAAGCCAGCAACAGGCACCAGGCGGGAAAGGTACATCCCGATACCACTGCCATCCACCAAAACAGCACCGTTAAGGCGGTCACCAGCAGCTTGTTTTAGCAAGTCGAAACGTCGTTCCTGGCCGGCACGCCAGACATGAGAAGGCTCTCCACGTTGAGCAGCTTTATCCAGATTTTCGGGGATCACTTGTGGCATGGTAATATTGTACCTACTTTTTCGGTATAGCTGAATTTTGATTGATCAATGCAGGTTGAATATACACTGAGGATGGCAGCAATTCGAGCAAATCAGGTGTCGACCCTACAGGGGTTAAGATGCCCAGTCAACACGGGGTTTGCTTTTTCCCCTCAGCCATTTTTCAGCGGCAATAGCAGCAATGGCACCGTCGCCTGCTGCGATCACAGCTTGCTTTACGTGGGTGCAGATGACGTCGCCAATAGCATAAACCCCTGGAATGTTTGTTTGATTTTCACGGTCAACCTGGAGGCATCCTTCAGCAGAAACAACCAGCTGACCTTGCAAGAAATCTGTGATCGGTTTGCCACCTTGTAAATATACAAAAGCGCCGTCAATTGGCAGACTGTGTTCAGCCTGAGAGCTGCCGCGATCCTGGTAACTGATGCCTTCCACCTTATTCTCACCAAAGATTTCCTTAACCATGCTTCCCAGGTGCAAGACAACGTTAGGTAAGCTGCTCAATTTGTCCAATTCAGAATCACTGATGTTTATTTGAGTTGTCGGAGCGAAAAAGTGGACGGTTTTCGCAAAACGAGCGAGGTAGGTTGCTTCTTCCACCGCCTCGTCGCTCTTGCCAATGACAGCAACAGTTTTATCTTTGAAGAATGCTGCATCACAGACCGCACAATAAGAAACACCCCGGCCCAGCAACTCAGATTCGCCTTTTATAAGGTTGCTGCGTCCCATAGAACCAGTAGCAATGATGATCGAGCGGGCGTGGTAGACGCCAAAATTTCCGAATACCATTTTGGTTTCATTTGTCAGGTCTGTGCCAAGGGCTCTATCGTTGATAAACTCTGCTCCAAATTCCAGTGCCTGCTTGCGCATAGTTTTTAACAATTCCATGCCGCTCACTTCTCCGTCCAGCCCTGGGAAATTGGCAATTTTGCTGGTTGTGCCAAGTGCACCGGTAGTCAGACCTTTGTCCAGTATGGCAACTTTCAAGCCGGAACGGGCAGCATAAATCGCAGCGGTTGCACCTGCAGGTCCTCCGCCAATAATCAGCACATCATAATTTTGTTGCAAAGCTTCTGTCATAACTACCTCTTTTTCTTCCGTGGTGGTAGTATAACCAAACAAGGTCTTCTGTCAACAGGAAACCTTGTAGATTATATTAAGTTCTTTTCAAATGCATAATCTGATAGTTTTTTAGAGAATTGAATTGATATAAATAGGTTGGTTTATCAAAACGGGACAACGAAATGAGCGAAAAGTTCTACCAAAAAAGCATTTCCGAACGTCATGATACGCTGGCACAACAAGCAAACCTCAGCTCACACGAGCTGGAGGCATATATGCCTGACGGTGGTTTGGGAGTTGATACTGCTAACGCTATGATTGAAAACGTGGTCGGTCTTTATAGCCTGCCGGTTGGCATCGGGCGTAATTTTTTGGTAAACGGGCGCGACGTATTGGTCCCAATGGTAATTGAAGAGCCGTCTGTAGTTGCCAGTGTCTCATTTATGGCGAAGCTCGCCCGCCCGGGAGGTGGGTTTGAAGCCGGCATGACCTCCCAGGAGATGATCGGACAGCTGCAGGTTCTCGATCTGCCTGACCCGCTAACTGCTGGTAAGGTAATTTTGAGCCATAAAGCAGAGCTCCTCCAGTCTGCAGCTGATTTTCACCCCAACCTTGCAAAATATGGCGGCGGACCGCGGGATATCGAAGTGCGCGTGTTGGAGAGCGAACAAATCGGCACGTTTTTAGTGGTCCACCTGATCGTCGATGTTCAGGATGCCATGGGGGCCAACCTGATCAACTCCATGCTTGAATTTCTTGCCCCCCGAATCGAAGAAATATCCGGGGGAAGGGCGCATTTGCGCATCCTTTCCAATCTTGCTGACCGGCGTTTGGCGTGGGCAAAGGTGCGCATCAATTCGGCAGACCTGGCTTTCAATGACTACAGCGGAGAGCAAGTGCGAGATGGCATCATTGAAGCCTGGGCATTTGCTGAAGCTGACCCTTATCGGGCTGCCACTCATAACAAGGGCGTCATGAACGGTGTCGATGCTGTGGTGCTGGCATGCGGCAATGATTGGAGGGCAGTGGAAGCTGGCGCGCATGCCTATGCAGCTCGATCCGGTCGATATCGCAGCCTTACGAAATGGCACAAAGAAGAGAATGGTGATCTGGCAGGGTTTATAGAGCTGCCGATGGCATTAGGGATCGTTGGAGGCGCAACCAGGGTTCACCCAACCGCACAAGCCAACCTGGCTTTGATGGGCGTAAATTCAGTTCAAGAATTAGGCGGCATCATCGCAGCGGTAGGGCTGGCTCAAAACCTGGCTGCCCTGCGTGCGTTGGCAACCGAAGGAATACAACGTGGTCATATGAGCCTGCATGCCCGGCAGATCGCGCTGGTAGCCGGCGCAGAGCCAGCCCAGGTTGACTGGGTCGCAGCCCGGTTGATTTCGGAACAAAACATAAAATTGAGCCGTGCGCTTGAGATTTTGGCGCAGCAGGACGGAAAATAAGAATGAAACAAGAACAGATAGTTCCAAAACCTGAAAAAAGCAAATTATTGATACCAAAGATCAAAGTTGGAATCGTCGGGTATGGATCCTATGTCCCTCGCTATCGTTTGCCTGCCAAAGAGATTGGCAGAATATGGGGAAATGAAGGCGGATTTCCGGTGAGAGAAAAAGCAGTTGCGGGGCTGGACGAAGACGTAATAACCATGTCTATCGAGGCAGCCCGGAACGCTTTGAAACGATCAGACATATCTGCCGAAGAGTTGAGAGCTGTTTGGGTGGGGTCGGAATCACATCCATATGCGGTTAAACCCAGCGGCACAGTCGTGGCAGAAGCGATTGGCGCACCAAACGACATCCAGGCAGGTGATTGGGAATTTGCCTGCAAAGCCGGAACCGAAGCAATGGTTGCGGCGATGGGATTGGTTGGTTCAGGCATGGGAAATTATGCAATGGCGATCGGGATGGATACCGCCCAAGGCAAGCCTGGCGACGCGCTGGAATACACCGCAGCAAGCGGAGGCGCAGCCTTTATTATTGGTTCCCAGGAATCTGCGCTGGTTAGCATCGAAGCCAGCTACAGCTATGTCTCTGACACGCCCGATTTCTGGAGACGTGAATACCAGGTTTACCCCGAGCATGGTCAGCGTTTCACCGGCGAACCAGCATACTTTGAACATGTCAGTGGCGCAACCCAAACAATTTTTGCTGAAACCGGATTGAAGGCAGCTGATTTTGCATTTGCGGTCTTCCACCAACCCAACACAAAGTTTCCCCAACGGATCGGAAAAATGTTAGGGTTCACACCTGAACAAATCGCCCCTGGTCTTTTGGCACCTGTGATCGGAAATACTTATTCCGGCGCAGCTATGATCGGGTTAACCGCCATCCTGGATATTGCCAGAGAAGGTGACCTTATTTTGATGACTTCTTACGGATCAGGTGCGGGCTCAGATTCTTTTGTTCTTAAGGTTCGCAAACCTCTGGCACTGCGTCGGGAAAACGCGCTTTCGACCGAGGACTATATCAACCGGCGTACTGAAATTGACTATGCCACCTACCTGCGTTATCGCGGCGAGATCCGGATGCGCTAATGAGAAGAACAAACGATGTATATATCATCGGTTTGGGGCAGACCGAACTTGGCGAGTTGTGGGATGTTTCGCTGCGCCAGTTGGCAGCAAGAGCGCTGAAAGCTGCCTGCGAAGACGCAGATAATCTGGCTCCCCAAGCGATTTTTGTAGGTAATATGCTGGCAGCAAATGCTTCCCGGCAGGCAAACCTGGCAGCTTTGGTCGCTGAATATTCCGGTTTGGCTGGACAAGTGGAAGGTTTCACCGTTGAAGCCGCAGAGGCATCCGGTGGGGCTGCCATCTACATGGCAAATAACGCCATTCGCTCAGGTATGATCGATGTTGCTGCAGTGGTGGGTGTGGAAAAGGTTACTGATGTCGTTGGTGCAGGAATCGAGAGCAGGTTGCTCTCGACAGGTATCGATTCCGATTACGAAGCCTCTGAAGGGCTGACATTGACCGGGCAGACATCCCTGCTCTTGCAGCGCTATCTATACGAAAACCATTTGCCCAGAGAAGCCCTGGCAAATTTTCCGGTGATTGCCCATGCAAACGCAGTCAATAACCCCCGGGCAATGTTCAGACGGGCAATTGATACAAATGCTTATCGCAATGCTCCAGTAGATACCGGGGGGTTTAATATGTACGATGTTGCTCCAAACGCTGATGGAGCAGCTGCGCTGGTCCTGGTAAGGGGCGACAAAGTTCCAAAAGACCTCGCGCATAAAGCGGTTAGACTGGCAAGTTCATCATACATAACCGATCGGCTTGCACTTCACGACCGGCAGGACCTGCTCTTTTTTGAAGCAGCAGCGGTTTCAGTGCAGCAAGCGCTGCTTAAAGCGAGTATCAACCTGCCTGATATCGATTTTTTTGAATATTCAGACAACACTACCCTACACGCAGTCCTTTCGCTTGAAGCGGCTGGCTTCGCTTCGCGTGGTGAGGGCTGGAAGCTGGCAACAAGCGGGGCACTTACACTGCAGGGTGAGCTGCCTGTCGCAACAATGGGCGGTCATAAGGCTCGGGGGTTTCCGCTTGGGGCTTCTGGTGTTTTTCAGGTTGTTGAAGCCTGTCAGCAGCTGCGTGGTGAAGCTGGTGCGAACCAAATCGTGCATGCACGAATTGGAATGACTCAATCTCTGGCAGCAACCGCCTCGGCTGCAGCCACACAAATCCTGTCTTTGTAGAGTTTTTTTCATAAAACAGACAAATCAGAATAATAATTCCATAAGAAACTCTTTAAAGGGAATATTTTTATTTCATAATCAGTTAAAATGACTACAGATTAGAAAAGATATTAACGAATGACACAAACTAAGTACATTACAGATGATCTGGCTGCGATGCTGAATGTCTTTCCAGATGAAATTGCGGAAGCAGTAAAGCAAAAAGATCATTTTGACGATTTATTGGAAGTGATTCTCGATCTGGGTCGTGTGCCAACTGCCCGCTTTGTAGATGGCGAAGTTCCGCTGCTTGACCGACTGGTGGATGAAACTGATATCAACCACGTGGTCAGCCGCATCAGTGAATTTGACGCCGACAATCGTGCCGGTATGGAACGCACCCTGCATCGGATTTCAGCTATCCGAAACCGTCGGGGGGAGGTTGTGGGGCTAACCTGCAGGGTCGGACGAGCGGTATATGGAACGATAGGCATCATCGAAGATCTCATTGATTCAGGCGAAAGCATCCTGATTTTAGGAAGACCCGGTGTTGGGAAGACAACCATGCTGCGCGAAGCAGCCAGAATCCTGGCAGAAAAGAAACGCGTGGTCATTGTTGACACCTCCAACGAAATTGGGGGAGATGGAGATGTTCCCCATCCCGCTGTTGGTAAGGCACGCCGAATGCAAGTGCCAAAACCTTCATTGCAACATGAGGTAATGATCGAAGCTGTGGAAAACCATGCCCCAGAGGTAATTGTGATCGATGAGATCGGACGTGAACTCGAGGCACTGGCTGCGCGCACAATTGCAGAGCGTGGTGTTCAGCTTATAGGCACTGCTCATGGCAATTCCCTCGAAAATCTGCTGGTAAACCCAACTTTGTCTGATCTGGTGGGTGGTATTTCTTCGGTAACTTTGTCTGATGATGAGGCTCGCAGACGTGGCACTCAAAAGACGGTATTGGAAAGAAAAGCCCCGCCGACTTTCACCATCCTGGTTGAGATCCAAACCCGCGATCGCGTGAACGTCCACCGGGATGTTTCCGCTTCGGTGGATTCCGCTTTGCGTGGTTATCCACTCCTGCCAGAAGAACGCTACCGCGATGATGACGGTCGGGTCCATTTTTTGAAGCAAACCAGACAGAATATGCCTACCGTCTCCCAGTCAATGAGACGAGGGTATGGCATGGATAAGAGCCCATTTCAGCGCGGTAACGGTTCGCCCGTATCCGCACAACATCAGGGGTTTCAACCTGGACAACCAAGACATGCAGAACGATTTGAAGATTTTGTTGCTCCGGAAAACGATACAGATATAGCCTTTCCAAATCAAGGACAGGAAGGCGAGAAAAAGATTTTCCCATTTGGGGTAGCGCGTAACCGCTTGCTTCAGGCGATCAAAAGCCTGGGGGTTTCAGCCTACGTGGTCAAAAACCTTGATGAAGCCGATATCCTGGTGACCCAGCGGCGTTATTATCGTGAACGTCTGCAGCCAATTGTCGAAGCAGAAGAGCGTGGAATTCCAATCTTTGTGATTAAAAGCAATTCGGTTGGTCAGATAGAGCAATTCCTGGCGGATTCATTTGCACACAGGCAGAGCCCTGCAAAAATGACCCTGACACAAGAAGCCGCACACCAGGTGGAACAAGCCATTATGATGGTGCAGGCGGGAGAAAGGTTTATCAACCTTGACCCTATGCCTGCAACAATTCGAAGAGAGCAGCACGAAATGGCGAAACAAGCCCACCTTATCTCTCGTTCTTTTGGGAAAGATCCCAATCGTTACGTCAGAATTTATAGGGATTAACCGTGTTTATCACTTTCGAAGGTCCCGAAGGCAGTGGAAAAAGCAGTCAGCTTCCAGCTTTGGCTTCTTTTTTAGAAAGTCGTGGTTACGATGTAGTCAGCACACGCGAGCCAGGTGGCACAAGAATTGGCAACCAGATTCGCGAAATTCTGATGCGCATGGATAACACTGAATTGCATCCGCGCACAGAAATTCTGCTCTTTCAAGCCGCCAGGGCTCAGCTAATAGAAGAACTGATTCTCCCCAGCCTCGCAGATGGAAAGGTTATCCTTTGCGACCGTTACGGCGATTCGACCCTGGCATATCAGGGGTATGGGCATGGTCTCGATTTAGACCGGTTGAAAATGATCCTCGAATTTGCCACCAACGGACTGAAACCCGACCTTACAATTCTGCTGGATGTAGATGTCATGGTTGGATTAAAGCGTAAAAAAGCGAAAGAAGAATGGAACCGGATGGACGCCTTTGAGTTATCATTCCACGAACGGGTTCGCAGAGGATACCATGAGCTCGTTAGCCAGGAACCAGCACGCTGGAAAATTGTTGATGCTTCGCAGTCACAAGAACAAGTGCAGGAAGATATCCGCCAAATCGTCCTGGAAGCTTTAAGATAAAATAATCGGAAACAGTGAGGCAAGTAGACTTCATTGTCGAAAGGAAATTTGAATGAAAAAAATCAACAAAATATTATGGGTTTTGATCGTCCTGAGTATGGCAGTCAGTGCCTGCCAGGTCCAGGATATAACCCCTCCCCCTGTTGAAACCACAGAAACAGAAGTTGCCACTACCGAACCCGGAGAAACTGAAGACGTTATCGTTGTACCTACCGAGATTTTGCCCGTGGTCGATGAAGATGGTCGCATGTACTGTTCTATTGTAGAGCCACTTTTCTCAGAGCTTACCGAAGAACAAAAAGAGCAGCTGGCAATTTTTCCTGAGGTTACAGATGAAGACTGGACCAAAGGTCCGGAAGATGCTATGTTGACCATAATTGAATATACCGACTTCTTCTGCCCCTATTGCCAGATGGCGTTTAGCGAATTCGAAACACTAATGGAGAAATATCCTGAAGATGTACGCCTGGTATATCGCGCTTTACCTCTCGAATCACTTCACCCCACTGCTCCATTGGCTGCCTATGCAGCTGAAGCTGCTGGTATCCAAGGTAAATTTTGGGAGATGTATTCAGAGATCTTCTCAAATCAGACCGATCTGTCTTCTTTGACGGAAGATGAGCTAACAGAATGGCTTATGGAGACTGCTGAAGAATTGGAATTGGATAGAGACCAATTTGCTGAAGATTTGAATAGTGAAGCTGTCGTTGAAAAGATATCCACCCATATTCTTACAATGTTTGATAATGGTGTCAGCTCTACTCCTACGGTATTGATCAATGGTCGCCCGATAGGGGATTGGCGAGCCAGTTATCTGACTAACATCATCGAAGTGTTGAAGATTGAAAAAACCTTGCCAACAGAATGCCCCGAATTTGTGATAGATCAAAGCAAATCTTATACCGCTACCATTACGACCAAAGATGGCGATATGGTCATTGAACTCTACGATGACGTAGCACCGCTGGCAGTAAATTCGTTTGTCTATCTTGCCCGCCAGGGTTTCTATGATGGCATCACATTCCACCGCGTCTATCACGATTTTATGGCGCAGAGTGGTGACCCCACCGGCACTGGATGGTCTGGAGCTGGTTATCAATATCGTGAAGAGATAAGCCCTGATCTGACCTTCGACGAACCGTATATGCTTGGTGTTGCAAAAAGCAGCGCTGTAGCAAGCAGTGGCAGCCAGTTTTTCATCACTTATGTACCATATCCAACTCTCAATGGTGGTTACACCATCTTTGGGAAACTGATCGATGGGTTCGATGTGTTTGCGAAAATAGCTGAAAGAGATGCCGACAACAATCCGGGTGCAGCTGCTGGTGACATCATCATTAGCATTAGCATCGTTGAAAAATAGTGATCAATAATTCAATTGAGCCCGGAATGCAAACCCGGACCAGCCCTAAATGGTTACATTATCTCAACCTGGTCTGGAACGGGTTCGCTTCTCTGGCGTTTGGTTTACTTGCAGTATTAACACTGAGCAGCGTGTTAAAAGACGGGCTCAATCCTTTTCTTGGTCAGATTTCTAACCGAGCGCTCTATCTTTGGATTTACACTTCCGGTTTCTTTGCGCTGTTGGCTCTGGTTGGCTTCATCGATAGCTTGCGCAGAATAACTGGCAAAAAAAAGAGCAATCGTCCGAACTCCTCGCGCTGGCTAAAATTCTCAATCATCTTTTTCCCAATATCACTCTATCTAATCTGGGCATGGGAGAGTTCAACCTCTCTGCTAGACTGGATTTTTGCAATCCTTGTGTTCGTTGGAGTGTTGGTTCCCGTGGTCTGGATCACCCGAATTGCCAGCAGCAAATTGTGGGGAACGCATCCAGGGCGAAGCTCATCGTTGATGAGCTTAACCGTCAGCATTTCCACTCCCTTTATAATCGTCGTTCAGGGTTTGGTGATGGCTGGGTTTTTCATGCTGTTGTTTATTACAGACATCAATGTGTTCACGACAGCCGCACTCTCCCTGGATATTGAAGCGTTACTGCAATCATCAATGTTCATGTTCCTTATGATGTGCTTCCTTGTCTTGGTCGTGCCAGTGATTGAAGAGTTGTTCAAAACCCTGGCGATCTGGCCCTTGCTTGGCATGAACATCTCGCTCAGGGAAGGTTACCTGGCAGGTTTAATGAGTGGTGCCGCCTTTGCCTTGTTTGAAGGGGCACTTAATGCAGTTCAAATAGCAGCGGTGCCTGGAAATGATTGGATATTCTTTCTTCTTGGACGACTGGGCGGCACTTTGATCCACATCTTCAACGGGGGATTAATAGGATGGGCTTTGGCAACCGCATGGTCTAAAAAAGAGCATCTAAAGGCTGTTTTGGCTTATCTGATAGCGATGATAATCCACGGCTTGTGGAATTTAATCGTGTTTGTAACTCAATTCGTGCCACTTTCACAAGGGGTTGAGACAAATGAAGCTACGACGATCGTTGCTATGACGATCATGATTTTGTTGGTCTCAGTCGGATTCGTGTTTTTTGCTAAACACGTGAATAAACCGGGAGAGGCAGTGTCGTATGTCTAAAGAAAAGGAAGTATCACGAGAACGTCTGATGCCAATCCTGCGCAGATTGGTAAAGATTCTTGTAAATCTGCAAATAGAAGGAGGGGAGAACGTGCCGGATACTGGGGGATATGTTTTGGCAACCAGCCATATCAGCCGCCTGGATACCGTTTTTCTGATGTTATCAACCACCAGAAAAGATGTGGTTCCCATGGTGGCAAAAGATTATGAAAAAGCGCCTTTCTTTGGATGGTTTTTAAACAAAATTGGTGTAATCTGGCTCAGCAGAGAAGGTTACGATTTCCAGGCTTTTAGAGAAGCTTCGTCCTACCTGAAAAGCGGAGGGATCGTCGGTTTGGCTCCTGAAGGCACCCGTTCCACTACTGGCGGGTTGCTTGAGGGCAAACCAGGAGCTGCCTT
>Ga0209723_1006911_pt1 | contig 10650 bp, 8 predicted proteins | sample BiotimSIPDNA_2_FD_185750 | JGI IMG/M metagenome (GOLD analysis project Ga0209723, IMG submission 185750) | Anaerobic biogas reactor microbial communites from Washington, USA - Biogas_R2 time_0 SIP DNA (SPAdes) (version 2) | ecosystem: Engineered > Bioreactor > Anaerobic > Unclassified | place... | reverse complement strand
TATCCCGGTGATGACCAGTTATTTTGCTTATTTCCCGAATACTTAGTTCTTCTAAAAAGTACATTTTCTTGATATGCTCTATTTGTGCCATCTTAATCATTTCCTTTCCCCCTGTACGAAAATGTCTCGCAACATCATCATACAGGATTGGAATATTAAGGTGGCCTATTTTTTTACCAGCATCTGGGGATGCGGACGTTTTCTTGGACCTTAAACAGCCAACCCCAGACTTCTTCTGTAATCTAAAGGACTCATTCCTCCTAGCGATAACTTAATCCGTTCCCGGGGCTCCATTGTTGGCTTTGGCTTGTCGATATGCTTCTTCTAATACTTCTATCTTACATACATGCACATATAGCCCCCAGAAACGCCAGCTTGGTTCAGACTTCGCCTTGGTATATATCCTTTCCCTCAAGTCCTGCAGGTCTATGGACGGATTTGTCATTTCGTCCCTGCCTCCTCTTTTGTTAAAAGATTTACGATTAGTAGGGTTCCTTCGCTCCGGCAGCGTTACCTGCTTTCCTCGCTACTACAAACCCATCCGTCACCCTCTCGCCTTTCTTCCCTCTTCCCGTTTTTGCGGTTATAGGGCTTACCTTGCTTCCGCGATTTCTCGTCCGGGACGAGGAGGGCTTCTCCAGTTGCTTGGTGTGTCCTTGTTCCCGTGCTGCCACTACCGCCCCGCCGGAGTGTTCAATCGTTTCAACCAGTTTTCGATTGCACATGTTGCCTTCGCCAGACGGCTGATGGCTCGGCCTCCAGATCTCTTGTTTCGAGGTCACCTATGTGTTCGCTTGCGCTGCGGCCCGGTAACTCGCTCACCGCCCTTTAGACGGCTTTGTCATTAGACTCCAGTAGTTCAGTTTCCTTCCCCACTGCTAATCTAGCTACAGGGTTTCTGGTTCTTTCCCTGGCAGGTCTGTCTCCTGCTGAACATACCAGCCTTTGCTGGACATACAACCGTCCCCGTGTTTCGCCCCCGTGTTTCGCTGGCAAAGACTAGCCGTTACGGCTAGTGTAAATGGATAATTACTTAGATATATTAAAGAGACGATTAATATATTAAAAGGATATCTATATGAAAAAGGTTGCTTTAATCACAACAAATAGAATACTTGCGCAAAGCCTGGCTGTCGCTATGAGGGCCATGCCACACTTCAATTTTGAGTTTTTTATGTTGCTCGATGCCCATCAGGCCTTGATAGATGCAGAAATTTTTGAAATTGACGTAGCTTTGATTGATGTTATGGATAGAGGTACACAAGAAGAAGGAACTTTTCTTTCTTTTTGTGAATTATTACATAAGAGATTGCCGGATTGTCGTCTTCTTTTGCTTGTTTCGCAAGATGACCTGGCAAGACGTGAAATAGCAACTGAAGCAAAGAAAAAGGAAATTGTTGACGATTTCGTATTTTATGATGCCTCACTAAAATATTTATTTGCAAAATTGTCAGCATTTTAGCAAATAATTAAATTGTCAATAAAGTGGACAAATAATATATATTCGAGATAATACTACATATACAAACAAATTTAGGCATGCTTTAATGTTTTCATTGGGGGGTGTTTTTTTTTAAATCTCGCCGCGTTAATTCTATAAAGTTTTCGAGCATTATTTATTTAGTTATGTTCCTAATAGTTACAGCTCTTTCTAGTGGCTGTGAAAAAGAATTAAAGTCCAATTCAATTATATGCAATCTGGACGATAATTCTTTATACCCAAAATTTATTGAACAAATATTACCTTCATATACAATTGAGCAATCTGAAAACAAAGCGTATTATATTTTAAATGATGGAGCCGTTGCAGAAGCATTTGATACCCAAGCAGTTGGCGCACTCCAAACAGGCATCGCCAAATACTGGTATCCGCAGTATCTGGCCACAGTTATTATTGCACTAGACCGTGACCGAACCGATACAGTAGTTACTAGCTGGAGCGATTTATTGGGTATTCAAGAAGAAGTAGCCTTTGCTAATAATCCTGCAAATGATCAAATGCTGGTAGCTGCCATGTCTTACGGCTTAGAAGGCGAAGATTACACATTGGCAAAAACAATCAACCTATTAGCATTCCTACGTAAGGATTCTCTCCTTAAAATCAACTCTTTTGATTCCCCAATTATTATTTGTTACGACTACCAAGCCGCCGCTCTTATAGAAAACGGGCGTAATCTTGAAATCATCGTCCCTACAGAGGGAACATTTACATACGAAAAAGGCTTGCTTGCAAATGAAGAACTTACTTTCGAGGGCCATGTAGATAAATTATTGCTTTCCGCTAAGTTCAGATTATTAGACGGAAAGAGTGACTTTTCTATTTATCCAGATAAAGCAGCGTATGCACCAGCAGTAAAGGTCACGGATTATAAACACTTCGCAGAAGTCACAAAGAATGTTAGCCCTCTAATCGAGCGAAGGGTTTTAAACGCCAAAAAGTTTATATCGATTAACTATCGGGAACACCTTTACTTCGCGCTAATATACATGAGCATAGTTACCATCTGGATAGCATTAATACTTCTCCGTTCTATGCAAAAGGGAATAAGCTATTCCGCTTTTTTCACGGGAGTACTTTTGAATGGATGGGCTTTAGTGCGTTTGATAAAATATCAAGTTGTCATGAATGATTTACTTTCCCGCTACTTATGGTACTCGTATTATATTTTTCTATTGTCATTGCCGTTAGTAATACTATGGATGGCATGGGCAGTAGATAAGCCCCAAAATGAAACATTTCCGCCTAAGTGGTGGAGGAGGATGGCAATTTTAATTGGCGCATTGATCATTTTTGTTTTCACCAACGACCTCCATGGACTTGTGTTTCAATTGGACTTAAATCGACCGGATTGGGCCATAGATTACTCTTACGGCTTTGGATACTATATCATACTTTTTATCTGTATGATGAATATTGCTACAGCATTAGTAATACTGCTGAAAAAAAGTATAAAGAGTCCTAGAAAAAATGGATTTATTTTTCCGTTTGGAGTTTTTATTTTATTTGGTATCTATAACTATAAATATATAATGAGAGATCCGCTTTTTTATCAAACTGATCTTACACTAGTGACAGGAATTTTTGTAATGCTTTTGTTTGAAGCATGTATACGTTCAGGTTTGATTCCTGTAAACACGAAATATATCGATATTTTTGCGCGTTCACCACTTAAAATTCAAATCGTAAATCAAGAAAGAGAAGTGGCAATAGCGTCAGCTTTAGCAGCACCGATAAATAAAGATACTATTGAAAAAGTTATAGCTTCATCACCGGTTCCGGTTCTACAAGAAGATGAATCTTTGTTTTTCGCTAAGCCAATTCCAGGTGGTTATGCCTTATGGAGTGAAGATATTAGTAAGATTCAGCAGTTGCATAGAAAAATTCAGCAGTCAACAGAAAAACTGACTGAAGCCAATGCTATGCTAGCCGAAGAAGAAAAAGTAAAGCGGTCAATTAACGAAAAAAATGCAAAAAAACAATTGATGCAACAATTAGAAACTGAGATAGCTGAAAATATAGAAAAGTTGGCAAGCATGATGGAAAGGTTGCAACATTCAGAAAATCATTCAATCGAAACCACGCGTATTGCACTATTGTTATGCTATATAAAGCGAAGATGTAATTTGTTTTTCAAAGAGCAGGAAATGCACACAATAGAGACAAATGAATTAATTATGTATATAGATGAACTGCGCGAAATAGCTAAATATTCGAATGTTCAGATTGCAACCTTAAACGAAATAAAGGGAAATCTGCCTATCAGATATACTACTTTATTCTATGATTTTTTCTATAACATGTCAGACTTGGCAGTCCAAAAGTCTTGCCCATATATTATAGTAGATATTGGAACTGAAGAAGAGTCGATTACAATGAGACTCCTTCCCTCAGTGGACATAGGAGCATTAAAAACTGAGTCAAACCTTATAGAAGCAATTGCAACTGCCAAAGGTAAAATTGTAAGGAAAGAAGTAGAAGATACAATTGGCATCAGCATTTCTTTTCCGAAAGGAGGAGTAGAAAATGCTTGAGCTCTTCACTGTTCCAGCGGCAATGCTCATCTTTATCACGTTTATATTGGGGATTTGTGCTTTATCTCAAACACTTGCTATAGTGCTCAATTTTTATCGTCACAACCAAACCATAGGACGAGTTTTTGAAAATTTATTTGAGATATCAATATTAGGTGAGATCCTTACCTTTTCTCTTTTGCATGGAGAAGTGGTAAATGGATATAGCAATGGAATTGTTGTGTCAGTAGGATATGAAAATATTCGAATCGCGGTTTTTTTAATTATTCTAATACTTGGTTTAGTTGTATGTTTGCTTAATAGAACCTTATTGCCATTAAATGTTATAATAGTCAGTGCAATATCAATGCCGGCTATGGAGGATATTATCGGGTATGCTTTGCCTTGGCTTTTTGTCGCAGTTTTGCTATTTTTTCTAGTTAGGAGCATAACAATTTGTGTATCCAATCTAATTGCAATAAAGAAAAGCATCTCTGCTCTATCGATTATACATGCAATAGATACTTTACACACAGGTGTATTGTTTTGTGAAAGCGATGGATATACAGTTCTTTTAAATCATCAAATGCAAAGATTGATGCTCCTCATAACAGGTGAAGTATTTCGCGACGCGGTTAAATTTTATAACCTGCTCATTTCAGACAAATATAAATCAAGCTACGAAAAAGTACAGCTAGAAGGGCAGGCTGTGTACCTTTTGCCTGATGAAACTGCGTGGATGTTTACAAAAACAGATATACCGATTCTAAGGAAAAATTATATCCATATTTCTGCTACCGATGTAAGTGAAAATTGGGCATTAACTGCTAAACTAAAACTCCAAGACCAAGAATTAAGAAAAAAGAGTAATGAATTAAAAAATACAATTTCAAATCTCCATGTCCTAAGTAAAGAAAAAGAAATTGAAAATGCGAGGATGCGAGCCCATGACATCTTAGGGCAGCGTCTCACGGTACTACTTCGGATGATACAGGTTGAAGATAATTTGGACTATGATTTACTCACATCCCTATCAAAAGGGCTTTTAGATGAGTTGAAAGCAGAACATAATGAAACAAGTGCCTTCGATGAATTGAAAAGCATTCAGCATATATTTGCTTCCATTGGTGTAGATATTAATTTCAAGGGTCAACTTCCAAATGATGAGGAGCAGGCATGCTTGTTTGTAGACATAATAGGAGAGGGTTCTACAAATGCTGTAAGACATGGTTTTGCAACACAAGTCAATATAGAGTGTAAAAAAATAGAGGATTCATACAACCTTTTAATAACCAATAATGGGCATACAACAACCGATCCAATTATTCCAGGCAGCGGCCTCAAAGTAATGAGAAAAAAAGTAGCTGCCCAGGGTGGCAATTTAAATATTATTCACCACCCACAGTTTACATTGTCTGTTATCTTACCAGGAGGTGATATAAGTGGATAAAGTACTTATTGTAGACGATCATGAATCGATGTGCGATTCGCTATTTCATGCACTCACAAGCACAGATGATTTTATAGTAGTAGGCAGTTTGAAAAATGCTTTACATGCTGAATTGTATTGCATGAAACTCCAACCTGATTTGGTTCTTATGGATGTCTGTACCGAAGCTGGAGCATCGGGCCTTGAGGCAACAAAAGTCATTAGGGAGAAATACCCCGATATTAAAATAATAGTAATGTCGGGGTTTGATGAGATTACTTATGCCCCCAGGGCCAAAGAAGCGGGCGCAGACGCTTTTATTTACAAAAGTAAAAGCCTCGACTATTTTGTGGAGGTTGCCAAAGGGGTTATGGAAGGTAAACGCTTTTTCCCTGAGCCCAAAACCATTCTTACGGCGCAGGGTGAAGCCCCGCTAACCGAAAGGGAGATGGAAGTGCTTAGGCTTATGTGTAAGCATATGACCAACCAAGAAATCGCGGAGGAGCTTTTTATCACTGAACACACGGTGAAGTATCACAAATCCAATATGCTGGCTAAAACAGGTTTTAAAAAGACGGTGGACCTGGCATTTTATATGATTTCAAATGGTCTTATCAATCCTTTATATTAATCACAATTCAATAAACAGAAGAATACAAAAAGACAGGTTATAGTAAACTTGTCTTTTTTGGTTTCTTTAAAAAACTAGCCGTTATGGCTAGGTTCAAAAAAGATAATCGTTGATATTCTTAAAATGAAAACTAAATACGGCAAATTATAAAGAAATAAAAGGTTAGGAGGGATAAAATGTGCTAACTATCATGTTGGTTATGCAGCGCAAGGCAATTGCACAAGGTTTGATGGCTAGACTTCAGGATAGCCCGGATACCCGCCTGATTTATGAGCCTGACTATCATAAGGCCAAGGCCGCTATTCATAATTATGATGCTAAAGCTGCACTCATTGAAGCCACAGAATCAGGCCCCTATGACATGGCTTATTGTTTGGCACTATGCCAGGAGCTGAAACAGCAAACCCCAGGGTGCAAATTACTCATGATGTGCTCAGAACAAGATGAAGAAGGTGTCAGACGGGTAGTGGATGCCAAAGGAGAAAAGCTAATCGACGATTTTGTTTTCTATGATGTGACAATTGACTATTTGGTATCAAAATTAATAACTATGTAAGCTTATTAAAAATGTTCAGAAAGGAAAAGGACGAAAGACTTATGAAAATAAAAAAAATATTATTATCCCTATTACTTATAACAGCCTTAATATTACCCGGTATACTATTGCCGAATATTACATATGTTCTGGCGGAGGAATGGGAAGAATGTGTTTATTGTGGACATTATAGAAGTGCAGACTGGCTTTGTGATTGCGGAGGATGTAATGAGGAGTCCTATGATTGTTACTCTGAGCATCATTGCTATGATTGTGGCGCATGTGAAATGTATATTTCTATGTGTGATGATTGCAAAAGGTGTGTGGACTGCGTAGGAATTATGTGCATGGATTGCGGACAATGCGAGGAATGTGCAGGTAGAATTTGCGATGATTGTCAAAAGTGTTCTGACCACTGGACCCTCGATTTGTATTGCGAAGGCTGTGATAAATGTTGCGATTGTTTTGGTGGGGGATATTGTTTCGAGTGTGAACTCTGTGGGGATTGTACAAACTTGTGTTCGAATGATGACTGTTCACTTTGTGAAACTTGTACCGGGCAGGTTTGTACTGAATGCGGACAATGTGCGTTTTGTGCATATGATTTATTCTGTGAGTATTGCGGATCTTGCGGTGAATGTAGTGGACTTATGTGTCCGCATTGCACTCTTTGCGATGATTGTGTCACAGTGTGCAAAGGATGCGAGAACGGTTGTAGTGATTGTCGCGATATCTGTATGACTTGTGAAGAATGTGAAGATTGTGTTGAAACTTTATGCCCCGAGTGTAATGAATGTATTGGTTGCTCTGGTGCAACCATATGTATAGGTTGTGATTTATGTAGCAATTGTGTAAATATTTGTGAAGAATGTGGAGAAGTATGTGATGGTTGTGCCGCGTTCTGCCAGGAATGCAATAGGTGCGAAAACTGTGTAGAGCTTTGTCCCGGCTGTGGTGAATATTGTTCTGAATGCAAAAGAATGTGTGAGGAATGTGGCTGTTGCTCTGAGTGTGCAAATCTTTGTGATGATTGTGAGGAAATGTGCGATGGCTGCGCCGATTTTTGCTTGAATTGCAATAAGTGCGCAAACTGTGTAGATCTTTGTGAAAATTGTCAAGAATATTGTTCTGATTGTATGGACACTTGTGGTAACTGCGGCTGGTGCTCTGAATGTACCTTTATTTGTCAAGATTGCGGAGAAGTATGCGAGAATTGTGGAACCCTCTGCTCTGATTGCCGTGAGTATTGTTGTGATTGTAGACACATGTGTGAGGAATGCGGTGCTTGCTCTGAATGCGTGAATCTTTGTGACAATTGCGAAGAATTCTGCGACGATTGCGCATCGTTTTGCCTCTATTGCAATAGATGCGAACATTGTGTAAATCTTTGCTCTGCTTGTGAGCAAGTTTGTGAGAATTGTGAGCCGTTTTGCCAAGGCTGTAATACCGGAGCTTGCTGTGCTTATATCTGCCCAAATTGCGGAGAATTCTGTACTGAGTGTCAAAGCGATTGGACTTATAAATCACTGGATAATATTCAACACCAGTGGCAATGTTCTTGTGGCGCACCTTTAGAGGAACCTCAAAGCCATCGTTTTATCTATAAAGTCCGTAAAGCGGCTACAGCCACAGAAGCGGGTTTTGGGGAATTGAAATGTGATCTTTGTAACTACAAAGAAAGGGTCGCAATTCCAGCAACAGGCAGTGAGGAACATTCGCATAACTTTTCTTTCTGGGTATCCGAGCTTTCTTCCCACGAAATGTATTGCGCCTGTGGTGCAAACGATCCGCTAACCAAGGGAGCCCACGAATTCCAATGGGTGACAGATATTGAGGCTACAATAGGGGACCCGGGGTTAAAACACCAGGAGTGCACGGTTTGCGGCTATCAATTACCGGGAGAAGCGATACCTCGTATTGATCATACCCATGCTTATGAAACGACGTGGAGTTCCGATTATACGGGTCACTGGCATGCCTGCAGTTGTGGTCATAAGAGTGATGAAGCTTCACACGCTATGGGAGAATGGATAGTAACCAGTGCTCCTACTGAAACCAAGCCAGGAAGCAAAGAGCGAGTGTGCAACATATGTAACTATAAGCAGACTCTAGTCATTCCTTCAATGGCTACGAATCTTACCGTAACATTTTATGGTAATGGCGGTTCTTCTGTACCTGCTCAGAGTGTTGTAAACGGTGGAAAAGCGGTAAAACCAGAAAATCCATCACGGCCTGGTTATGTCTTTACCGGATGGTATACCACTGCGTCAGGAACAACAGTCTGGAACTTTGAGCATGCAATATATGAGGCTACAACCTTATATGCTAGGTGGGCATTAGAAGAGACCCCAGAGCCACCGGCAATATTGACCGAAAGTCTAAAGCAGGCTTTTGTGGGCAGTTCTTACAATGAAATATTGCAAGCCTCAGGAAGCACACCGATTACTTGGTCGATCATAGATGGAAAATTGCCAAATGGACTTATCTTAAACAGCACTACCGGAAAAATAAGTGGCAAACCCACTGAAGACGGCCTCTTTAGCATTGTGATCATAGCAGAGAACAAATATGACGCTGACATTAAGAGCTATACCTTGACTGCCTCAATTAGGAGTTCCGGCGGCGGTGGTAGCGTCACAACAACGACCTACACTATTACCACCAACGCAGGAATCGGCGGCAGCATCGATTCAGATACAACCGTAAGTGTAAAAGCAGGCGAAAATATAAAATTCAATATCAAACCAAATCAAGGCTATGCTGTTGAGGATGTTAAGGTAGACGGTAAGAGCGTGGGCGCAGTTAGCGATTATGAGTTCACAAAAGTAAACGAAAACCACACTATCTCTGCTACCTTCAAAAAGATTGAGGATAGCAAACCAGAGATTGATAAGAGCTATGACTTCACCGACGTATCAGAAAGTCAATGGTATTACGAGTCAGTCATGATGGCTTGTAACAAAGGCTGGTTCTCTGGTACATCAGATACTACATTCAGCCCTGATACAGCTATGAATCGCGGCATGATTGTCACGGTGCTGTGGAGAATAGAAGGCAGACCCGCCGCCCAGGCGAAAAGCTTCAACGATGTGGCAGCGGATAAGTATTACAGCACTGCTGTCGCTTGGGCAGCTGAGCACGGTATTGTGAGTGGATACGGTAACGATGTATTTGGACCCGATGACAGCATCACCCGCGAACAGATGGCAGTTATGCTTTATAACTATGCAAAATATAAAGGTTATGATTTGAGTGCTAGCGGTGATTTATCCAAATTCGTAGATAGGAATAAGACTACAGAATATGCAGTTAATGCTATTAAATGGGCAGTAGGCTCAGGAATAATTAATGGTAAGGGTGGTAGCATACTTGACCCGACAGGCAATTCAACTCGTGCCGAGGTAGCTACCATGCTGATGAAGTTTTTGCCAAGATAAGAGTAAAAAGGTGTCAAGGGGACGGTTCTCTCGACACCTTTTTTCAAATTCAAGCTCTGCTGATCAAACGAAACGCAAGAAGAAGAACGAAATCGCTAACGCGATGGTTTTAGAACCAAAAATACAATAAATTAAATAAAAAACGAAAAAGTATGACCTATCTGTGGTATTGTTTAAGCGTCAAAACCCAACAAACCATAGAAAGAAGCATACTTTTTCGTGTTTATGATTATAACATTTATTCATCATGCTATGCACATATTTTTCAAATGCCGAGCTCCTCCTGATCTCCTGATTTGGTTAATTTATATTGAAATCAGGAGGTAATTTAATGGATCACTACCTGGAAGAGATAAATCTGTACTTTGAGCTCAAAGGAACGCCCGCGTCTTCAAAAGAATCATATAGGCGAAGGATGCGGGCATTTATCAGGTTTATGCAAGACAGAGATAAATGTATGGAAGAGCTAAACGAAAAAGATGTAAGCGTCAAACACATCCTGACGGATCTATATTAAGTCGGGCTCATCTATTCCAAGCAGATCGCAAAGGGCATTGTTAATTGCTATCCTGAAATCATCATCCGACATTTCGTTAGCCAGGGAATA
>Ga0209723_1006906_pt1 | contig 10654 bp, 16 predicted proteins | sample BiotimSIPDNA_2_FD_185750 | JGI IMG/M metagenome (GOLD analysis project Ga0209723, IMG submission 185750) | Anaerobic biogas reactor microbial communites from Washington, USA - Biogas_R2 time_0 SIP DNA (SPAdes) (version 2) | ecosystem: Engineered > Bioreactor > Anaerobic > Unclassified | place... | reverse complement strand
TTTGCACGACGATGGCACGCTCGAAGTGCATGACTACTGGGAGCACGCGCCGAAGTATGTCGTTGAGCGGAAACGGCTTAGAGACAAGCGTAACAGTGTTGGAAAAAGCAGCCAACAAATTCCAACAAATTCCAACAAATTCCAACAAACGCCAACAAAGTGCCGATTGTTGGACACTACCAATACCAATACCAATACCAATACCAATACCAGTACCAAGTCTCTAAGCAAAGCAAAGCAATCAAGGGGAGATACCAAGAGGGGGCGCGCTCCTGAATCCGTCGGCGACGTCGCGTTGCGTTGCATTGTGGATTTCGATCCCGTCCAGGAGCACGAGCCGGACGACACGCTCGGATACCACCGTGCGCTCATAAGCGAGGCCACGGGCGGCGCCTTCACGTGGCGCGGCGGCCACCTCATGCGCCTAGAGGGCATTCTGGCGCACACGCGCGGGCCTGCGCTGATACGCGAGCGCATCGTGGACGCGTTGTCGAATAGTGAGAGCGAGGCCATCAGGGACCCGGCGGCGTTCGCCAACAGCGCGCTAGTGGAGCTGGCGCGCGAACTGGGGGTGACGATATGAGCCTTATTGCGATTGATCCCGGCATGAACGGCGGCTTCGCCATCGAGGACTGGGACGAAATACATGTAATCAAAATGCCCGACACGTATCCCGGCATTCTCGACACGCTGCATAAGTTAAGCATGGACATGATTCGCCCATGCGTCGTAATTGAGGACGTGGGCTACCATGTGCAGGGAAACAACGCCAGCGCGTCCTGCAAATTCGCACGGCACGTTGGCCACCTCGAAATGGCGCTATACAGCGTCAACATGCCGGTGCAGCGCGTGAGGCCGGTGAAGTGGCAGCGCATGTTCACGCTTCCGAAGGACAAGAGGGAACGCAAACGCAAAATGAAGGAACTCATGGCAGCGCAGTATCCGTACCTCAAGGTGACGTACTGGAACGCCGACGCGCTGGGCATACTCACATGGGCCATGAAGGAGGGCGAGTAATGAACGCGATCGAGTGCCTGGCTGTATTGCATGAGGAAAATATGGCGATGGTGAAAAGATTACTGCGCCCGGTTGACGCGGCTGTCCAGTGTGCTACGTTCGCCGTTGGGCCGGCCGACGCGCTTATTGTTGCACTTAACGAGAAGGAGGACGTGTGATGCTTGCGTGGCATTTTCTGAGCGAAGACAAACGGCTCGGTTACGGCGACGGACGGCTGGTAGAGGTAGGCCAGACCCTCGAATGCAAGGGCAAGCCGGAACTGTGTAGTAATGGTATGCACGGGAGCGTGCGGCTCATTGACGCGCTGTATTACGCCAACGGTCCTATAGTATGTCGCGTCGAAATCGACGGCGACGTGATTGAGGACACTGACAAACTGTGCGGCCGGCGCCGCACGGTGTTGTGGATGTTGAACGCGACACGGATCCTGCACGAATTCGCTTGCACGTGTGCGGAGGATGCGCTTGCGCTAGTCGAGCGGCCCGACGAACGCAGCGTGGCCGCAATCGCAGCGAAGCGCAGGTGGCTCAATGGCGAAATAACGGACGAGGAGCTAGATTCTGCACGGGCTGCTGCGTGGGATGCTGCGCGGGCTGCGTGGGATGCTGCGCTGGCTTCGCGGTCTGCTTTGCGGGCTGCGCGGGATGCTGCGCGGGCTGCGCGAGCTGCAGCGCGGTCTGCTTTGCGGGCTGCGCGGGATGCTGCGCGGGCTGCGCGAGCTGCAGCGCGGTCTGCTTCGCGGGCTGCTTCGTTGGCTGCTGCAGGGGCTGCTGTAGGGGATGCAGCGCGGGCAAAGCAAAACGAGCGCCTCACCGCTATGGTGATGCAAGCGCACGAGAAGGAGGATGAGTAATGGATAAGCCACCGTTTCAACTTGGAGATACCGTGTACGTGGTGCAAGGAGGCCGTTGCGTGCCTGTCGAAAAGACGTGTCCAGTGTGCTTCGGCAAGAGGTGTGTGACAGTCATTCTCGGCAACGGAGAGCTGGAAAATGTCATGTGCGATTACTGCGGCAATGGTTACGAAGGGCCGCGTGGCTATGTTGTCGATCACGAGCCGCAGTCTGCCGTAAGGCAAGCGATCATCACTGGCGTGAGTTTCACGAATCACAAGTGGAAGTTCGCTTTGGATTACGGCCATACGGGCGCTGGAGAATCCGAACTTTATCGCGACGAGGCGTCTGCTGAGGCGGCGCGGGCAAAGCTGATGGAAGAAATAAAGAAAGAAGAGGCATGTGCATCCACGAATCGACTCAATTATAGCAAAACAAAGCTAACGTGGCGCGTCGGATACCACAGAAAGCGTATCCGAGACTTGGAACGCGAAGCGGAGTACCACCGCAAGCTGTTGTGCGTTGCCGTTGAGAAGCAGGAGAAGCGCAAAGCGATGAAGGAGGGCGAGTAATGAACGCGATCGAGTGCCTGGCTGTATTGCATGAGGAAAATATGGCGATGGTGAAAAGATTACTGCGCCCGGTTGACGTGGTGATAGTGGAGGCCGAAAATGATGCGCTTCCGGCAGAGACCGAAGACGATGCACGGAGAAGGAGCTCAAGTGACATAATCCTCACATGGCCGAGGGAGCCGGGTGAAATTCTGACGCCAATAAGCACGCCAACATATGACTATCGCCTTCACCACGCGCAGGCGGCTGAGGACGCGCCATGAAGCGCACCACAGCAAGGCCTATTCAGTGCGAACTGCTCACAGAGCATGCACTTGAGGCCATGATTGTGCGGGCCGTCGATTTGCTCAAAGAGCATGAGCCACCGGATGGATACTATGGCTGTTTCAGCGGTGGCAAGGATAGTTGCGTCATCAAGGAACTGGCCCGCCTCGCTGGCGTCAAGGCAACGTGGCATTACAACGTAACGACGGTAGATCCACCTGAGTTGATTTGGTTTATGAAAGAGCATCACAAGGACGTGGATTTCTTATACCCGAACATGCGCATGTTCGACGAAATCCCGAAGCGCGGCCTGCCAACGCGGCGCGTTCGCTGGTGCTGTGAGGTGTTCAAGGAGTCGCATACTCCTAATGGCGCGACGTTGCTCATGGGCATTCGTGCTGAAGAATCGCCGCGTCGTGCTGCGATGTGGAGCGAGGTTGAGTATCACCGTCGTACCAAGTGTAACTGCGTACTTCCGATTTTCAAATGGACGATAGATCATGTGTGGGAGTTTATCCGCGTGCAGAAGCTCGCGTACTGCTCTCTATATGACGAGGGATTCAATCGTCTCGGCTGCATTGGCTGTTCTATGGCTGGGGTTGCTGCACGAATCAAAGAATTTTCACGCTGGCCGGGCATCGAGCAGCAATACAAGGACGCAACGCGGAAATTGTTTGAAACAAATATGAATAAGTATGTTCAGCGATTTCCGTCTTGGGAGTCGCTGTGGGAGTGGTGGCTAAGCGACGATCCCGCGCCTGCCGCGCCATGTGGCGAACTAAAGCTATTCGAGCCGGAGGCCGAGCCATGAAGCGCACGACGGCGTGGGACGTGTGGTGTCCGTACTGCCGCCGCTACTGGTACATGTGGCGCTGGACGGCTGAGGGCAAGGCCAGCGAGTACGCGCCCAAGCGCGTGTGCGTGAAGTGCGGAGGTATCGTTGAGTAATTACACCATAATTCACGCTGACGTGCTAGACGGCCTTGCGCAAATGGACGACGGCAGCGTGCAGACGTGCGTTACCTCGCCGCCGTACTGGGGGCTGCGGGACTACGGCGTGGAGGGCCAGATCGGCCTTGAGAAAACGCCAGAGGAATATGTTGAGCGCATGGTGCGGGTGCTTCGTGAGGTGCGGCGCGTGCTTAAGGACGACGGCACGCTGTGGCTGAATTTGGGGGATAGTTATGCATCGTTCCGCGACTCAATGTGTGTTCCGCAGACTATAAGTGGTGAGCAGCGAAGCATGCCGACATTCGGGGCATCTAATCGTGGTGCGGCGGCATTCGCTTCTTCCGCCATAAAGCACAAAGATATAGTCGGCATCCCTTGGCGCGTGGCGTTCGCGCTACAGGCGGACGGTTGGTACTTGCGCCAAGACATCATCTGGCACAAGCCGAATCCTATGCCCGAGAGCGTGCGCGACCGCTGCACCAAGGCGCATGAGTACATTTTCCTGCTGTCGAAGTCGGATCGGTATTTTTACGACCACAAATCCATTCTGGAAGATGCCAAGTGGGAGCGTTGGGGCGACCAGACAGTTGTCAAGGAACAGCAGGGTACGGCTAAGTGGATCGGTAACAAGTCGAAGGAAGAACTTCAAGCCATCGGTAAGAAGAACCGCCGCAGCGTCTGGACAGTAGCCACCAAGCCCTATAAAGGTGCACACTTCGCCACATTCCCGCCGAAGCTGATTGAACCGTGCATCCTTGCCGGTTGCCCCGAAGGCGGCACGGTTCTGGACCCGTTCTGTGGGAGTGGGACAACGGGCATGGTGGCGCTACGGCACGGGCGGCGCTTCATAGGCATCGAACTGAATGCCGAGTATGTGGACATGGCGCACCGGCGCATACAGGGCGACATGCCGCTGCTCAACGCACAGTGCGGCCACCATACCGGTGACGCCAACGAAATGGTACAGGAGGACGAGTGATGTACGGAAATGATTCTGCATTCCCATGGTCTATCGGAAACTCGGATCACTGTGCGCCGGCAATGCGCGAGGGCGTGACCAAGCGCGAGTTGTTCGCCGCGCTGATTTGCGCGGGGCTCATTGCCAATCCTGATTGTAGTGCCGAAATGCGCGAGGGTGTGACCAATATGGCTCGTGTAGCGGAGGGTGCCGTCGATATGGCAGACGCGCTAATCGATGCTCTCAACAAGCGGGAGGACAATGACTAATGCCCGGATTCCTCGAATATTACATGAATACGTCCATCGGCAAAGGCGAGCGCAATTCCGCCCTGTTCTTTGCAACCAAATGCGCCCTTGAAGATGGGTTGTCGGAATCCGATATTTGGGACCGCGTGGGAGACAAAGCGCGGTCAGATGGTCTCTCAGATAAAGAGATAGAGCACACCATCCGCAGCGCACTCTCCAAACCCGCCGATTATCGGTACAAGAAAGAGAACCGGCAATACCGTTCATCGACCACACCCATCCGCATCCGCCCGCAGAAAGCAGCTCCGTTCCCTACCATCCCCGACGATTGGGAACAGACCAATTTCAGCGATTATCTCTATGCCTTGTATCAGCCCGCTGACCTTGTAAATTACGTTATCCGTGCGGTAGACCGGGGCGATGGTTGGAAACCCTGTGACAGCGGTATTACAGAACGAGTAGACGCCCTTATCCCGCGCCTGCACGGGCGGCGTACCGCTGATGTGATAGACATCAACCCCGCGTCAGGGGCATGGGTGCGTATTAATCCGTGTGATGGCAAGGGGATTTCGGATGATAACATCATCGATTACCGGCATTGTCTTGTCGAGAGTGACAAAATAGGCGTAGAAGAACAATGGCGAATCGTGACTAGCCTCAATATCCCGTGCGCAACGGTCGTGTTCTCGGGCGGTAAGAGTCTTCATTTCGTCGTCAAGATTCACGCAGGCCAGAACCGCAAGCTCTATGATGATCGTGTGCAGCAATTGTATTCAGTACTCGACCGCTACGGGTTTCATGTGGACACGAACAACAAGCATCCATCCCGCCTGTCTAGACTCCCCGGCATCTGGCGTGGCAGGCAAAAGCAGGTCCTGCTCGCAACAAACATCGGGTGCGAATCGTGGCAGGAATGGGTCATACAGCCCCGCGCCGCGAACATTGCCCGATGGGTGGGCACAGAACCACCGATACAGCGGTTCGTGTTCAAGGGCATACTACCCGAGGGCGCGATATGCGGCATCGACGCCAAGGGCGGATTAGGAAAAGGGTGGATTACACAGACGCTCATTATGAGTGCCTGCACCGGCAAGACGTTGTTAGAGACCTTCATCCCCGATGGTCCGATGAAGGTGTTGTGGCTTGAGTCTGAGGACCCGGAATCAGAGTTGCACCGGCGGTTCAAGAAAATCGCCGCTGCGTATGAGTTCACGGAATGGGACTTGCACCGCTGTTCCGAGAACCTGATAGCATTTCCGGGGCAGTCGTTTCCCTTGACCCGGCCCGCAGGCGGGAGCGTAGAACCTACCGAGCATTATGAATGGGTCTATGGCAAGGTCAAAGAATACCAGCCCCGCCTAATCGTCCTTGACCCCCGCTCCCACTACTACGGGGGAGACGAGAACGACAACACCCAGGTGGGCCGGTTCATGGGCTTGCTCAAAGAACTAACTTCTGCGGTAGACAAGGGCGCGGCGGTATGGGTCAATCACCACACAAGCAAAGAGCGGGAACAGCAAATATCATCCGCGTCGGGTCGTGGCGCATCGGCTGGCCGTGACGCCCAACGGGTACTGTTCGGCTTATCCGGCATGACCTTGAACGAGGTCCAGGGGTTCAAGATTCACGACCCGCATTTATATGTCCGCATGGAGAACACCAAATCGAACTGGACCGAACGCTACTCGAAAGTGATCTGGCTTAAACGGGAGACGGGAGACTTGGGCGGCGTACTGAAACAGGTCGACTTAAGCCGCACGGAGGAACTGAAGTGACAGACTATACCCGTATGCGCGAGTGGTTAGAGACGATCACCCCTGACATGCTCCCTAAGACACCGTGGGAGCTTAAGCCGTGCGTTCACGTTGTGGACAACGCCCGGTTTCTGAAGATGGTTACTCATGAATGCAAACCCGGTTCACCGCGAACGATGACCGGGGCAACGGAAGAAGACTGCAAGGCACTGTACTGGAGGGTAAAGAAATGACAGAGCCATTGCCGGAATGTGATGTATCGTATGATGATGGGGATTTTCAGGAATGCGACCGATGCGGGGAAGAAATGCTTCCTGACGATCCCCGGTACGCGGATGACGAATGGGGTATTATTTGTGGAGACTGCTGGCTAGAAGGAGGGTGTGAGTGATGGGAATGCCCAATGACCCTAGAGACTTTGTGAAAAGTTTACTACCTTATCACGTTCGGTATCTGAGCAGAACGAACCCACTACCAATTACGATCCAATTTCCAGACGGCGTAAGTGTAGAACTCGACTTAGTTTTGACTAAGGACCAACAAAAACGACTCCCATACGAATATAAGAGAAAGATGCTCCAAATGCTCCAAGATGAGAACACGCGCATAAGGAGAACGACCAATGTTGACTGACGCTCAGTTGGAAAGTATACTCCAGTTTCCTGACTATGGAGACATAGAACGTCTGGTACGCGAACTTCGGTTCTACAGGAAGGGGTACGAATTGGCCCGAGATGCGCTCGATTTCATGTTCGATACTGACAACAGATCTGTTGTCACTTCCTCAAAAAAACGAGCAGATTGAGCGGTTCGCGTATCGTCTAAAACCAGAACCCTGTTATTTGGTCCAAAAGCACAAAAAATAGTGGCATTTAGATGCCATAGAGCAGGGGGGGCGGGTTACCTATTCCCCCCTTACGAAGCCTACATAGAGACGCATAAAAAATCATCAAATCAACATATGAGGGGGGTAAAACGACCCCCTAAAAGGACTGCCCGAGCCATTGGAGAATGCTACACGGCCGATAGCTACCGGAGGGCTGTCACAAGGGCATGTGAAAAAGCAGAAATCCCCGTATGGACACCGTATCAGTTACGGCATAATTACGGGGATAAGGTGGATAAGGAATTTGACCGCAACACGGCGCGAGCCGCGTTGGGCCACTCAGACTTTGATGCTACGGAGTGGTATGTTGAGTCTGACTTGTCTCTCGTGGAGCAGGTTGCGCGTCAGATTGGATAGCGGCTATGGCTGTCCCAATGGCCCCAAGCGATATAATGTAGGGGAGCACCCGGACGATCAGTGCCCATACCCGGTTGGATGTCTTGTCTAGCAGGGTTTCAATCAACTTCACACGCTGTTCCACCAGGGACGTTCGTTCTACCAGCCCCGTCGTTCCGTTCCCCCGCAAGAGCTTGGCAATCTCCTTGACTTCCCGCGTGTTCTCAATCAGCGCGGTCATAAGCTGGTCGTGTTTTAGGTCGCAAACTTTTGGTGAAACATATTCCATCTAACTAACCCTATACTTTGATGCCAGTTCGTAGTAATACCTGCTCTCACCCATAAGACCTTCGCGCTGTGCCCGCTTCGCTTTATTGATATACTCCTTATACCGGCGTTTTCGCGCCTTAAGACTCATATTCATTGCCGTAGGGTCAGGCGTGTACTGTGTCAGACCCGTGAAAAACCTAAGCCAACGCTGATTGCCGGGGGCCTCGTTACGGTGCGGACGCTTATCCCCCTTAAACGTGCCCGTAAGGTTACCGAATTTCGTCCATAGCCCTTCCGGCGCAACCCCCGGTATCGCCGGGTTCAGGCGGTCAAGAGTGCCGATTGACGGGACCAGACTCGCGGCATGGACCGTCCTTGCCCCGCCTGGGACCTGCATCCCGAACAATTCGGCGGGCATCTCTTTCATTTCCCGACCAGAGAAGAAGTCCTTAGACAGCCCCTGCTCAAACGGAAACTTGACAAACGGGGATAGCTGGTTCGCTGCCCATCTTGACGTGCGTTCCACATAGTCCTGTCGCGGGTCGGTCCCCCACGGTTTAAACGCATTGACCGCGTTTACCACGTCCATCATGGGCAGGTAATTGGTCATGTCGAGGTAGGTCTGCCGCCCCTTATCGTCTTTGCTCGTGGGGATTGCAAACGCCTGGGATAACCAGAACGGAGCATCTTCCGGCTTACTCCCGCTCTGCTCCCAAGCATTGTAGTATGCCCGCGCAAACGGCATGTATTTGCCCGGTTGCGTGAGCATGTTCGTGATCTCGTGGGGGATGTTCTTCCTGATCCACGCATAGAACGGGACAAGCCCGCCCCGCAACCACGCCGATTGCTCAAATGGGGACAGGTCCGAATAATCGAAATGCGTTCGGTGCACGATCTCCGTTGCGTTCTCGAACGCGGCACCGAATACGTCCGCGTGGGAGAATCCGCCCGTAACAACGTCGTCTAGCGCATGAGCAATATCAGGGACCACCTTATTCTGCGCCCTGGCTACTACAAGGGTATCGTCCAACACCTTAAGCGCAAGGGGCAGGCGTACCCCCATTTCAACCTTCTCGTTAGCGCTAAAGCCGAACCGGAACAAGGGGAACTTCTGTCGGGCGGCTTGCATCGCCCCGACAACGCCCCCCTCGATCTCCCCTTTCGACGATTTTTCTAGTAGCTCCTGACCGATGAAACCACCGCCACCGCCCATGTCCCGACCAAAGTATTCCTGTAACAGACGCTTGACGGATACCTTGACGCCGGACTTGGGAAGCGTGATCTCCCCTGCTACCGAGTTAATATTCCCCTTAGCACGCCATAGGTCTCCTATCGCACCCGAACTAGAAGAATAGTACTTCCATGTGTGGGGATTGAACGGGGTCAATCCTTCTAGATAGTTCTTAACGAACGCACTGGAAGCGTTACGGGTCAGGTATGCGGACGGGGCAGAGAACAGCGCAAGCCCCTTCCACCACGATTGCAGTTCCTTCAGGAACCCCCCGAGGACCATGTAATTGTTCTCGGGGTTGACGATCTCCTGTATGTACCGGCGGAAAGCATCTTCGTATTCCACGGGCAACGCTACCGGGGCTTCGGCAAATCGGCCCTGGTTAATTTTCTTATACAAGGCTTTGCCGGGTAGTTTCGTAGCTTCATCAATCTGAGGGAGATGTTTCGCATCGTCCCAATCCACCGCCACCCCGGCTTTTTTCAGGTATTCAATAAAGTTGTCCGTATTGATGTTCGTGACATTCTGAGCAATACGGTTGTTGATAACCTTGACAATGTCCTCGCTATACTTGTACGGACTGGGGATACCCACGAGGTCATCCGCGCCCCGGTTGAGCTTCCGCACGGTATCAAACGCGACCTGTCCCGGCTGTAGCGCGTCACGTTTCGTACCTCTCAGAAGTTCATTGACGCCATACGACCGCTGTTGCGTGCTGCCCTGGTTCAATGCCCGATTAAGTACGCTGTCTTCAATATCAGACGCCGGTTTCCAAGACAGGTCTTCGGTCAGGTGCAGCATATCGGGTTTCGACCCGATGATCTGGCGCGGCATGTGCCCAATTTCGGTAGCCGCATCATCCCACGCGGCCATGCCCGTACCTTGCAGACCAGCAGTAAACTGCACTTCTTTGGTGCGGATACTTTTCAACGCATCCCACGCCGGTACGAGCTTCTTCTGTTGTACTTCTGCAAGGGCTTCGGCGGCACCTAGCACGCCGTTATTCCTTCGTTCCGCAATGTCTAACAGCGTAGCCCGCTGCGAACGGGACAGATTATTAAGTACCTGCATCTCGGACCGGATCTTGGTATTGAACAGATTGGTTAGGAACTTTTCTTCCTTGGTGTACTGCTTCGCCATCTTGCCCGCGCCCGCGTGCCATGCGCCGGGGTCCATCGCTTCCCGTGCGGCCCGCGAACCGAACAGGCGGTTCATGCCCTGACCGAATCTGCTCTGCTTGATCGCTTGCCCGGTCTTTTGCAGACCACGCATCGCTGTCACATCCCCCGGCACGGGGATACGGTGTCCCATGAACGTGATCAGACCACGTTGCCC
>Ga0209723_1006901_pt1 | contig 10660 bp, 7 predicted proteins | sample BiotimSIPDNA_2_FD_185750 | JGI IMG/M metagenome (GOLD analysis project Ga0209723, IMG submission 185750) | Anaerobic biogas reactor microbial communites from Washington, USA - Biogas_R2 time_0 SIP DNA (SPAdes) (version 2) | ecosystem: Engineered > Bioreactor > Anaerobic > Unclassified | place... | reverse complement strand
AAGCTTGCCCACAACATGAACCCGAAGCGAAAACGGAGGGGCGGACTATCGAGGCGGCGTCTGCTGCTGGAGCCGCTGGAGGCGAGGCTGTTGCTCGCGATGATGCGGGACGATGTGCCGAGCAGCGTCTACGAAGCCTATGGGCAGGATGCGATGTTTGAGTCGGTGGGGTGGTTTGGGACCTACGACTCGACAGGCACGTTGGTTACGAAAGCCAGCGCTGTCTTGATTGACCCGCACTGGGTCTTGCTCACGGGGCATCAGCTCTATGAGCACAGCTACAGCGAACTGCGGTTTGGTCTTGGCCCGAACATCTTTACCGATCCGGGCGAAACCCGCACTGTCACCACCACCGTCATCTACCCGGATTACACTGGTGGATGGGGCGGGAGCCTGAACGACATTGCTCTGGGCTACCTCGCGGATCCAATCCTGGATGTTACTCCAGCAAACCGCTTCCGCGGCACAGACGAGGCTGGCACTCATGTTTCCATCGTCGGCTACGGCCGTCCGGGTACGGCCACAGCAGGTCTTGGAGACTACGATGGCGAGAATCGCGGTGGCGAGAACATCGTCGCCAGCATCGGCCATGGCGTCTATGGTTTCGGAACCAACTACCTTATTGCGGATTTCGGTCCGCTTAGGCTTGTTCCTTCGCCTTCGCTGGCGCTTGAATTTGGTGTTACACCCGGAGACAGCGGCGGGGGCTGGTTCAACGATTCGGGCGAGCTGGTCGCGCTGAGCGCCTTCCAATACGCCGACTACGCGTACTCCGGCGGCATCCGCATCACCCAGTACAACTCCTGGATCGATCAGACGATCGCCTCGCAGGACCCACTGGAAGTCAGCATCAGCCGTGACGCGGCCCAGCCGCCGCTGACCAACGATGCGCCGATCCTTTTCACTGCGGTCTTCTCTGACCAAGTGACGGACTTCGACGCAGCGGATGTCATCGCAACTGGCGCACCGGGAACACTCGTCCCCACGGTGACCCCCGTGGGAACCGGCGGGATGACCTACACCATTGCTGTCTCCGGGATGACCGGGGATGGGCAGGTTGTGGTGAGCATCCCGGCAGGTGCGGCGCACAACGCAGGCGGAAACGGCAATTCCGCTTCCACTGTGCTGGACGCCGGTGTGACCTACGACGTGACGGAACCGGAAGTTTCGGTGATCGACGTTCTCACAAACGACGCAACACCGGTAATCTCCGGCACGGCAACCGATGCCAACGGAATTGCTGGCGTGAGCGTGACTCTCGGTTCCCAGACCTTCGCCGGTGTGCTGAACACCGCGGATGGAACCTGGAGCGCCGAGGTGCCGAACCCCGTGCTCGATGGAACCTATACGGTCACAGTCACTGCGACTGACCTTGCAGGAAACACGGCTACGGATACGGCAACGGTTACGGTAGATACCGCGGCTCCGGTTGTGACTGCGGCTAACGTCGTTACCAACGACAACACGCCTCAGCTTGCCGGAACGGTCACGGATGGATCGCCTTCGGCGGACATCACCTCGGTGCTGGTCACAGTCGGCGGTACGCAGTACCCGGCAGCAGTCTCCGGCACGTCATGGTCGCTTGTCCTGCCCACGGCTCTGGCCGACGGCACGCACACGGTGACGGTGACGGCGGCGGATGCTGCGGGAAACACGTCAACGGACACGGCAGCGATCACGGTCGATACCGTGGCTCCGGTCGTGACGGTGAGTTCACTTACCACTGCAAACAAGACGCCGACGCTCAATGGCATAGTCACGGACGTGTCACCTTCAAGCGGGATCATTGGAGTCACTGTTGTTGTCGGGGGTCAAACCCTTGCGGCGGCGGTCAATAACGGCACTTGGAGTGCGGTTGTGGGAACGCCCCTTGCAGAGGGGACCTACAACGTGACGGCCACGGCGGTGGATGCTGCTGGAAATACGGCAGCGGACGGGACGGCGAACGAACTCGTCGTGGACACGCACCCGTGGCACAATTCGGCGGACCGGTGCAACGTCGATGGTCGGTCCGGGGTCGAACCGGTGGACGTGCTGTTGGTGATCAACTACATCAACGCCCACGGTTCGGGGCCGTTGCCGGCACCCGGCCCAAACACCCCGCCGCCCTACGTCGACGTGAACGCTGACAATGAAGTAGCGCCCGTGGACGTGTTGCTCGTGATCAACTGGATCAACAGCCAAACGGCCGGCGGTGCAGGTGAGGCCGAGCCGTGGTCAGACGGTGCGGCAGGATTTCTTGCTACCCCGACGCTGTGGCCGGTCTCTGACCGAGCCACACCGGCGACCGCAGGTCTCCTGAATCACGGGAAACAAGCGGTCGAAGCCGTCGCCGGGGTCCGGATCCCCGCGCCGAGCGTGGTCGGGCATTCCTTGGCGGCGGCCGAGTCGGACGCGGGTTTCTCGTGTGGGGACTGGGACGAAGCCTTGTCCGGCGACTGGGATGGGGCGTCGGGGCAATTGGACGACATCCTGGCCGCGATCCTCACGGTCCAAGACGTCAGGAAGGCCACCGCGCTGGCCTAAGTATTTCTTCAGCGGCCGGCGGACCTCGACGTGCGGACATCAGGCCGCGAAGCCCGGAGCAGCCCGGCCCGCAGGGCAACGCCCACACTCGCCATTGACGTTCCAGAACGGCCTGGCGAAAATAGCAGCACGACCGTGAATAGTCGCCCAGGACCGTTCCCACGTACCAATTCGATGATCGGCCATCCGACGTGCTCAGCAAGCTTGCCCACAACATGAACCCGAAGCGAAAACGGAGGGGCGGACTATCGAGGCGGCGTCTGCTGCTGGAGCCGCTGGAGGCGAGGCTGTTGCTCGCGATGATGCGGGACGATGTGCCGAGCAGCGCATACGAAGCGTACGGGCAGAGCCTGGCATATGACCCAGTTGTCTGGGTTGGCCGGGTGGATTCTACCGGTGCAATTCTCGCAGGAGGGAGCGGTGTCGTGATCGATGAGCACTGGCTGCTGATCAGCGGTCATCAGGTCACAGACCAGACCTACACCAGCCTGGTCTTCGGCACCGGCACGAACCTCTTTACAGACCCAGGTGAAACCTACGCCATCGCTGACCTCATCACCTACCCCGGCTACTCCGGGGGATGGGGCGGAGCACGGGATGACATCGCGCTTGCCTACTCACCAAGTCCGATCGCAATCACCCCGGCTGTCCGGTTCACTGGAACCGATGAGGCGGGGAGCCATGTCTCGATCGTCGGCTACGGTACTCCCGGCACGACGAGCGGAGGCCTCGGCGTCTACGACGGCGAGAAGCGCGGCGGTGAGAACATCGTCGACAGGATCGGCCACGGCATCTTTGGCTTCGGAACCAACTATTTCATCGCGGATTTTGCTCCGCTCAACTTGGTTCCTACCCCCTCCTTACCGCTTGAGTTCGGAGTGACACCGGGAGATAGCGGTGGAGGCTGGTTCAACGATTCAGGTGAGTTGGTCGCGCTGAGTGCCTTCCAGTATAGCGACTACAAATACTCTGGCGGCATTCGCATCACCCAGTACAACTCCTGGATCGACCAGACGATCGCCTCGCAAGACCCTCTGGAAGTCAGCATCAGCCGTGACGCGACACAGCCGCCGCTGACCAACGATGCGCCGGTCCTCTTCACTGCGGTCTTCTCTGACCAGGTGGACGACTTCGACGCAAGCGATGTCATCGCAACTGGCGCACCGGGAACACTCGTCCCCACGGTGACTCCCGTGGGAACCGGCGGGACGACCTACAACATTGCTGTCTCCGGGATGACCGGGGATGGGCAGGTTGTGGTGAGCATCCCGGCAGGTGCGGCGCACAACGCAGGCGGAAACGGAAACTCCGCTTCCACTGCGCTCGATGCCGGCGTGACTTACGATGTGACCCCTCCGGGGGCCTCGGTGATCGACGTTCTCACAAACGACGAAACGCCAGTGATTTTTGGCACGGCCACGGATGCGAACGACGTTGCGACGGTCACTCTCGCAGTGGCCGGTCAGACTTTCGCTGCCGCACCGGATGCTGATGGAAACTGGAGCGTGGAAGTGCCGAGTGCGCTCAGCGACGGCGCGAATACGGTGACGGTGACCGTGCTCGACTGCGCGGGAAACACGTCAACGGACACGGCAACGGTCACGGTGGATACCGTGGCTCCGGTTGTTGCCGCGGCAAACGTCGTTACCAAGGACGACACGCCGCAGCTTGCCGGGACCGTCACGGATGTATCGCCTTCAACCGGCATCACCTCGGTGCTGGTCACAGTCGGCGGTACGCAGTACCCGGCAGCAGTCTCCGGCACGTCATGGTCGCTTGTCCTGCCCACGGCTCTGGCCGACGGCACGCACACGGTGACGGTGACGGCGGCGGATGCTGCGGGAAACACGTCAACGGACACGGCAACGGTCACGGTGGATACCGTGGCTCCGGTTGTTGGGGTGAATTCGCTCACCACCACAATCACGGCGCCGACACTCACCGGTCCGATCACTGACGCCTCGCCTTCGAGCGGCATCACTGGTGTAACTGTTGTCGTGGCGGGTCAGACCCTTGCGGCAACGGTGTCCGGGAATACGTGGAGCGCGGTTGTGGAAACGCCCCTTGCGGACGGAACCTACGACGTCGCCGCGACAGCAGCGGATGCTGCTGGAAATACGGCAGCGGACGGGACGGCGAACGAACTCGTCGTGGACACGCACCCGTGGCACAATTCGGCGGACCCGTCCAACGTCGATGGTCGGTCCGGGGTCGAACCGGTGGACGTGCTGTTGGTGATCAACTACATCAACGCCCACGGCTCGGGGCCGCTGCCCGAACCGGGTCCGGGTGGCCCGCCGCCGTATCTGGACGTGAACGCTGACGACGAAGTAGCGCCCGTGGACGTGCTGCTGGTGATCAACTGGATCAACAGCCGGACGGCAGGTGATGTGGGTGAGGCGGAGCCGTGGTCAGATGTTATGGCAGGGTCGCAATCGGCCTCAGCGCCGTGCCCGGCCGGCGGCCGGGCCGCGCCCGAGACCAGCGCGCTGTGGCCGGTCTCCAACCGAGCCACATCGACGACCGAAGGTCTGCCGACGGGCGGCGATCGCGTGCTCGAAGTCGGAACGATCGAGCCCGTATCCGTGCTCAGCGAGCCCGTCGTGGCGGACAGTTGGCGAAGTCGCGTGTGGGACAAATCACCGGCGGACGAATGGAATGGAGCCTTGGTCGGACTGGAAGATGTCCTGCTGGACTTGGTTCTCGATCCAGTGGCGGGGGACTGACTTGGGCGGCGTCAAATCGAAATCCGCTCCACGATGTTGCGTGTCACCCGGCGCTGGCGACGGTCGTAGAGCCGGGTCGTGCGCGGATCGGAGTGGCCGGCCAGGTGCTGCACGTCTTCCAGGGCGACGCCTTGAGCCAGGAGATCAGTGATCGTCGTGACGCGAAAGGAATGCGGTGACAGGCGATCTGGCAGGTTCGCGTCACGCATTCGCCGTTTGACCATCCGGCCGATGTCGTCAGCAGTCATGCCGGAATCGGTAAGTGCCTTGGTCCTGCGGATGGCTGAACGGAACAACGGCGACTCGGCCGGCGCGCCGGCAAGTCCGGCAACGCCGATGTAGTCTAACAGGAAGCCCTGCAGGTCGTGGCGGACGGGAATTTCGCGAGACTTGCCCCCCTTGTCGAGAAACCGAAGGCAGTACTGGTCGCCGACGTCGAAGAAGTCGCGGAGACGGAGGCCGGCCACCGCGCCAATGCGGGCCGCCGTGTAGATCAACATGGCGATGATCGCCCGGTCGCGGAGCCCGACGACGTGACGGGTGTCAATGCCGGAGAGCAACCGTCGTGCTTGCTCGACGGTGATTTCCGGCGTCTTGCCTTCGACGACTTGGTACCGCTCGCCGCGCACCGAGGCCGCCGGGTTGAAGGCCACCGCGTGCCGGACGACCAGTGTGTCGAACAGGTGTCGGATCGCCGCCAAGTAGACCTTCTTGGACGCGACGGCGTCCGGCAGGCTGTCAAGGAAGCGGCCAACGTGGGCCGGCGCGATGGTGTGCAGGGCAAGGCGGCGCTGCTCGCACCACCGCAAGAATCGGCTCGCGGCGCGGGAGTAAGATCGCCGCGTGTGTGGGTTGCGAAGCTGCCCGTAAAGGAACTCCTCCCAGCCGAAACGTGCGCCCGCCCCCGCGTCAGAAATCAGCGCTGGCACCTGGGCTGGCGCGGACACCACTGCCGCCGCCGGAGCCGGTGCCGGGATTGATGGCAGATTCGATTGTCGTTCGTGCTCATCCATTCGCGTTCGCTCGACCGGCGTTCTTTTTCGGCACACGAGCCGCGCGGGCCAAGGCACGAATCGCCACGCATGTCAACTCGGCAGGTGTTGCGCCAAGCCAACAACGCCTGGGCAAAGCGAGCGGCGGCGAGGGTCACCATGCGCCGGTGCGGTCGACCGGACAACCGCTGGCAGCGTCAAACACACGCTTGGCGCACCGTCCCACTGCGGGAATCCGACCTGTGAGTTTTTCCATGGCCCCGACAAGGACTCCGGTAGCGCCGGATTATGTCCTTTATCAGGCGTTACCTACCACGATTTCTGGAACGATGACAAGGACCTTGTGTCATGGTGCCGAGGGGCTGCGGGCCGGGGAGACTGTTTGTGGACAGTGCTTGTGCTGGGGAGGATCTGGAAGCGGTTATCGGAGCGAGCAAGCCACGTCGTCTTCCTGCAATGGCGGAAGAAGCGTGCCGAGGTGAAGGGCGCGGGCATCGAGTTCGCGAAGAGCGACCTCGAACCTTCCGCCGCTGATCTGCTGCATCAGGTCATGGGCGACCCGGTCGTCGAGCACTGCCCAGAGGGCAAGTGCCTCGCCGAATGGCCGCCGCGCCACGCGGCGAAGAAGAAACGGCGCTGCATGCTCGGTTTCGACGACGAGCGTTTCCAGTCCGCGAGGGGTGACAATGCCGAGGTACGAGTTGGTCACATCGATCCAAATAGCACGACGGCAGCGCCGAGTCAAATGCATTGTCAGCCTTCATCCGGCACGAAGTTGAAGTAGAATCGCGGGTTGTGCTGGAATTCCAAGCTGCCTTTCCGGCCATCACTTTTTCGCCGCACAGCGACGTAGGGCGCCAGAAATCCCAGCACGTCGAAGTCGGCGGCCAGTTCGCTCGTCTCCCAAACCCGGCCGTGCTTGGCTTCCAGCGCCGTACGGCTACCGGGCTCCGCATTGATGTCGATGAGCCGCTGATGACGAATGATGTCCATTGTGTTTGTCATGATTGTTTCCATGTTGATGGTCGGTACAGCTTGGTCCGGCTCGCTGGCGAGCATGACTGTGATGGTGGGTTGCCCCAACTCGTTTGGCCGGTAGACCTGCTTCAGGCGTATGGGAATGGTTGGCTGCCCGTTTTCGTCGGGGAGCACCAAACTGAAGTAGAACAACGGCTCTGGAACGGCCCATGTCGGCATGGCCAACGCCAGGGACCCAAGGATGTCTCGCAGCCACGCCGTCTCGTCACGGTCGGAGTTCCTCGATGGTGCGGAAACGCACGTCTGCCAGACAGCTCGGGTCAACGCCACGGCGCAAGGGATGCGTGTTTCTCGAGCGAATGGGCTCACGTCCACGAGGATTCCGCCGTCCAGCAGTTCGATGAGTTTCGGTGTTGTTGTCATGCTACCTCCATCCATGTTGTGGGTCCGGCATGCCCGCCGGACCGCGTTCATCATCGCGTTTCCGGTCGCCCGACTTCGCTTCCCGCTCGGGCGGGCCTTCGCCCAGCGTTTGGGCCCGCACGAGCGGAAAGCGACGGACGCCGGCTGCAGCTTGGCCGCCGGCGGGGGAAGCGAAGCAAGGCAAGTGATCAGGCGCAGCCTGGCACGGCCTTGCCTTGGCGTGGCAGGAGCGGCCAAGCCGTGGCCGCCATCAGCGACGCGATGATGAATGCGGTCGGCGGGAGCTGGGGCGGCCCAGACTGGGGAAGTACCACGCGGGGCAACCGCGATCAGCGCAGAGGGACGAAGGTCGCGCTGCGATCCTAAGACCCGCATGTCGGGTGGGCGGCCGCAGGAAGGGCAGGCAAATCAGCCCTGCAAGGGGCTCGCTACTATCGCGATCATCCTCTCTGAATCCTCCGGGATTCAGCAGCGAGGAGATCCAACTGCTGACGAGTCGGTTTCACCAGCCAACCCGCGATCGCAGCCACAATCCAAAGCGAGGGAACGCCAAAGAACATCGCGGCAGCCATAGTCCACACCCGATCCATGAGACTCAACGCGACGAATCGTCTGGCAACCAGAAGTCCGGCGAGTGTCATCCCGCAGACCAAATATGCGGCGCCTTGGTGCATAGCGTGCGTCGCCCGGAAGCACATGAGCCGCGTCTTGGCCGCCTTAAGGTCGGCCGTAGTACCAGATCCGCGGTTAGGTTCACCATTCGCCATTGAAATTCAGCTCGGTCTGTTGGCTCGCCGCCGATTGACCGGAACGAAACGCGTAGCTTGGCGCCGTCTACCTGCAAAGCGGGTGTCAGTAGTCCCAGGAAATCTCCTCAAGCTGACTCGCGGAGCCGATGGTTTCCAGGATCGCTCGCTCTTGCTCCGCAAGCAGCCGTGACGGACGGCGGCGACGCTCTACGTGGACAATTCGTAGCATCTGGAAGGTCAAGGGATCTCGCTCGACGACCGCTTCGAGCGGCTGACCGGGCTTGTAGGTGACGAAATCCGGCGAGCCAACGATGTCGAGTTGTACCTTGTCCCTCGAGCCGTCTTCCCAAGTGATCTCCTGGGGGTAGGGTCGTGCCTTTGACACGTGTCCGAACTGCCTGACCGAAATCGGCATTCGGTTGCGGTAAGCCGTAATGTCGATTTGCTCAGAAAGCACGTTCCACTTCCGGCGATCTTGGTCGGTCATCTCAAATGGTCGCTTGTGCAGCAGTTCCTGAAACGCAGCGTGGACGGCATTCGTCCAGTCCAGATGCGCCTCGCCTTGTGTTTCGCCGTGGCCGATGAACGCCGGGCTGAAACCGTCAACCAGGAAGTCGCCTTGCCCCAGGATGTATGTCGCCTGCAGGCTACGGCGGAGTGGATACGAAACGTGTCCGACGCGGATTTCGTCGATGGTGGACCGGATCACGTCGCTGTCAGCAGGTGGTTTCTTGAACACGGGCACGGATTTGGCTCCCCAAAAAGAGCAACTGGCAGGATTCGGATCCCCTTGGCTTTGTACCTTGTTTCTTCAACTAACGCAATTCAGCGACCACTTTCTCGATCCGGAGGACATCTCAGATACCACCGATCAGTACTCGGCGCCTGAGCGGCGGCCATGCGCTCATGTTCTCGATCCGCACCAAGAGTTGGACCGTCGGCTTGCCCACGCGATGAACAACGGGACCCAAATTCCGGTGCCGGCATCGGCTGATGTGGAAGTCGATGACGAGTGACTCCGAACGCATGAAATCGCGTCTTCGGCGGCGACCAAGAGGTTGTCCCCCAGTTCGCGAGCGGCCGTCAATGGGGTTCGACGGCAGCGGCTTGGACGTGGCCGGCACTCAGCTGGCTGAACAAGTCGTTGAAAATTTGGTCCGCCCCCCAGGACTGCGCTGCGGTGAAGGCGATCTTCCTTTTCTGGTCGGCCGTCAGCTCCTCTCCGGGCTTGTAAGCCAGATCGTGGTTGGCCTCCGCCCAGGCGTGCTGGTACAAGGTTTTGATCTGCAACTCGAAGAACTTCGGCGCGTTGTCAGCAGGCAATTCGGCGTCAAACAACTCAGACGGGAAAAACAACACGAAGTGTTTGCCGAAGTACCCAAATTCAGACTCGGATTCCGGGACGAGAATACGGCTTTCGATCTTGCGGAAGTAGTCATCGACCATCTTCGAGACGACGCCAACGTCCTGCAGGTAGAATACGATTACTCGGGCGCCGACCTGGTCCTGAATCTGAGACAGGGGGTGGGTGTACTTCGGCTTGTCGGCGACCTGCTTCTTGGCCTTGGCGACGAAGCGGTGGACTGATTTGGCCCTGGCAGCCACGCGATCGATTCGCGTCGCCGATCTGAGTTGGTCGCGCAAGTAGCTTTCGAGACGCACCGCCAATGGAACCAATACTGAATCGTGGCGTTGGCGGTACAAGGCTTCAATGTCGTCCATTAACGCGACCTCCTGAACTTGTGGTCGACGACCTGGCCCTCAGTTGAATATCGCACCCGCTGCTTCTGCTTGTCGACCACATCGTGCTGGAAAACGGTGTCGAAGTCAGAAGCAGCAGCCATGAGGATGGCTCCGTTGTCGAGTTCTACGGACTCAAAGGCGATGTGCTTAGAGAACTCGGATGGGCTAAAGCGGAACCGTTCGCCGAATACGGCGTCATTCGGTACCGCTGCTCGAACGACTTTCACCGTTGCGTCGCTCAGATTGAATCGCTTGCAGAAATCCTTGATGCTGATAGTCTTCCCCTGCAGCCCAGAGGCTAAGCGAGCCGCGGCGACAAGCGACTGCTTTGCTTCGGGAGTCGTCGCCTGCCGTGTCGCTCTGAGTATTGCCGTTGCCAGTCGCTTGGTTCCCTGCTGAGCGTGGGCGAGATCAGGGCGGGATAACCGGCAGAATCTGCGCAAGTTGCCTGATGGGCGCGAAAAAATTCCCTCGCGAAGGCTGATCACTGGATCAAGGTCCGCGAGGGATGTACTCCGTAGAG
>Ga0209723_1006894_pt1 | contig 10668 bp, 8 predicted proteins | sample BiotimSIPDNA_2_FD_185750 | JGI IMG/M metagenome (GOLD analysis project Ga0209723, IMG submission 185750) | Anaerobic biogas reactor microbial communites from Washington, USA - Biogas_R2 time_0 SIP DNA (SPAdes) (version 2) | ecosystem: Engineered > Bioreactor > Anaerobic > Unclassified | place... | reverse complement strand
CGATAACGATTATCAACGCTACCCGTACGCGCTATCGAAGCCCCGAATCGTCGATCAGCTCTCCTCTGACCCCGCCACCCCCTCAACTAGCCCGTTGCAGAACCACTCGATTTATGCAACAGTTGGGTAGTCTTGGGAGGCAAGCCAGTTATTTGCGAAACCAGTTCGACGCCTCCCGATCCTAAGAAGTTGGATACAATCGCTGCCACCCAGGGACGTTGCTGCCCGTTCAGGTAAGCGAGTAGAACATTTAGCTGGCGGTGTAGCAGTTGGTCGGGATGTTCCGACGATTGCTGGCAGTGGAGGCACTGGCATTGGCGAGTGAGCAAATTGGACATGGCTAAAGCCTCCCATCACGCCTATTAACCGATTATACGCGCGACGGCGTGGAAAAGAATGACCAGCACTGGCCGCAGTCGCAGCTACGCCTGGTTGGGGAGCAATACTGTTTCGGCAGCAAGGTCATGGGCGCGTATCCGCCCACCGTGAACCCCGGCCTTCAGTGGAAGCTCTCTCACCGCTCGCCGCAGTTCTGTTGAGCTACTGCTCAGAATTGACAACGCTAGGCCGTCGCGCCGATGCCAAAATTCTCCCGAATCTGCGTTATCACTCGCTCAGGCTCCGGCAATGCTGCCTTAACCGCAGCCCGAATGCTCGTCCATTCGGGCGAATCTGAAGGCAGGCTCTCAAGAAATGTGGCAAGGTCGTCCTGAAGCTGAACGGGAAGCTCGAAACGAGCATCAGGAGCGAGTGTCCGATAGAGCCTGAAGACGTCATTGCGGTGCTTGTTGATCTGGCGACTGTCAATCTGGTCGCCATCGGCTTTTCGAGCGACTAGATCGAGATAAGCACGCGCCTTCAACGGGATCAAACATTGAACGGGGACCGTTGGAACGCCGTCAATTGTCATACGAGAACTGAGGATGTAGCCGTAGTAATCGTCACCGAGCAGGATCGCGGAAAGGCTGGAAATGCCTTCTCCCGCCGGTATCGGAGTCAAATGGCAGTCTTCGGGAACCGGAAGGAAATTGCGGGAGAACAGTTCAATCATCACCGGGTGCCGAGGGTCCTTGGGCTTCTTGAAGCGGTAGAACGACGGTCTCGTTTCGCTCTGCTCAAGACCCTCATACTGTCCTTCACGAATGAACGCCCAGAACTTCTCGAAGAACGGGACGGGAAGCGCGTCCGCAACCAGAACAATGTCCAGGTCTTTCGTGACTCGGAACTCAAGCCCGAACTCCCCCATCCACAGATCGCACGCAGTTCCGCCGATTAAGATGAAATGGTTCTCAAATCCCGCGAAATGCGCTAAGAAGTATTCCAGGCCGTTTACCATTGTATCTGCTCCAGCAATTCTGTTAGCGCGGCTTGGATTCGCTCGTCAAGGTCGTCTTTCAACGACAGGTATAGGGACAGTCGATCAACCGTCTGGCTGTCAGGGGATAGAAGGCCGGGAGCGTACTTCCACCGTTCGATCTGAACGGTGCCATCTTCGGGATATTCGGCCTGGATGAGTTTCCGATCCTCGCGTGCTGCCTCGAACGCAGCGGACGACATCGCATACACCTTCTCACGACCGGGGCCTATCATCGTGAGTTCTGTGAGCGCCGTCATCCCCGCCTCATATATCTGAAGCTTGTCGTCCTGTACCCTGGCGCGCGACCGCGTTCGCACCGGGCTTCTTAGATGCGGAAGCGCCAACTCCCATAGCTCCCGACGCTCGCGCGGGAACGCCAACGTGACATGCCGACCACTGGCCACCGTCGTGCAAAGCGAGACCGCTGAAAGCTCTTTGTAGACACGGGTTAGAGTGCTGCGCGAGTATCCCACAACATCGACCCATTTGCGCAGGGGCCACTCGCCGGAGTCTTCCTTCCGCTGAAGGTGATGGAGAAGCACGACCTGCGCCGGAGCCGAGAGATGCTCCTTCGGCTTGCCAAGGTGTCTTTGGCCCCCTTTCGGCTTCTCTCGAAGATCAATCAACGCGACTGGAAGGTAGGTTTGCCTTCCCGGCACGACGAATGGAATCCGACGCTGTATGAGCCGCTTTCGATCATAGGTAGGCAATGTCAAAAAGACAAATGCCACATTTGGACCGAGGACTGACCTCGCCAGCTTCAGGTGCTTCTCGACCTCGGCTGGAGTTGGTCGGTCTTCGCCCCGACAAAGCAGGAATGCGTATTCGCGGTCGAACAGGTCCCCCCGATAGACTTCGTAAGTCTGGCCAATGAAGACCGGAAGTGACTTCGCGGCTTCAGTGTCCAGAATCGGGACCGTAGCGCGTGCCCCAATCTCTTCCAAGTATTTCATTAACAGCGATATGGGCGATTGCACATCGTCACCTTGCAGACGAGACGATTCTCTGGCAAGCTTTCGTTTGCCTCGCGCTGCCTTGCCGAGCCCAAAACATGATTCACGATGATGCACAGTACCATTCTTTTTGAAACTGTGCAAGGAAATGACATATTTCTCGCGTCAATCGACCCAGGTTTTGCTACTACAGAGGGGGTCGCGTGAGGATTCCGACTGCCCAAAACCGTTGTGATCACCCTAACGTTCACTTCAACCCCAAACTCCCCCGATAGGCCTTCTTCTGCTTCTCCACCCCAAGCTCCTTCGTAATCTCCTTCCACCGCGCTGCGGCCCCGTCCAGGGCCTCCTGAGGTGTCTTCTCCTTCTTCACGGCCGCACGAACCGCCTCGTCCAATGCCGCAAGGTATTGGGGACGCCCGGGAATCGCCAGGGCAAGCAGGTGTTCCTGACGTTCCAGCGCCGTAGCGATTGCGTCGCCGTACTGCCGGGCGGCATCCTCGGGCATGGGAGGTTCGACCCAACCGGACACGGTCGCTACGTGCGAGTTGCGGAACAGGGTCGTATTCATGCTCCGCGAGCAGACCTGGGCGCTCCACTTCTCGTCGGTCAGCCAGAGCAGAAGTTGCAGCGAGACGTCGGGCCACTGGCTGCCGGTCGTCACCATCCCGATCCGGCCGGTGGAAGCCAGCAGCGGCACCCGCCCGTCCGAGTCCTTGTCGCGTTTCTCCCAGGCCGTGTCTCCCAAGTCGTAAACGTCGTGCGAGCCGGGCAACTCTGTCACGCCTGCGGGAAACTCGGCCTCGATCTCTGCCACTTGCTCGTCGGCCGCCGTGGGCCAGGTGATCGCCATGGCCGCGTTGCCTTGCCAGAAGGCCGCCCGGACGGCCGCCGGATCCATGTCGAGCGATGCGGCGTCGGACGTCGCGACCAGTTCCTCCAAGGCTCGCACGAAAGGCGGACCGGCAATCAGGGGCTCCATGGTACTGATCCGAAACAGGGTGGACAGGTTGTCCGCATGGGTGGCGTAGGACGCCGACCGAGCCAACAGGGTGAGGCCCGCCCAACCTTCGGCCAACGGCTCGGCCGCGGGAGTGCCTTCTAACGCTGCCACCGCCTTGCTGTACTCATCCCACGTCGCCGGCACCTTCAAACCGGCTTTCTCGAGCAGGTCTGAACGGCAATAGAGCACCGCCACGGGCGACCCAAACGGCACGGCCATCGGCTTGCCCGACCGCGTGACCTCCCAGGTGCGAATCTGAGAAAAGACGTTCGACCAGTCACTTTCATTGTTCGCCACCACCCCTTCCGGAAGCGGCACGACCCATCCCGCCTCGACCGCTTGGGCGAGCATCCAGGTGGGGGCAATGACCACATCGGCCTCAGGCGCCTTCTGGACGTCGAAACCACCCGACTCGGCCTCGGTGATCTCCAGGGAGACCCCCGACTGGGCCTCCCACTCACTCTGCAGGTAGCCGATCGACTGGGCCAAAAAGGGATCGTCGACTATCAGGATGCGAAGCCTGGTTCCAGGCGGGGGTCCTGCCGGCTTTTTGTCAGCATTCTCCGAGTTGGGGCATCCGAAGGCTGTGAGGAGCAGAAGAACCAAAAGGAGGGGCAAAAGGCGGCGTTTCATCTCGACTCCAGGCATTGGGGGAACCAGGTTAGGGCCGGCACTGCTAAGTCCCTTCCAAGCACTTTAGGCCAACACCGACCGAGCGGTCAACCAGTGCACCACCCGGTTGCCAGGTTCGTCCGTGAGCGGGTAGAATCCGCATCGATGCAAGGCGTCTGAACCAACCCACAAGGACCCACCCGATGAACGCTTTTCTCGGCATTGATATCGGCACCTCCGGCACGAAGACCCTGGCCATCGACCCAACCGGGAAGATCCTGGCCGACTCGATGAAGACCTATCCGTGCCATGTCCCCAAGCCGCTCTGGAGCGAACAGGACCCCGAAGACTGGTGGCAGGCGACGATCGCCTCCGTTCGCGAGGTGGTCGATAAGGCCGGTCTCAAGCCCGAGGACGTGAAGGCAATCGGGCTGTCGGGCCAGATGCACGGGTCGGTGTTCTTGAACAAGAAGAACGAGGTAGTCCGCCGGGCGATTCTCTGGAACGATCAACGGACGGCCGCCGAGTGCGACGAAATCGAACAGCGAGCCGGCGGACGCAAAAAGCTGATCAAGATGGTCGCCAATCCCGCCATGACCGGCTTCACCGCTCCGAAGATCCTCTGGCTGCGGAACAACGAGCCCAAGAACTTCGACAAGACGGCCAAGGTGCTGCTGCCCAAGGACGAGATCCGCCGCCGCCTGACCGGCGAGTTCGCCACGGAAGTCAGCGACGCCAGCGGCATGCTCCTGCTCGACGTGGCCAAACGCAAGTGGTCGAAGAAACTGCTCGAAGCGCTGGATCTCGACATCGATCTGTTCGCCACGGTCTACGAATCGGAGGAAGTGACCGGCAAGCTCACTGCCGAGGTGGCGGAAACGCTCGGGCTGACGACCGATTGCGTGGTCGTCGGCGGGGCGGGCGATTGCGCGGCGGGCGCCGTCGGCAACGGCATCGTCAACAAGGGCGTCCTGTCGACGTCGATCGGCACCTCCGGTGTGATGTTCGTCCACAGCGACGACGTGAAGATCGATCCCAAGGGTCGCGTCCATACCTTCTGCCACGCGGTCCGCGGCAAGTGGCACATGATGGGCGTCAACCTGTCGGCCGGCGGCTCCCTGCAATGGTTCCGCAACGAACTCTGCAAGGCCGACGTGGACGTGGCCGAGAAGACCGGGCAGGAGATCTACGACATTCTGACTGACGAGGCGTCGCAAGCCCCGGCCGGCAGCGACGGCCTGTTCTTCCTGCCCTACCTCTCGGGAGAACGGACCCCACACGCCGATCCCGACGCCCGAGGCTGTTTCGTCGGCCTGACCCTGGCCCACAGGCGAGCCCACATGCTGCGGGCGATCATGGAGGGCGTGACCTACTCGATGCGAGACAGCCTGGAGATCATCGAAGATCTGGGGGTGCCGGTCAAGCAGATTCGCGCCTCGGGGGGCGGATCGCGAAGCCCGTTCTGGCGGCAGATCCAGGCCGACGTGTTCGGGCGGACCGTCGTCACGATCAACACGGAAGAAGGCCCGGCCTACGGTGTCGCATTGTTGGCCGCCGTGGGCGCCGGTGAATACAAGAACATCCAGGAAGCCTGTGCCGCCACGATTCGAGTAGAGAAAGAAACGACCACCGATCGCAAGGCGAAGAAGCGGTACGACAAGGCGTTCCCGATCTACCAGCAGCTCTACCAGTCGCTGAAGCGCGACTTCAAGGCGATTGCGGCGCTCGAGAGGTGACGTAGCTTGGCTCTGCGCAGATGAATGCAGTGAATGACGAACCATCGCCCCCGGCAGGCACGATCCAGTCGCGATATCCGAACGGCGCCGTGAAGGCCGTTGGGCGGCTCGTTGAGGGCCTTCGTGAAGACGCGTGGGTCTGGTATCACCAGAACGGCCAGGTCTGGGCTCGCGGGAGCTACCGCCGGGGGGCAAAGCACGGCCTGTGGACCTTCTGGCACGAGAACGGCCAGGAGGATTCGGAAGGCCGATACGTCGACGGATGCAAGACCGGGCCGTGGACCTACTGGCACGAGAACGGCAAACTCGACAGCCGCGGCAACTACGTAGGGGGCCGGGAGGACGGCCGGTGGACTTCGTGGCACGAAAATGGCATGAAGGAAGAGGAAGGTTCTTACGTCGAAGGGGAGAAGGTGGGGCCGTGGGACCTATGGGCGGCCGACGGCACGTATTCCCACGAAGAGTACGGTGACCCGCCGTCGGGGCAGGAGTCCGTCGTGGAGGAGAAGGACTCGGAAGAGCCAATCTAGAGCGGTCAAACGGCCATTTCACAGCCTTGCGGGGCGATTCGTGGTATTCTTGGGCTATGGGGACACACTTGGGGATGGGTGGACTGGCTTGTCCTTCGCGCCTGTTGTTTGAGGAAGACTGGATTCGTTGAAGCAATCGCGACCCATGACGCCTGATCCGCTACGCCCCGCCAAGTCCACGGTCGTGGCTGAGATTGCGCTCGTGTTTCTCGTCTTCTTCGTGCACGGTGCCTGGCCCGTGCCCGAAGTGAACGAGCCCTACTACATCGGCAAGGCTATCCACTTCTGGAATCCGCAGTGGATCCCCGACGATCCGTTCCTGAATTCTTCCGATACGCACACCACGTTCTACCTGTCGCTGGGCTGGCTGGCCCTGTTCCTGCCGCCCACGCTCATTGCCTGGGGGGGGCGGCTGATCACCTGGGCCTTGCTCGCCTGGTCGTGGCAACGGCTCAGCCGGGCCGTTCTGCCCCGCCGGTGGGCGTCGGTGTGGACTGCCGCACTCTTCGTCTGCCTGATGGAACACGGCCACATGGCGGGCGAGTGGGTGATCGGTGGCGTGGAAGCCAAAGGCTTCGCCTACGTTCTTACGTTCCTGGGGCTCGAGACTCTGGCACGGGGACGCTTCAATCTGGTCTGGCCGCTGTTGGGGGCCGCCGCCGCATTTCACGTATTGGTCGGTGGCTGGGCCGTCGCCGCCGCAGGCGTCGCCTGGCTGCTGATCGGCAAGGATCGTCCCGCCCTGCTCTCGATGGTTCCGTCACTCGTGCTGGGTCTCCTGCTGTCGCTGCCGGGGCTGATTCCGTCGCTGGCGCTCACCCGGGGAACCGATCCCGACGCAGTGGCTTTCGCCAACCAGATCTATGTGTTTCAGCGTTTGGGGCATCACTTGGATCCGGCCGGCTTTCCGCCGGGGTTTGCCCTGCGGTTTGTGCTCCTGTCGATCGCCTGGGCCGCGATGTGGTACTACGGTCCCCGGTCGTCGGCGAACAACCGCATTCAGGCTTTCGTCACAGGGACCTTGGTTCTTTCACTCATGGGCGTGGCGATCGCCATCATCTTTGCCCACGATCCGGCACGGGCAGCCGGCCTGTTGCGGTTCTACTGGTTCCGGCTCTCCGACGTTGCCGTTCCCATGGGTGTGGCCCTTGCCGGTCCTGTGTTTCTCCTCTGGATCAGCCAAGAGACCAAACGATCCTGGCCCCACGACCAGCGAGCCGCCATGATCGGTTCCGGGGTTGTCGTCCTGGGCCTCGTGCTCGTTCTTACGCGGCTTATCGTGAAGGTCTGTACGATGGCCCAGTACTGGCTGACCTGGGAGGCCGCTGCCGGGGTCGCGGCCGCCGTCGTTGTCGGCGGCATCCTGTACGTGGAAAAACGGATCCTGCCGATCCGCCACCTGCGGCAGGTGCGGATGGCTGCACTCGGTGCACTGAGCGTGGCCCTGTTGCTCCTCGCGCCGGCGGCCTACGTGACCAGGGCGGCGCTAGCCCGGCTCACGCCCGTCATCCCGCGAGCCGACCGAGTCTGGGACTACTGGGCCTGGAAGGACGCCTGTCTCTGGATCGCCGATTCGGGCGAGGTGCCGGCCGACGCTCGCTTTCTCACGCCGCTGATGGGCCAGACTTTCAAGTGGTATGCTCAGCGGAGCGAGGTGATTTCGTGGAAAGACGTTCCCCAGGACGCCGAGTCGATCGTCCGCTGGTGGAACTGCGCCGTCGACATCTACAAACGAGACGACGTGTTTTCCGGACGCGGCCTGAACGATTCTCTCAACCGGGTCGACAGCCGCCGCCTCCGCTACCTGGGTGAGAAGCATGGCGCATCCTATCTGATCACGTTTCGCTGGCCTCGAAAGCGGGAATTCCGGGTGCTCTACGAGAACCGATCGTATATTGTTTATCGTATGGATCTTCCTCCCGCCCCGCCTGCATGGCTGAACCCGGAGGACGGGTCGGCGGACGAGCCCCCGGCCGATTTCGTCGATGAACCGATCGATCGCGCCTCGACACCATGAACCTCGACCTTCCCGAGCAACTCGCAAAGCGGCTGAGAGAACCTCTGCCGGGCCCGATGGAAGGGACCCGATTCGCGGCAATCGATCGTCCGGGGCCGCGGGTTACCGAGGTCCCGCCCCAGGCCCGGCCGGCCGCGGTTCTGGCTCTGCTCTATCCCCTGGCCGATCGTTGGCACATTCCCTTCACCGTGCGGCCCCAGCATCTGCCCGATCATGCCGGGCAGGTCTGCCTGCCGGGCGGGGCCGTCGAGGCGGGGGAATTTTCGGCCGACGCCGCCGTCCGCGAGTTTCACGAGGAGGTGGGAGCCGACAACGTCCGGCCCGAAATCCTCGGCTCGCTCTCGCCGATCTACGTGCACGTGAGCAACTTCCGTGTCGAACCCTTCGTGGCGGTCTGCAGAGAGCGTCCCGAGTTCGTTGCCAATCCGGCCGAGGTGGATGAGATCCTCGAAATCCCGCTGGAACATCTTCTCGATCCCGCCAATCTCTCCAGCCACCAGCGCAGCCTGAACGGCTGCACCTACACGGTGCCCCATTTCGCCTGGAAGTCGCATCGGATCTGGGGCGCCACCTGCCTGATCCTCGGTGAACTCGTCACGGTGATCGACGAGATCACGTCGCAACAGGCATAACCGTCATAACGTGCACAACGGCTCCTCGGCGTGGCGTATGCTTTTCGGTAGCAGGCGCTCTTCGAGTGCCGTCCGCAGAACCGCCGGCTCACGCCCCATGCTCCAACGACCCTCCCCCTCATCCGACCTCCGTGTCGAAGTGCTCGACTCGGCCGACGCCCTGCGTGCGACGGCCCGTGAGTGGGACGATCTCTGGCGGCGGAGCGACGTGACCTTGCCGACGGTGTGCGCCGAACCCGCGGCCCTCTGGATCGACACCTTCGCACCCGACGCAACAATCCGCATCGTGACCGTCCGCCTGGCCGACCGGCTTGTTGCCGCCCTGCCGCTGCTGGGTCGAACGCTCGGCCGGGTCGTGCCGGTGGGAGACCTGACGCTCAATCCCTGGTCGCCTAACGGGGAGTTGCTCCTGGACACCGAGGCCGACGCTGCGGCGATTGTGGGCCGGCTCGCCGAGGCCGTCTGCGACCTACCCTGGCCGTTGCTGTGGTTTGAGATGGTACCGCACCAGGCCAATCGCTGGACCGCACTGACCGAGTCGCTCGTCGAGCGGGGCGCCCAGGTCGACATTCGGCCGGGTCACCAGATCGGGCGAGTGTCACTCGAGCGGCCCTTCGACGTCTATATGGCCCAGCGATCCAAAAACCTCCGCCGCAGTGTGCGCAAAGATCTGGCGCAGCTCGAAAGGATGGGGCACGTCGAACTGCGGTTGCTCGACCACCTGCATCCCGACGAGGTCGAGGAGGCCTTGCAGCGAGCTTTCGCCCTGGAGGACAGCGGTTGGAAGGGGGCCGGGGGAACGAGCGTGCTGAAGAACGAGGGAATCTTCGACTTCTATCTGCGCCAGGCCAGGTACTTCGCGGGCTGCGGTGCTCTGAGGCTGGCGTTTCTCGAGTGCGGCGGCCGGGCGATCGCCTTCGAGTTGGGCTGGATCGGCAAAGGCGTCTACCATTCCTTCAAGGTGGGTTACAACGAGGATTACCGCGAGTTCGGTCCGGGCCATCTGCTCCGCTACCGCCTCATCGAGCACGGATGCGCCGCTCCGGGTCTGCACCACATCGACTACCAGGGCCCGATCACCGCGGCCCTGCGCCCCTGGTCCACCGAGACCTACGCGATCGGCCGCTTGGCCGTCTGCCTGCCTCGGCTCTCATCACGGGCCCTCTGGTCCGGCCTCAAGGCGGCGCGGCAGGTCTCGCGGAGCCTGCGTCACGCGGCCGCCTGGCTGAGTTGAGGGTTTTCGATCCCATCCGTGTGCCACCGTTCAACAAGCAAGCAGTGGCAGAGAGTGAGTCATTATCGCGATCGAGCGAGCCGTGTGCCCCGACTTTATGAACAGGTAAGGGCACGGATGAAAGAGACTTTATGACGCGGATAATGTTCCTAAGTAATTGTATTAAATGCATTTACTTCTAACGTCCGAAACGCAACCCAATTCCCCACTAATGAGGTATGTTCAGAAAGTCTTTGGTCAACGGCGGAAGGAAATGGCGGCAGGACGGTGTTGGTCAACGAGGATGCGATTCTGCCAATATCTCTGGGTGAGTGGCGTTTTGCGGGGAAGCATTATCGATCGGTATCTGCTTGAGATCGTGCGGTTCCTTTGCGAGCCGGGATTTCCGACATCGGCCGTTCACACGCCGAATGCAGGAAGACTATATTAGTATACAGATGTACCTTATCTTGTCAAGAGGAAATTTGCTGACCGTCACGGATTTTGGGGAGGGTAAGTGCTCGTGACATAGTTTACGAAAAAGGCCATGATCCACCAAAGGCATTTTGTTCACAAGGAGGTGGATCATGGCCGAAGGATCGGCTTCTGGATTGT
>Ga0209723_1006888_pt1 | contig 10675 bp, 4 predicted proteins | sample BiotimSIPDNA_2_FD_185750 | JGI IMG/M metagenome (GOLD analysis project Ga0209723, IMG submission 185750) | Anaerobic biogas reactor microbial communites from Washington, USA - Biogas_R2 time_0 SIP DNA (SPAdes) (version 2) | ecosystem: Engineered > Bioreactor > Anaerobic > Unclassified | place... | reverse complement strand
CTTTGCGTCGGATTTTTTCTTTAGCCTGACAGGTCACTCTCCAGACTTGCAGGTCTTTGAGACCCAGTATTTGAGGATTTTGCTGGCTGGAGGCGTGTTGAATTTCATCGCATGTGCGATATCGGGTTTTTTCATCGGTCGCGGCGACAACACGCGGCTGATGGTCGCACAGCTGAGCGGTCAGGTTGCAAACGTGGTTTTGGATTACGTGATGATCTTTGGGAAGTTTGGCTTTCCCGAGATGGGCGTTGCCGGTGCGGCGTTGGCAACCGTACTGTCCAATCTGTTCACGATTGCCTTCCTGACCTATTGGTTCTTTAAGCGTGACAATCGCAAACGATTTATAACTTGCGACTGGCATCCGAACATGCTTCCCATTCGCCAATTGCTGCGATTCGGATTGCCTAACGGACTCCAGTGGGCCGTCTCTGCGTTTCTGTGGTCTCTGTTCCTTGCGGCGGTTGATCGAATCGGCACGGTTGAATTGGCGGCTACGTCGATCGCGTTCCGCCTGAACGGCCTTGCATCCGTCCCCGTGGCTGCCGTATCCCGTGCGCTGGGGACATTGGTCGGCAAGAGCCATGGCGAACTAAACCACAAGGACGCAGTTGCGTACATGGGACATGGAACTGTAGTCTGCCAAGTCTGGATGACGCTTATAGCGGTGACCTACGTGGTCTTGCCAGAGTATTACTTCGAGCTGTTCAAGAGCGACTCCAATTCAGGCGCTTTTACCGAACTGATGGCTTGCGGAGTGACCTTGTTGCGTTTCGTGGCATTGTATTGCCTGGCAGATTCGATCAACATCGCGTTGTGCGCTGGATTGCAGGCCGTGGGAGCTACAAAATGGATATTCAAGGGCGTATCGATCGTTACGTTCCTGGTGATTATCGGAATAATGTTCGCGGACTACTATAAATGTGGATTGATGGTAATCTGGTCGTTGATAACATTCTTCATTATGGCGCTTCCACCACTGTGGTTTTTCAGAATTCGGAGCGGAGCCTGGAAGTCCATACGAGTTGCGACGGAATCGTGATGGAGTTGTCAAATGCGTTCAAAAGCTAGTTGGATCCTTCTGCCGATTTGTCTCTTGTTGATCGCCACGCAAGTGTTTGGAGGCTTGGGACGCGAACTGATCGTAAATGGAGGATTCGAACTTGACGAGAATGGCGACGGAATACCGGATGGATGGCATATGGAGGCGAAAAACTTCCATCGATACGAACATCCACCGCTAAGCGGAAACTACGTAATTGACGCAAAGCCAAAAGCATACGTAATTGCAATCCAGCCGCTGGAACTCGAACCCGGGAAAAAATACACGTTTAAGGTGCGATGCCGCTCGGGTGAAACAGGACGAGGAGCCGCACTGCTTCTCCATGGAGAAACAAAGCCCGAAACAGAAATGCCCTTGGTCTGGAACTTGGAGCCGGGAAATGAATTCACCGTGTTCTCAAATACGTTTACAGCACCGAACAAAATCGCACACCTCTACATCTACGACTTGTCGCAAACTGGTCACATGAGCTACGATTATGTCTCACTGCGAGAAGGAGAACCAGACGGAATCGCAGTGACGCAATTCAACCTCAGAAAAATCGACCAACCCTATGGAAAGGTGCCGACACATGCGCAGGTGAAAACAGGAAGCCCACTTGAAGATGGAGGATTCAGAACCTTGTTCTTCATCAGGCAACTCGCGCAATTGAGAGAGGTCGAGGAGCTGGCACAGCGAATTGACCTGCGATACGACGTCGTTCAATCAAGCGGAAAGGAAGGCGAACTGGTCTCCTTTACGGGATCGGCGGCAAACGAAGCCATCGAAAAAGGAAGCATTTCAGCATACGTCGTGGCGTCGAAATCCACAGAAGGGATGCGTTCATGGATCATGCGTGATGTACGGGAACGAGGTGTTGGATTGGTATTGTTGGAGCACAGCCAGTGCTCAGCGTCGGAATGGGGCTTGGGCGAATTGAGCGCGTTGGCTTCCGTGCGTGACGTTTATCCGTTTGCCAATCATCCCGAGGGTGGGATTATGCGAGGAGTCCGTGGCGCCACCGTGGGCAAGGGGCGTGTGGTGGTACTGAGCTTTGACCCTGCGACATCGGAAATGTACGGAATATTGCCGTTTTCCCGTGACGTCGAGGTATGGCGTCATCGTCAGCACGAGCATTGGGAGGGGTGGATGTCGCTGCTGTCAGAATCGATTCGTTGGGCAGTACGCGGCGAGAGCGGAATCAAGGTCGAGCTGTCTGATGTGGATGGAGTTCAGGTTGAATTGCGTGTGACGGGCGCCGGCGCAAGCCAGGTGCGGTTGGTGTATCGCTCGCTGCGAGAAACTCGCTTTGATGGGCGTGGCCTGTATCGAACCGAACCAGCAAGGCTGTCGTTGACAGATGACGGGATCGTAAGCTTTGCACGACCCGGCGGCGATTTCCCTGTTGGAGATGCGCTTCTGGATGTGGCGGTTGAGGATGCCGAAGGACATGTCCTGTGCTGGAAAACCTTGCTGGTAAAAGAAACAACTCACGCCAAGCTAAGCAGGCTCAAGACAGGAAAAACATGGTACGATGTCTCTGAAAACGTTGAAGTACAAGTCCATCTTGAACTGGATGGCGCAAGCAAAGCTGTCCTGGAAACACGATTGATCGACGCGTTTGGTCGAGTGATCAGCACGCAGCAAATCGAGGCGGCGACCGACGGCGACTTTGCATTCACGCGCCTGCCTCTGGCCAATGCGGGAAATGGATTTGTCAGGGTCGAGACATGCGCGTACGTGGACGGGTGCGAGCATAGTCGAGAATGGACTGTGATCACGTTGCCCAAGATGATGCGCCTGCAAGCGGAAGACGACTTCGGGGTGCTGTCCTGGCGTCCAATGAACTGCCACCCGCAACTGTCGGTCAGCTACACGAATGCCATGCGCGAACTCGGCCAAAACGTGGATTTCTGCGGCGATGGATACACCTTGACCGAGAACGGAATGCCTGCGGCCGGATACATCGAGCGGCTAGGCGAATTTTACGACATGGGGCACAACGAGAAGGGGATTCGGCCTCATTGCCCTAGCAACCCCGAGGTTCACAAGCAGATTGTCGAAAAGGTCCGAAAAAGTGCTGAAAACCAAAAACCATACGGTTTTCTCGGGGTTGGCCTTGCGGACGAGGGAGTGTTGGCCAATGACCGCCGCATCACCGAATTTTGCCGTTGCGAGCATTGCCTTGCTGGATATCGAAAGTGGTTACGTGAACGCTACACGAGCCTGAAAAATCTGAATGCCCAATGGGAATCGGCATGGGATGATTGGGACAAAATCACGCCAGTCCTGTCAGCCGATATCCGGAAACGAGAGAACTTCGGGGAATTCATCGACTTCCGGACATACATGACGGACGTCTGGATCGGAGCCTGTAGGCTGGCGTCAGATACATACCACGCCGTGGATCCGGAAGCCAGAATCGGAATGACGAATACTTTCGGAGCAAGCCCATTCGGAGGAAATGACTACTGGAAGTACGCGACAAAAGCAGGGTTCGGATGGATGCAGGAATATTCCGAGGCATTCAAGAATTCAGGATTCACAGCGCTCTTCGAAATCTGGCGCTCATTTACAGACAGAAATTTCCTAAATTATGGCTGGATCGGATACTGGCACCGAAACGAATGCGCAGCATATGAACCATGGTGGCTAGCTCTGCACGGATCAAGGGGCGTCTCCTACTTCTCAACCAATTCGTTCGATGCGGAACGACAAACATCCTGGGCGCTGATTCACGCCGACCAGTCAAGGACAGCGTTCGGAACTGCAGTCGCAAACTCGATCAAGGATTTGAGACGAGGAGTCGGAAAGCTCCTCATGGATTATGAACGCCTGGAACCAACTGTCGGAATCCTGTGGTCATACCCATCGATGCTTGTCTCCTGGTGCGAAAGCCAGGCAACGCAACCCGTCCCGCAAGAAGGAGTCGATGCAGACAGCTACGGCTCGTTCTTCAGGGCTGCATTTGATTTCCGCCATCATATCGATGATTTGCAGCTGGATTCCCAGCATATAGCCATCGAGCAGCTGATGGGCAATTATCCTTTGATCGATCGCCAACGGCTGTTGTACTTGCCCTTTGCCTGCGCCATAAACAAGGATTTGGTGCCCGTGCTTCTCGAGTTCGTCAAGGCGGGCGGCGTCCTGGTCGGAGATTTGCGCATGGGCGTCACAGACGAGCACGGGAAACGACATGCCGGCGAAGGATCTCCACTCGAAACCTTGTTCGGAGTACGCCGAAACCCAAAAGCGGATCCAATCTATGGCGAAACCGTGGTCACAATGGACGAGATCGGTGAAATCAAGGCGATTGGACGAGAAAAATTGGAAGCACGAGACGCAAAACCATTGGGCCGGCACGCTGACAAAACTCCGGCAATCTTCATGCGAAACTTGGGCGAAGGACGTACCGTGTACCTGAATTTCCGCCTGCCCGCCTTGGATGCCAAAAACATGGGCACGGGTAGCCGCAAGCTCGTTTCATGGTTGGTCGAGTTGGCAAATCTCGGAAGCTTGGCGACAATCACCGCGAAGGATGCCGATGCTTTCGCAAAAGCTTACGAATTGAATGCGTTCCATCGTGATGGCTACATACTGTACGGCTTTATTCGCGATTATCGACGTTGTCCAGAAACCGAAGCAACCAATGAAGTTTCACTTAACTTGCGCTTCAGGTCCCACTTGTACGATGTTCGCAAAGGCGAGTACCTGGGGCGATTCAGCCGGACTACGATGTGCCTGAAGCCTGGCGAAACGATTTTGTATGCGGGCTTGCCGTCGAAAATCGATTCTTTGGAAATGGAGACGGCAGAGTCGAATCCTGGCGTCCTGCGGATTGTCGCCCGCGCTGTCACTGAGGATGGCGGTTCGCCTCGCGGACATCATGTATTCAATGTGGTGCTTCGAAATCCAAGTGGGCATACGCTTCCGTGCCATGTCCTCAATCTAGCCGCCCCACGCGGTTCGCTGGACACGGAAATCCACTTGGGGCTGAATCGACAGCCAGGCCAATGGACCGTCGGAGTCAAGGACGTGATCACCGGGTTGACCAGCGTGACCACAATCAACCTCCCATGATCCTAAAAAAAGCAGTTGAATTTTCCACTCTGTGAATCACATTATCTTTTTACTTTTTCAACCTCACGTCATACTCAGGGATCCATATGAAAATCGGTTGCAACTACTGGGCGTCCCACGCAGGAACAAAAATGTGGGAAATGTGGGATGAAAATATCGTCCGAAACGACTTCAAGCTGATGGCCGACGCCGGAATGGAACTCGTCAGGGTATTCCCATTGTGGCCGGATTTCCAGCCGCTGTCCTTGGTTAGTGGCTGGAGCGGTCACAAGATCGAGCTTCTTCTCAACAACCAACCGCTTCCGAATACGCCTTGCGGCAGGGCGGGAGTTGACGAAGTCCAGCTTGACAGGTTCGCAACGCTCTGCGACATTGCCGAAGAAAATAACCTGAAGCTGATCGTCGGGTTGGTCACCGGTTGGATGAGCGGTGTCCTCTACATGCCGCCTGCCTTCCAGGGGCTCAACCCCATCAACGACCCACTTGCCTTGAAGTGGGAAATTCGAATGGTGCGTTGCCTCGTCAAAGCCCTCAAGCACAAAGAAGCCATCTACGCCTGGGAACTGGGCAACGAATCCAATTGCATGGGATCACCCAAAAGCCCCGATGAAGCCTGGCTTTGGACAAACGCAATCGCCTCCGCAGTCAAACTCGAGGACAACTCACGACCATTCTTCTCGGGTATGCATGGAATCATGCCCGCAGTCGATGAGGAATTCGGCGCACCTACCTCATGGTCGATTCAAACCCAGGGCGAATTGTGCGATGTCCTCACAAGCCACCCGTATCCGCATACGACAACCAAATCCTCGGCAAGACTCGACCCGCACGACTCCATTCGCCTTACCCTGCAGGCAGCCATTGAAACACGACTCTACGGCGACATTGCGAGAAAACCTGCCTGCGTCGAGGAAATAGGGACTTTCTCCTCAAGCTATTGCAACGAGCAAACAAAAGCCAACTTCATCAGGGCGACCATGCTCAATTCCTGGGTCCACGGCTCGACGGCTTTCCTCTGGTGGTGCGCTTTCGAGCACTCGATCCTCAACTTCCCGCCCTACACCCATAGCACCTGGGAGCGTGAACTTGGATTCTATGACGAAAACCTGAAGCCACGAGCCATCGCCAAGGAATTCACCAGATTCATCGAATTCAGGGATTCGATGCCATTCAAGGAGCTGCCTCCATTCAAGCAGGATGCCGTATGCGTGCTCACCAGAGGGCAGGATTTCAACGCATCGCTGGAAAACGCATGGTCCGCATTCATCCTCGCAAAACAGGCGGGATTCGACATCCAATTCCAGTTTATCGACGAGCCGCTCAGGGACGCAAAACTCTATATCGTCCCAGGCATCCAGGGCACCAACTGGTCTCGTAGCTTCGAATTCAACGCACTCGTGCAAAAAGCTCACCAAGGCGCAACTGTCTTCTTCGACCTCGATGGAGGCGACCTCTCGCCTTTCGAATCCGTCTTCGGTGCAACAGTCGTCACGCGTGAAACAAGAACCGAACCGATTCAGATTCTAATCGGTGGCGCAACCGCCTCCATCATCGCACCCTACAGGCTCGTCATCCAAACGACAACCGCCAAAACCATCCTGACCGAACAAGGCGGAAACCCGATCTTCATCCAAAACAACCTGGGATCGGGACAGGTCTTCCTACTCACCGCGCCGCTCGAACGCTTCACAGCCAAAAAACCTGGCGCGTTTACCCAAGAAAACCAGCCCTGGTCAGCAATCTATACCCTCATCGCAGAAAATCTGATCAAACAAAGAGCCGCAACATCAAATGACAAGCTCGTGACGCTAACCGAACATCAACTCGATGACAAAAGAGTCGCAATCATCGCTGTCAACAACCAGGCAAAGCCAGTTGAGAATGTCCTTGTGGTCAACCCCGCATGGAAGGTGACCTGGACCCGCTCCCAACTCATTCAACCCCTCGATGCAACTGCTTTCATACTCGAAAAAGTCAATCCATAACCCCAAACCCAAAGGAGTTGAACAATGAACATACTTTTCCTCGGAGGCACAGGCAATATCTCCACCGATTGCACAAAACTGCTGCACCAACAGGGGCACCAAATCACCGTGCTGACTCGAGGGCACAACCCAGTCCCGCAACAATACCAGCCACTCGTCGCAGACAGGCACGATCCGAAACAACTGAAAAAGGCACTCGAAGGAAAATCCTTCGATGTCGTCGCAGACTTCACAACTTACAACACAAGCCAAGCGCAAATCGCCTTTGACGCCCTTAACGGGAAATGCAAACAGTACATCTTCGTCAGCACAGTCTGCGTCTATCAAAAACCAGAACCAAAGCTCCCAATCACCGAAAATACGCCGCGAGGAAACCAATTCTCGCAATATGGACGGGACAAGGAAAAAACAGAGGATTTCTTCCTCGATAAGATGAGCAGCGACAACTTCCCCCTCACCATCGTCAGACCCGCACATACCTACGGCGAAACCTGGATCCCCAATCCAGTCGCCAGCTCAGGATTCACCCTCGCATGGAGACTCCTGAACAAACTCCCGATCTTCCTGCACGATGATGGACAATCGCTCTGGACACTCACTCACACCACCGATTTCGCCGTTGGCTTCGCGGGACTCGTCGGCAACAAGAATGCCCTTGGCGAAGCGTTCCAGATTACCTCGGACGTCATCCTCACATGGAACCAGATCATCCGGGAAATCCAACTCGCACTCGATGCCCCGGAACCTCAAATCGAGTACATTTCCACAGAGGAAATCTGCCGCCGCGATCCCTCGATGGAACCCAAGCTCAAGGGAGACAAGGCAAACCACGGCATCTTCGATTGCTCGAAAATCAAGCGTATCGTGCCAGAATTCCAATGCAATGTCTCCTTCAGGCAAGGAATCAGGCAATCCGTACAATGGTTCAAGGACCATCCTGAAAAAATGGTCCCCGACAAAAACGTCAACGCAATCTACGAAAAAGTCCTCAACGCCAAATAACCAATCCGGGAAACGCCTACTATGCCTCCGAATATTTTGATGATTGTCGCCGACCAGCATCGGCAAGACTGCCTTGGAATCAACGGACACCCATTCCTCAAGACCCCCAATCTGGACAAGCTCGCAGAAACAGGAGTCAACTTCACCAATGCATTCACCTCGTCGCCAATCTGCGTCCCCGCACGAAACAGCCTCCTGCACGGCGTATGGTCATGCAAACACCTCAGTATCGCAAACGCAGATACCGAAGCCTCAAGACCAGCAATTGAACTCCCCACCTTTACGCAAACCATTAAAAACCAAGGCTATAACCTCTCTTTCATCGGAAAATGGCTCGGTGGAAAAGCAAAATCACCACAGGAATTCGGGTTTGATGACTATATCCCCGAAGGGCAATACGCCACCTGGAGGGCGGAACAAGGACTGGAACCAAGACCGTCAGGAATGCCTTTCTTCGGTTACGACAGCCACATCACCCCGCAGCAATCAAGGCTGTATTGGGGTGCGTCGCAAACCATCAGGAAACTTGAAGAGCAAGCGGTCAAGGACCAGCCTTTCCTTATCCGTTGGGATCCTAGCGAACCGCATCTGCCCAATGTGGTTCCGCAACCCTACGCCGACATGTATCCGCCAGAATCAATCCCGCCATGGCCTAGCTTCGGAGACCCGCTGATCAACAAGCCTTACATCCAGGCGCAACAACTCAGATCATGGGGACTTGATGGATGGACTTGGGAAAAATGGGCGCCGCTCGTGGGACGATACTTGGGCGAAATCACGCTGCTCGACCAACAAGTCGGAAGAGTCCTCCATGCACTCGAAACGCTCGGCATCGCAGACAATACAATCGTCATCTATACCTGCGACCACGGCGACATGTGCGGAGCACACGGGATGATTGACAAGCATTATGTAATGTATGACGATGTCACCAGGGTCCCCCTGATCATCAGATGGCCAGGAGTAACGCAGCCCAATAGAAAGGCTGACGATTTCGTCATCCATACGATCGACCTCGCCAAGACGCTCTGCGAAATGGCGGGCGCACAAGCGCCGGATACCTTCCAGGGAGAATCCCTGATCCCGACTCTCAAAGGCACCGGTTCTACCCAACGCCAGGACGTCCTATGCATGTACCACGGAAACCAATTCGGACTCTATTCGCAGCGAATGGTCCGAAACCACGACTGGAAATATGTCTGGAATGGAACCGCTGAAGACGAACTCTACGACCTGGTCAACGACCCCGCAGAACGAATCAACAAAGCGCAATTCCTGGAATGCCGGGACATCGTCAGGCAATTCAGGCTGAGACTGCACGAATGGATGGTCCAAGTCAAAGACCCCCTCGATAATGGATGGATCAGAAGACAACTCCTTGAAAACAAAAAAATCTAAGGAATGACGCCATGAAAAAACTACCACTTCTCCTCTTTGTCGCCCTGACATCGGTTCTCTGCTCCCAGGAGGCGACGCCACGTCGTCCAATGGCATTGTTGATCATGCTGGACGGAATGCGCGCCGACGCCCTGTTCAACACCCACATGCCCAATCTCCATGCGCTCATGAAAGGCGAATGGCACCCTGACTACAAAGGCGCATTCTCCGATTGCGCACAAGCCTTGACGGACGCCAAGCCGTCAAGCGCAACCAACCATGCCGCGATTGCCACAGGAGTCACGGCAACCAAGCATCGGGTCTTCAACAATGGACAGACCAAGGACGGCAACTTCAAGGAATGGCCTTCATGGCTCGGAAGACTGGCCGATACAAAACCACAACTCAAGACATACTTTCTCTACACATGGGGTGAAAACGACCATACGGCACCACATCCCAAGGTCAAGGGCAAACGCGGTCCGAGCGATGCCGCCAACGGACGCGAACTCGCACAGCTGCTCGCAACAAAAGACGCGCCAGAAGCAACGATGATCTTCGTCGATTGGCCGGATGCAGGCGGGCACGGAACCGGCTTCTACCCCTACGGAACAAGCTTCGTCAGGGCACAGATGCAGTCAGACATGCTCGTTGGCAACCTCATGAAAGCCATAGCGTCACGAGAAACCTTTGCCCAAGAAGACTGGCTTCTGATGATCACGGCGGATCATGGAGGCATGTCAACCAGCCACGGCATGTGGGGCGGACAGGCAAGCACAATCCCAATTGTCATGGCAGGACGACATATCAGCCAAGGCCAACTCGCAGGAATACCAAATCACTATGACCTCCCAGTAACTGCCCTCGCACACTTCGGACTCGATGTCTCAACGATGAAACTCGACGGAAAAGTCATCGGAAAACAAGTCCAGAATCCAGCAAAACGCCCCTTGAAGCAAGGACTCCAGGCATACTTTACATTCGATGACAAAGAAGCGAAAAACCTGGCGGGAACAAACATCAAGGCAACACTCCTAGGAGGAGAAGATACAGCCAGCGGACTCGGCAATGGATTTGCTGACGGATTCCTCAGAGTCCCAGGCTTCGCAGGACATGGAGTCGCCCTTGAAGGTACAGAAAAGCTCCAGTTCGAAAACAAGACCAACTTTTCCATCACCATGTGGGTCAGGCT
>Ga0209723_1006884_pt1 | contig 10679 bp, 14 predicted proteins | sample BiotimSIPDNA_2_FD_185750 | JGI IMG/M metagenome (GOLD analysis project Ga0209723, IMG submission 185750) | Anaerobic biogas reactor microbial communites from Washington, USA - Biogas_R2 time_0 SIP DNA (SPAdes) (version 2) | ecosystem: Engineered > Bioreactor > Anaerobic > Unclassified | place... | reverse complement strand
TGACAACGGTTTTGGCAAATCGGCCAAAATCAAAGGATATTCCATCGCCGGCAAAACCGGCACGGCGCAAATGTCATGGTCCACGCTTGATATCAACGAAAGGGGATATTCCGATAAAACCACTCAAAGTTTCATCGGCTTTTTCCCGGCCGAAGATCCGCAATTCTTGATTCTGGTTAAATTGGTCGCTCCCGAAGCCAACACCGCCGAATATTCTTCCTTGCCTGTTTTCAAAGAGCTGGCGCAATATGTGATTTATGCTTCCCAGCTTCCGCCTGCCGAAGAGCCGCCAAAATCCGTACCCGCGCCGGAGACCATTGAAAAAACGCAAAATTGAGATATAATCGCAGTGTCCGGGAATTTATCGGGCCCCATCGTCTAGTGGTCAGGACACTTGGTTCTCAGCCAAGGAACACCGGTTCGACTCCGGTTGGGGCCGCCAATCGCCGTTGCATAACGGCGATTTTAGTTAATGGTTGATAGCTTGTGCTTAATAGAAGAATGCAAGCGCCCAAAAACGATTGCCGCGGCATTATAATTCCCAAACCCCGCCCCGCGCGGGATTTTGTTTTGCCCATCGTCTGCATCCTTAAAATCCGATTTCAACCGGGGGTTTGTGTTTTGGCAAGGGTGTGCGATAATGCCAGTATAATAATTTAATTAAAACTATGTTCAAAGACTCTCAACAGGAGTTTGACAAGTGCAAGACTTGCAAAATGCCGCTTGAAAATCCGCAGGATGCCTGCCCGTGCAATCCGATCTATTGTTTCCGTTGCTGTCAATGTCCCGAGGATTGCGTTTGCGGTTGCAAAAAGCGGATGAAGCGGGGCGACCAAAACGTTGAATTTTGATTTGTTAGCTGATTTTGGGCGTGTGCGGGCGGATATATGCATTTCGCCCGCTTTGCTCAGGGCAGGCTGTCTTTTACATTTTCTCCGCAAGAAGTGGTTTATTGGTTTTGCCCCTCTTCGTTTGCATTTTGAGGAACCTTTCGCGCGAAAGGTTCTTCAAAAAAATAAGATTGCGCAAAATTAAATCAAGCAAATTAAAATGAAAAAACTTGCGAAATTTTTCAAGGCTTGCGGCAATATTAACCGATTAAAAATCATCAAATATCTTTCGGGTCGGCGCGACAGCGCTTCGGTGGGGATGATCAGCGATGCCGTGGATTGTTCATATAAAGCGACTTCAAAGCATTTAGCGATACTCTTTGCCAACGATATTGTTGATCGAGAACAGGCGGGTTATGAAATGCATTATCGGGTTATTGACAAATCGCGTTCGGAGGTCGCGATCTTGCTCAAACTTTTGGGCTGAACCGAATTATTCACCAGCATTTTTTTCATTGATTTTCATAGTGAATTGATATTTGAGGAACCTTTCGCACGAAAGGTGGAATAAAAATATGAAACAGCAAGTGGTTTTAATACACGGGGGAAACACTTTCGAGAATTATGAAGAATATGTTTCTTGCCTGAAAAATAAAAAAATTGATTTAGAATATTTGCGGCCGCATCCGGAATGGAAAAACAGCTTATCTGAAGCGTTGGGGGCGGATTTTGATGTGCTAATGCCGCGAATGCCCAACGGGTCCAACGCGCAATATGGCGAATGGAAAATTTGGTTTCAAAGATTATTGGAACTATTGAACGAAGGCGCAATATTTGTCGGGCATTCTTTGGGAGGAGTGTTTTTGGCGAAATATTTTTCGGAAAACAAAAGCACAAAAAAAATTAAAACTGCGATTTTAATCGGTGCGCCTTTTGATGACGAAAATATGGACGAAAAACTGGCAAGTTTCTTGCCGGGGCAATCTCTGGGCGGATTTGAACAACAGATGACCGAAATTTATTTATTTCACAGCCGAGATGATCCGGTGGTGCCCTTTTCACATCTTAAAAAATATAAGGCGACTTTGCCGAAGGCGAAAGAAATGATTTTTGACAATAAGGGTCATTTTAATGTTGAAAATTTTCCCGAAATTATTGAATTGATAAAAAATATTGCGGCAAAAAAGTGATTCTCTTTGGGTCTGTGTATTTGAGGAACCTTTCGCGCGAAAGGTGGAACAGATTGCCCCGGAGCGGGGGCGCGAGGCATTTTGGAAAATAAACAAAAATATCAGGGTCTGCCGCCAAATTAGCTTCAGAACGAAATTGGCGGCAGACCCATCAATATGAAAAAGATAATTTTTGCGATTTTGGTTGTTGGCGCTTTGGCGGCGGGGTGGGCGGTTTGGCAAGGCCGGTTGGCAGTGAAAAATCAAACGCCGGGGGAATCCCAAAACATAATGTCGCCGGAAGACCGCCAAAACGCCGGCGGGCGAATGCGCGAAATTTCACTCTATTATTACAATCCCGAAAACGATAAGGACGAATCGGGGAACGTGATGTGTTCGGCGGCGGGATTGGTTGCCGTTTTGCGCCAAATTCCAATTACTCAAACGCCGATACGGGACGCGGTAAATCTGTTGGTGGAAGGGAAATTGTCGGACAGGGAGATTGCGGCGGGGATCACCACCGAATTTCCGCTGGCAGGGGTTGAATTGAAAGGCGCGAATTTAAAAGGGGGGATTTTGACTTTGGAATTTGCCGATCCGCAAAACAAAACCGGCGGCGGCGCGTGCCGCACCGGAATTCTGCGGGCGCAGATTGAAGCGACCGCCAAGCAGTTTGACGGCGTCAACGAAGCGTGCTTTATTCCCGAAGAATTATTTCAGCCGTAAATTTTGCCGCGGCTTGACGCGGCGGGATTTTCGCGCGAAAATGGAAACGCAAAACAAAAATAATTTCCATTCATGATTGAAACCATTTTTTATTTTTTCGGAGCGCTGTTTTTTTTAACCTGGTTTTTGCTGGTATTGGTCGTGCTGTTTTTCGCGGTTAAAATCTTTCGGCGGGTTGTTTCCATTGAAACCGAGATCAAAGATACCGTCAACGAAGCCAAGGGCGTTATCAGCGACGTGCGCAATAAAGTGGTTTCTTTTTCCATCAGCGTGGCAGGCATCGGCGCGCTGCTGGAGAGATTGATTGAAATAAAAAACAAAGCGAAAGAAAAAAGATCGGGGGTGCCGAAAAAAGAAAAGAAAGCAAGAAAATTCGCCGAAGAAGATTTTTAAAAATTTTCATCAAAAAAACGCCGTCAGGCGTTTTTTGGTTTGGCGACGATTAACCACTCACTGGGTCTAAAAAATTAAAAGGGTCTATCCCTCGTTACTGCGAGGGTTAGACCCTTTTAATTTTGTGCTTGCAATTCTTTGCCAGGGTCTAACCCCCGCGATTATCCTCGGATTACCTCGGGACAAGCACGGGGGATAGACCCTTAAAATGCAAAAATACACTACCCAGTGAGTGGTTACGGCGGCGACAATTGACAAATGATAATTTATACCCTTTTGGAGTATTCGCCGGTTTCGGTGTTGATTTCCAAAACGTCGCCGGCTTGGACGAACAGTGGCGCTTGAATAGTCGCGCCGGTTTCCAAAACCACCGCCTTGGTGCCCGATTGCGCCCGGTTGCCCTTCACTCCCGGCGCGGCTTCTTTCACTTTCAATTGCACTTTGATGGGCAAATTCACGCCGATGATTTGATTTTCATAGATATTGGCCTCCACTTCCATATTCGCCGCCAAAAATTTTGCGCTTCCGCCGATTTGGTCTTCAGAAAGTTCAAATCTTTTTGAGGGATCGCCGGCGCGGCAAAAGACGAATTTGTCCTTGTTAGCATAAATGAATTTTGCCGAAATTTTTTCAATTTCGGTTTCCTCAAAATTGTCGCCTTGGTGGAAAGTCCGCTCCAGCACCTTGCCGGTGATGAGATTTTTGATCTTTGCCTGAAGCAGTCCCGCGGCGCGGGCCTTTTTGATTTGCTGGAATTCCAGCACTTCGTGGGGTTGGCCGTCCAGAATAAACTGCACGCCGCGCCGCAAATCATAGTAGTTAAGCATCGTTATAAAATTTTTAATTTATAATTTTTAATTTTCAAACAAATTTTAATATTTTAATGTTTAAAAATTTCAAAATTAAACCTTGTTTAAAAATTTCAAATTTCAAATTAAAAATTAATTTAAAAACAAAAAAACGAATCAATTTGATATTCACTGAAATCGCAGATAAATCATAATTTGATTCTTGGCTTTAGTCAATGATGCGCCATTCAATCAGTTCTTCTTTGTCGGCATATTCCAGCCATTCACCGGCGGCGGTGATCACAAACCACTTTTTGCGGTTTTCCGACCAAATCATCGGATCGCCGCGATAGAACGGTTTTTTGACCACTTCCTTGGGTTTAAGCCGGTCCAGCTCCAGCCATTTTTTAAACACCGTTTCAATGGCGTAGTCCAGTTTGCGGGAATTCGCCCAATCGGCAACTTTTTTAATTGCGTCTTTGGCTTTTTGCGGCGATCCGGCCAATTCAATCAATTGTTTGGCGGGCTTGGTGTAGCGTGAATAAACAATGTCGCGTTTGCGGGCGCTGCGTTTCAGTTCGTCAAGATTCACGCCCTTGGTTTCAAAAAAGCAGGTAATCACTTGGCGGATGGCGGTATCTTCTTGCAATTCCTTTAAATATTTTATTTTGCCGGTTTTTATCAATTCCTCAATTTTACCGCCGATGCTTTCGCCGATACCCTTTATCTTGGGTAATTTTTTTTCTTTTTTATAAAATTCGGCCAAATTGTTTTCCAGAATTTGCAAAATCTCCGCGGCCTTGCGATAGGCGCGGATGCGGAACGGCTTTTCGCCTTTAATGTCCAGCAAATCGGCGATCTCGTTTAAATTTTCGGCAATTTTCTTGTTATCCATCTAATTTTGATAGGATGTTTTTATAGAATAATTTGGCGGCGGCCAGTTCCTTTTTGCCCTTTTCGGTGATTTCATAGATGCGCCGGCGATCTGCCGTTTTGCTTCTTACGAATCCGTCGGCTTGCAGGCGGTAAAACACCCGGTAGGGAGTGATTTTTCCCGGCCGGAAGCCGAATTTCTTTTCAATCAGCGCCGGAATCTCCCAGCCGTAGCGCGGAGTTTTTTCTAAAAGCGCCAGGATATAGACCCAGAGGTTTTCCTTGGTGTTTGATTTTTCCAGACGTTGGACGGGGAACATAAAAATAATTAAAAATTAAAAATGAAAAAGTAAAAAATTAAAGCCGAAAGTTGGTTGATCTCCAGCGGATAATCGCTTGCTGGTAAGGATCTAACCCTCGCATTAACGAGGGATAGACCATTTTATAATTTTAGATGCAGTGAGCGGTTTTTTTACGGAATTTGACATAGTATTTTACAATGGTAAAATAATTACATAATGTAAAACATACCATAATTTATTCTAACAAAAATATGGCAAACAACAATGCGGAGGAGAAGAAAATCCGGCTGGCGATTGCCGGCATCGGCAACTGCTGTTCCAGCCTGGTGCAGGGCATCACTTACTATAAATACATCGGCAAGGATGACGAGCCGGTGCCGGGGCTGATGCACAACGTGATCGGCGATTACGCGCCGCGCGACATTCAGATCGCGGCGGCGTTTGACATTGACCGGCGCAAAGTGGGTAAGGATGTTTCCGCGGCTATTTTTGAAAAACCCAACTGCACCAAAATTTTTTGCAAAGACATCCCTGAAACCGGGGTAAGGGTCCAGATGGGGCCGGTGCTGGACGGGGTGGCTGACCACATGCAGGATTATCCCGAAGAACAATCGTTTGTTGTTGCGGATGAAAAACCGGTCAATGTCGCCGAAGAACTGAAAAAAGCCAAGGCTGACGTTTTGGTGAGTTATATGCCGGTGGGATCGCAAAAGGCCGCGGAATATTACGCGCAAGCCGCGCTGGATGCCGACTGCGGGTTTGTGAATTGTATGCCGATATTTATCGTTTCCGATGAAAAGTGGGCGGCCAAATTCAAAGAAAAAAACATTCCCTGCGTCGGCGACGACATTAAATCGCAAATCGGCGCCACGATCGTGCACCGCACTTTGACCAAACTGTTTGCCAACCGCGGCGTAATCGTTGACCGTTCCTATCAGCTTAATTTCGGCGGCAATACCGACTTTTTGAATATGTTGTCGCGCGACCGCCTGAAATCAAAAAAAATCTCCAAAACCGAAAGCGTGGAATCGCAACTGAACAAAAGATTGAGTTATGACAATCTGCACATCGGGCCGTCGGATTGGGTGCCGTTTTTAAAGGACAATAAGATTTGTTTCATCAGAATGGAAGGCCGGAAATTCGGCGACATTCCGGTGGAAATTGAGTTGCGCCTGTCGGTGGAGGATTCGCCGAATTCCGCCGGCGTGGTGATTGACGCCCTCCGGATGGTCAAATTGGCCAAAGATCGGGGAATCGGCGGTCCGCTCACCAGTCCGTCGTCCTATTTTATGAAACATCCGCCGGTGCAGTTTGCCGACTCCCAGGCCTATGAAATGGTGGAGGAGTTCATCGCCGGCAAACGCGACCACTAAAATGGCGCGAGATTTCACCCAGACAAGCTTGTCTGGGTGAAATCTCGCCAACTAAATCTTAAATCACTGATGCTGGATCTTCATAGAAATTTATTCAAGGGATTGGAGAGCAAAGTTGCTGATATTTTTTCGCGATTGCCGTTCACTCCTAATCAATATACTTCACTTTCAATCGCGGTCGCGTTGGCGATGCTTTATTTGATTGCTACCGGCCATTATATTGCCACTCTGGTGTTGTTTGTCGCGGCCGCCGGTTTGGATTTTATTGACGGCGCGGTGGCGCGCAAAAGGGGCCTGGCCACGAAGCGGGGAGCTTATTGGGACACGATCGCCGACCGCTATGTGGAAGCGATTTTGCTTTTCGGATTGCTGTTTTGCCGGTTGCCCGATTTTTTTCTGCCGGCGGCGGCGTGGATATTTCTGGTGCTCTTCGGTTCAACGATGACCACCTATGCCAAAGCCGCGGCCAAAGAAAAGGGATTGTGCGATGCCGAATTAAAGGGAGGATTGATGTCGCGCGGCGAGCGGCTGATAGCATATTTCGCGATCATTATCCTGCTTTTAATTGACTTATATTTGGCAGTAGCAATTTTGGCGGCATTGGCAATATTGTCCAATTTCACTGCATTGCAAAGAATTTATCGCGCACTAAAGTTTAAATAAGCGACAATGAAGATGAAAAAACAGGCCGCGAGGCCCGTTTTTCAAATTCCGTAATAAAGTTCAAATTCCGCGGGCGTCGGCTTGAGGCGGCAAAAATCACACTCATTTTTTTTGAAACTTATCCAGCCGTCAATCAGGAATGCGCCAAACACGCCGCCGGCGAGCAAATACTCGTGATCCGTTTCCAGCGCCGCCAGCGATTCCTCCAAAGAGGCGGGTACTTGAGGGATGCCGCCGTTTTTTTTGTAAATATTGCCGCTGGCGGGCTCTCCCGGATCGGTTCTGTTTTTGATGCCGTCAATGCCGGCCATCAGCATCGCCGCGAATGCCAGATAGGGATTGCCGGACGCGTCGGGCGGGCGGAATTCAATTCTTTTGGCCGCCGGAGAATTGTCATACATCGGCACGCGTATCGCCGCGGAGCGGTTGCGCGCCGAATAAGCAAGATTGGTCGGCGCTTCAAATCCGGGCACCAGCCGCTTGTAAGAATTGGTCGTCGGCGCGCAAAATGCCATCAGCGACCTTCCGTGCGCCAGCAATCCGCCGATAAACCAAAGCGCGGTTTGGCTCAATTGGGCGTAACCCTTTTTGTCAAAAAACAGATTTTCACCGTTTTTCCAAAGCGAAATGTGGGTGTGCATTCCCGAGCCGTTGTCGCCGAACAGCGGCTTGGGCATAAAAGTGGCGGTTTTACCGAAACGATGCGCTACATTTTTGACCGCATATTTGAACATCATTATTTTGTCGGCTTGCGCGGCCAGCGTGTCATACTTAATGTCAATTTCGGCCTGCCCGGCGGCGGCGACTTCGTGATGCTCTTTTTCCACTTCAATGCCGAGTTTTTGCATTTCAGCGACCATTTCGCGACGGATATCCATTGTTTGATCGGCGGGCGCCATGGGGAAATAGCCTTCCTTATTGCGGATTTTATGCCCCGAACCGGCGTCTTCGCCGTTGTTTTCCCAGCCGGCTTCGCTTGATTGGACGCGGAAGAAAGATTGGTTTTGCCCGCTGGCAAACTCAACCCGGTCAAAGATAAAAAATTCCGCTTCCGGGCCGAAGCAGGCAGTATCGGCAATTCCGCTTTCTTTTAAAAATTTTTCTGCGGTTTGGGCGATTGCCCGCGGGTCTTTTTCAAAACGGGTTTTTGATTCCGGATTATAAACGTCGCAAATTAACCCGCCGACCGGTTCCTTACCGAAGCGATCAACGATAAAGGTCTTTGCATCGGGAATCAAGATCATATCGCTTTCTTCAATGCTTTTGAATCCGCGAATTGATGAGCCGTCAAAGCCGATGCCCTCGGAAAAGATTTTTTCTTCAAACTGACCAATCGGCACGGCAAAATGTTGCCACGCGCCGGGCAAGTCGCAAAATCTCAAATCAACCAACTTCACATTTTCTTTTTTGCATTTTTCAATTATTTCTCTATATTCCATAAATTTAAATCAGATTGTTATTGGTATCGCCAAAACAAAAAATCACCCAATTTCTTGGTGACCTCGTTGTCTGCGATCCGGCACGCCGTTGTGCCCGACAAGCAAAGACTATCATTTTGCCGCGCAAAAGTCAAAATAATAATATTGATAATAATAATAATATTACAATGCGAGAAAAGCTATTTTTTGAATTCCGAGGAGATGATAATGGCGTTGGCGATTTCTTTCATCGGCAGGCGTTTGTCCATCGCTTTTTTGTGCAGAAGCTTATAGGCGTCATCTTCGCCGACGGCGAATTCTTTCATCAAAATACCCTTCGCTTTTTCAATGATTTTTCTGGTTTCCAGTGCCTCTTTTAACGCCTCCTTTTCTGAAAAGAGGGACGCGTTTTCAATCGCGCCGCCGACGGCTTTGGCGACCGATTCAAACAGTGCAATCTCGGTTTTGGAGTATGCCCGCGGTTTTGAGTGCTGGACATTAATTACCCCCAGCACTTTGTCATGATAAACAATCGGCACGGAAAGAAATCCCTCAAATTTATCTTCGGGCAGGCTGTTGACGGTTTTAAACCTTTCGTCGTTATAAGCTTCCTTGGCGATGGCCGCGGTCTGTTTGTTGCGCGCCACCCAGCCGGTGATTCCTTCACCGGTTTTCAATTTTATGTTGCCGATTTCCATGGGTTTGGGATTCAACGACGCGCGCAAAACCAGATTGTTGCCGTCCAGCAAATACAAAAAACAAGAATCCGCCTTGGTGACGCCGCTCACGATTTTGACGATGCGGCCCAAAACTTCTTTTAAATCCAAATTGTAGCTGATGGTCTCAATGATTTCGCGCAAAAGCTCCAACTCTTGTTTTTTGTTGATGGTCGGTTTTATTTTTTTGCTTTTTTCTCCATAAGCGTATTTTTTTTAGGGACGGATAGTTTGCGGTGGGATTTGGGTCAAGTCAATGATGGTTGAGGGACTTAGTTTGTCCAGGTCGCCAGCGTTGATCGCCAGATCCGGAAAAACTGCGTTGCCGCGAAATTGAGCCAGAACCGCGTCAATTTTCCCGGATGCCGGCCGGCCGGAAATATTGGCCGAAGTGCCGCAGAGGGGCGAATTTGTGGCCTCCAAAAGGGAATTAACGAATGAATGGAAGGGGATGCGGAGGGCGACAGTGTTTTCTTCAATGCCGAAAAGTTTCACTTCTTTTTTGCGATTCAGCCGGAAGGTGAATTTTCCCGGCCATTTTTCTTCTAAAAATTTTTCCTGTGCCGGAGAAATTTTTGCCAATTTTTTGGCCATTGCCATATTCTTCACAAATATCGGCAGAGGTTTGTTTTTTGGCCTTAATTTCGCGGCAAAAATTTTTTCAATCGCTTTTTCGTTTGCGGCGTTGGCCAGCAAGCCGTAGACCGTGTCGGTGGGCGCAATTACTGCGCCGCCACGATAGATTACCGTTGCCGCCGCCTCCACTGCCGCCTGAAAATTGTCTTTTGTCAGCAACATTACTTCCATAGATTAACTTTTATCCGTTTGGCTTTCAATGTATTGTTTTATTCTGGCCATTTCTCGTTCCACCACCGGACCGTCGTAATCTCCGGCATGAGCGGTGGCGCCATCATAAACCGGTTTCTTTTGATCCAGATGCAAACTGAGAGTCAATCCGTCATTTTCTATTTTTATGAACAAATGCAAGCGGGGATAGCCGGTTTTGGGACGCGCAAAACCCAATTCTTTGGTTTTTTCGTCTTGTCCTTGAAAATGATATCCCAAATCGCGCAGTAAGTTATAGACGGTATCCCTGGTTTTTCCGTTAATGTGCTCCTTCATATATATTCGTTATTAAATAATTGATAAGCGAATAGTATTCGCAGGCATATTCGTTGATATGTTCATCACCGAAAATCAACAAATCAAATCAATCCTCAAATATATCATAGCGGTATTTGATATCGCTATTTGATATCGCTAAAATTTAGCGATATCAAATAGCGATACTTCTCTGGCGATATTTGTTTTGTAATTTAGGGGAATCTAATCGGGATTTTACTCCATCTTTCTTTTTTTGCCAAATGGTTTAAAATGAGGTTGTGATTCAATCTTATTATGCGCAATTTGCACCGAATTTTTATTGCA
>Ga0209723_1006877_pt1 | contig 10689 bp, 5 predicted proteins | sample BiotimSIPDNA_2_FD_185750 | JGI IMG/M metagenome (GOLD analysis project Ga0209723, IMG submission 185750) | Anaerobic biogas reactor microbial communites from Washington, USA - Biogas_R2 time_0 SIP DNA (SPAdes) (version 2) | ecosystem: Engineered > Bioreactor > Anaerobic > Unclassified | place... | reverse complement strand
AGGCAGCAGTGAAAATTCTCCTTCCAGAGCACCACCTTTCTGGTGTGTTCCAAGCCATCTCATATACCAGCTATCTGGATATCCAAAGTAAGCAAATGATGGATAATAACGGTAATCACTCCGTATCCAAGCTTTGTAATCATCATTACAAGGCCCTGTATAGTTATCATATCTGTCTACACCATATACAGAATAATCAAGAAGCGGGAGCCATGGTCCGTTTAAAAGTTTTCCTGGTAATTCTTCCACTGTATAACCACGACAACCTGTCCTTTTGGGTTCATAATACGATTCGGTCGGATATAGTTCCACCAAGCCACGGATTTTAATATTAGTTACATAACGTACGTTACTTGTCAAAGTGACACTATTTTTATGTCTTACACGAAATTTATAGCCAACAGTTATTGGTTTGTAAACTTTACCAGCAAAATCGGTTTTTATGTAGACGCTATCATCCCCAGAAGCCACCTGAAATGTTTGACTAGCATGGTCCTTATCTGCAATTGTACCCAGACGGCCTCCGGTAATACGGAACGGGTCGGTTCCGTCCGGTGTTGAAGAATACGGCATACTATAAGTCACTGGCACCACCAGTGGACCGGCATCCTCACCGGATTCTTCTCGATGTACACTAATCTCAAACTGCACATGGTCCTGAGAACTCATTATCTGACCTCCATCCAAGCGCCCATCCCAGTAATACCTTGCTGCCTGCAGTCTGCCTGTACTTATGCTTCTGAGTGTATCTTCTTTAATTATTTTGTTCTCACCATCATCAACTTTAACTACTTTAATGTAAGCATCACAGTTTTTGTTTACGTGAAATAATACTGGCACACCAGATTGAATCGGACAGAAAACTACATCAGGTTCGATATGTGAACAGCTTACACCTGTGCAGTTATCAGGTGTGTCTCTCCATATTGCAAGCTTCGGCATAATTGAAACAGACAATTCCTGTGTTTCACGATCAAATCCGTTTCCGTTTACACCTGTTGCTGTCAAAACAATCGAATACATTCCATTGTCAACCACGCCATTTCTCAGATCGGTGCCATCCCACACAAATGTGTTATTCTGCCGTAATTTAAATGGGTTTGCAGGTGCGCTGACTCCAGCAGAGGAAATTTTGATACTCGAGGAAGGAATATTGATATTACCCGACTTAACGGAAAGCACCAGCTCTTTATGCCGAAAAATAGAATCAGGTATATCGATGGTATATCCTGAGGCGGAATATACCGATGAACGAATAACCAATTCCCCATCTTCATCAAATATCAGAACGTTGGGATCCGAGCTGATTAAGTCTTCACTGCTTAAAACGTCTCCGGGTGTACTGAACCTGATATCAAGAGAATTCGACCATTTCAGACGCCAAATACTATCTGCAAGCAGCCCTATACTTACCGAAGCAGTGCTGGAAATCTCATCTGAAGGTACACCAGAAAGCGGAACTACTGCGACATGAGTTTTCTGGTAAACCACACCATTTTGACCCACAATTTCAGCTCTTACATCACTTACGGCGCCTGAAAGCGAATAGGAAAAATTGTATTGACCACCGCTTCCATTATATGTGGCTGAGGCATTCAATTCTATATCAGGATCTAAAACAGCTCCACCAGGCAGTGTATACTCACTATTGATAACAATTTCCCTGGAAATAATAAAAGGTTCTGAAATACCGCTTTCATAAATTTTAACCTGCAAGATATAATTACCGCTATCCAGTCCTGCTGGATCAATATATCCCACGATGCCATTAAGCGGTACCTTCTGCACAGACTGGGTTCCTCCTGATGGGCACAATGCGGCGCCACTTTCGCTACTGTCTGCTGCATTGAGCAAGTTAAGTTCATACTTTTCAAAAGCAGCAGAATTGTATTCATCCGGATCGTTGATCGCACCCCGGATAACAGTCTTGTTATAAATAAGATCTCCATTTGATGGTGAACTTATATATGTTCCCAGCGTTCTGTAGAAGAACACCAGTTCCGCGCTCCCCCGGTTACCTACATTATCCACAACACTAATGATTATTGTATGACGTCCTGGTTCTATGCCGTTCGGTAGAGAAACCGACGAAAAATCCACCTGAGTTATACCGCTTTCATCAGGTGAAATACTTAACGTTGGAAGCTTAATTTCGCTTTCGGAATCTTTATCCATAATTGCATTCTCAAGAACAAAATTCTTTTTCAACCTGACCATCGTGTTGTAGATGTTATCATGTGGCTCGGAAATTTTAAAACTGATAGCCACCTCACTGTCTCCGTCTTGCAGCAGTGCAGGTGATACTGAATATTCATACACCGCTGGAGCTTCACGGTCAATTACTAGTATCAGAGGATTTCCGTTACGTTCGCTAAGCTCTTCAACATAATCAGAATTTCCAACTTTATCAAAAGCAGTTACAGAAACTCTGTATCGACCGTCAGGTACGAATTTTTCCTGATTACTTTTATCAAGAGGCATACGGAAAATGCAGGGGTCGGGTTTTCCGTCGGGGTCTGTGCCGGTGGCGTTCCCATTCCCGTCATAGGTAAGTTCATCTTTCATCGTGACAACAGCATACTGAACTATGGAGTCCCTTTGCAGGATATTATTCAGGTTGTCAACTGGGTACAAAACTATCTGCAGATGATCGGTCTGAAAATCATTGATGGAAACCGGAGACAGAGAGCTGTAATCAAATCCGAACTGAGTTGATTTTGAATTTACGGTTGTAGTATTTCCAAAATCGTCGTGCCAGTTTTTCGTAACAACAATCCCTGGAGCGGTGTTATCGATTATAAAATCCGCATTTTCCGAAACTGTTTCATTTCCTGCAGCATCCATTACACTTACCCTGAGGTGGTATAAGCCATCTGAATCTGTAATAAAGTTTTTGGAACTATCACGCCCCCGTTCAAATAGCCATGTTCCTGAATAATCAGTTCCCAGATCTGGTTCCACAAATTCCTTTGAATATATAGCTTGGCCTGGATTATCATCCTTCTATATTGAAAGTTTCAGATGACGACCAAATGCCGTTACCGATTGTGCGTTATCGTAAATATTGAAACTTACTGGCATGGGATTGCTTATCAGCACACCATTAGCAACCTCAACCCTGTAAACCGGTATCATGGGATTTTCTGTATAATCAGCACCATCTATCAGGCCGTCAAGATCATTATCTATCCCGTCACAGAGTTCCGATTTTGGTTCCAGAATATCCTTTCGACCAGAATTGTTGATTTCCTCCATGGCCGCATCTGGTACATCGAATGCAGGCAGTTGCGTTTTTTCACAGAAATCAATGTAATCCACATTTCCGTCTCTGTTATAATCATCTCCTTCATAGTCACCTTTACCGTTATAACCCTCATCGACAATTCCATCGTTATTCCAGTCCAGAACGTATTGGGGTTCAAAAATTGAAACAACTGGAGGGGTATTGTCAACTACAAAGGGAATAACCATTTTTGTTTCATTTTGTGAAGACGCTGTAGCAGACTTGACCACTACAGTCTGTTCCAGAGCAGCTTCTCCTTCATCATTTTTTAGAAGGTTCTGGTAGCCGATACGAACTGTCATCACATAGTTCTGATCCTGTTTCCCTGTTACCGGAGTAAACCGGAACTGACCGTCTGCAAGAGTGCCGCTTTCCTTCAATGTAAAAGCGGTTGGTTCATCGCCACCCTGATCCAAGCTGAAATTTGATAGTGTATTGTCAATTAGAGAACCGAAAGCAAAGGTTACTTCCTTTGATTCACCGGGCCGTAACTGCAGGGCCTGGAACATCAATTTCCTTTCAACCCTGTTTCCCGAAATATCCGACTCAAATGCAACTGCTCTGTCGATTGAATGCCTGACCTGTACCGAAATGACAGTAGTATCTCCATTCGATGTAACTTGTTTCATCCTCACAATGTTATCACCTATTATAAATGAGGTAGGTGATACTTTGGCAAAATACAGAGCACCTTCCAGATCGTCTTTCTCGTCTATACTCCCATCACAGTTATAATCGACATATCTTGAAGCATAACGTCCGAAGTTACCGAATTCACCAAGCTGATTGAATTCAAGTGTTTTCCAATCGTACCAGTTGATTTTGTATTGAACGTTTGATTTGCTCATATAGTAATCTTTTACTTTGCCCACCACATACTTTGGCAAACCCGTCTGCTCGTTTGTCTTTATCAATCCAGTTTCCGGATCTGCTCCGGGCCATCTCTTTTCTCTGGGAGTATTTTCCTGGTCCATTCCCTGAAAACTGAATCCTCTGCTCAGAGTCGTTTTGGGGAAATCGTCCGTAGTGACATAATCTTTACATTGCTCCTCACCTACAACGTTCGTTATGGTTATACCTGTAGTTCTGTTAAGATCATTGAACCAGTCTTTCCTGTGGTCGATTTTGTTTCTGTTGTGAAAACCAGATCCTTCACCGAAAGGTGATTTACCGCGAAACATGCGTATTTTTACATTTGCATCGTTGAATGTGTTTCGCATATCTTGACTTGATACAGGCACTACAAAGTCTGAATTAACAAACCAACTTCCCCATCTCCATAAGGCAGCGGTAATGAATGTTTTAACAACGAGCCATTTGGGAGTTTTTCCTGAGGAAATATTGTAAATTCCAAGCGGCCCCAGGGTAAACTGACATAGTGGTATGCAATAGCAAATAATTTTAGCAACATCAATACCAGCAAATACTGCAGGAAGCAAACCTACCAGATCAAGAGTCAGACCCAAGCCCTGCATATTACTTACATAATTGACATAAGGTATTGTTGAACCATCACTGTATTTTGGTGCAATGCCGCCGTTCTTAATCTTATTCATAAAATCCGAACCTGGTGCATCATCTTTAAACAGCGGGTTATTTGTACCCTGAAAACCCAGTTCCTCGACAATCTGTTCAATACCGACAGTAAGCGCTGCTGTCCATGCGGCTAAAAATGCACCTTGGATAAAGTCTCCCTCGAATATCGACTTGCTTGAAATAGCACATATCCCTGCAGCAAAAACGGGAAACATTAACGCACTAAGTTCAGAAGCACCGAAAATATTGTCTGATGCCCCCAAAGGCGTTCCAGCAAAAGGAGTATTCAATGTCAGGACCTGATCAACATGATCGCGCAGATTGAACCCGTAACCATCTATTTTATAAGTTCCATCTGCTGGTATTTCATTCCAGGCAATACCCTGCTTATTTTTACCTTCATTGTACCAGTCTTTTTTTGCTTCATTCTGCAGCAAATAAGTTATAACTGCACCACCATTACTATGCCCTACAAGCTTTATTTTAGCAGAAGGATCGTTAACCCATTGGAAATCACCGTAGTATTCATTAAGAACCTGGATTATTCTGATACGAAGAAGTTGTTCCTGGCCACCATCGGTTATATCATAATCAGATCTGCCTTCAATACCAAAAATTGGACTCACAACTCCGTCTTCATCGTTTGACTCAACACTGTTGTAAGCACAATAATATTCCGTAAAGGTATGGTTTTCAAGATAATAACTGACAGCTTCTTCATGTGGCAGAAATCTTTGGTGATCTGGTAGCATTTCAGATTCTTCCCTATTCCAAGTGGAAATTCCTCTGAATTGTTCGGCCAAATCTTTTGCAATACTATTCTCTTCAACGTAAGCTTTACCTACCAAATTTTCATCAAGTACAGCAGTTGAGATTTTTCGTTCATCATTTTCCTCTTTATCTGTATTAATACCCCAACTTGCCTTAGGTGTAGAATTAAACCCATGCACGAGCAATACAGGATAAGGCTGATAGCTGTAATCATCAGCAAATAGTTGTCTTGTCTGTGTAAATAATGTGATGACAAGTAATAAACCTATCGTTAATATTGTATGCTGCAATTCATTCTTATTATCCAACATCATTTTCCTTTTCACAAATCAATTTTGCGTCAAATTTGCTTTGAATACAAATAAAGTCTTAGTAATAAACCGGTTATTTTATATACTTATTATTAATATCTATTTAATGAATTGATTGCATTATTTGAATTTTTATTGTTTTACCATTCCATATTGTGCAATCAGAATCATTTACACTAAAAATTGCATTAAGTAGTTGCTTAACAAATTAAAAGTATCTTTTGCAATTATTCATACTATTTTTTCTCATTACAAATGTACATTTTTAAGCTTTTTTCACCCGAAAGCATTATTTCATATAAACATCCTTCATTATCATCGAATTTATTATGACCAGTTTGTAATAAATGGAGCATATCATCATCAATATCCCCCTCCCACCCAAAGTTATATTCCGGAAAATCATCTACTCCAAGAGAGAGCCTTATCGTGTCAAGCATATTATTTTTAATACGAAGTTGGTATAAATAATTGTTTATTATTACCAAAGCAAAATCGTGCCAGGATGTTAGTTTTAACGGAAAGAGCCAAAGATTATTGCTGAGAGTATCTATTTGTGTTGTATTTAAATTTTCTACAGTAATAGTGTAGGGCTCAAATATAGATCTTAATATAACAGCCGTATCTCCAGCAAACATGAGCGGTTCATTTTTATTGGAATATGTTTTAATGATTTTTTTAGTATCTATTTCATATAGATAATAATAGTCGCCCTGTCGATCCTCTACTGTTATATATTTTCCAGTTTTACTTGCGCAGCAAATTATCGAGTTATTCGTAAAACGTGTGTTTTCCATTGACATAGTATCATACACCCAAATTTCTGGTTCTTCATATCTGTTTAATGTGGAATAGAATATTTTCCCACTTGGCAATAGTAGCATTCTAACAGAAGGTGGTTCTAACAGATCGCTTTGCAGATGTATTATTCTGGAATTGGAAGGATCCTTTTTTTCTGCTATCCACAGTGACTGCTTAACATCTTCGTATTTAGCGTCACCCCAGTCTCCACGTGGTGAAAAGTAGTCATACTCTGTAACTATCGCACCTATTAATGAATCTCCTATATAGACTGGAGATGAGTAAATTTTAAAGCTTGTCATATTTTGACTACATTGAAATAAAATAAAGATGGCACAAAAAGCAATAGGCAGGACTATATATGATAATTTTTTAATCATTTTATGACCTCATTTGCAGTTTCTAAGTTTCATTTGGAATCTGCCAGTACAATCGATTTCCCTGGCCTGGAAAATAGCTGTTTCCATCCAGTTATCCCCTGAATTGGTTGCCAGGTTCTCAGCTATTACCCCCCTCTCTTTCTCAGAGAAGGAAAAAGAAAATCATATAACTACCTGGTCAGAATATCTATCTAGGGTCCTCAGCACTTACAGGTGCCAAAGGAGCAATATTTCTGGTTTCGTACTCCTTTGGAGTCCGCCAGCTCTCGATTCTATATTCCCTACCATTTTTTTCATCTTTTACGTAAACTGGGCCGATCCCCTTTGCCAAATGCATGCGCTTGACAAAATCACCTCCAATATGAAAAATGGATAACAGCATAAGTGAATCGGTTTTTATCCTGCGATCACCAGGATTTTCGTCCATCATGGTAGTATCGATACTGCCAAAACCATCAAAACGGGCCCATGTAGAATCAGTATCTTTCCATTGCTGGTTCTTCCCATCAAAACCATCATTAGGGAAAACATGGGCAAGTTTCTTGCTCGCTGTATCAATTAGGTATACCCCCTTGCCCAGAGAATCGTTATCTATAAACATAACCTGTTCAAACTCATTTCTAAGTTTATTTGTTTCAATAGCAGCAATCTGCTCTCTGACAAATATCTTTCCACTTGAAGAATCCAAACTACACTTCCAGGACATCTGGTAGGTAAGACCAGAAGCAGTAGTACATACCAGTTTACTAGAAAATCCATCACCTCTTGGAAACCATACCGTTTGAGCTCTTGCATTCTTATACACTGCACCTAAAAGAATTGTTACTGCAGATAAAGCCACAAACCATTTATTCATATTTACCCCTTTAATTACCTTATGATTCATTCCGGCCTGAAACTGGAACGTAAACATTTTTGCAATACCTTGTAATCACTGTAATCTATACGAATGTAACCCATTGCTCCCAATACCATATTCATCTCTTTTACCATTTGTATGCCATTTAACTCAGTGTAAACAAAACCAGTTTCAGTTTCGCCCTGTGGTCCACCACTGATTTTCAGATTTCTCGGCAGCCACTTTTTGGTATCATACACTATACGTATTTTGAACTGATCTGATTGGACTTTACTCAAACATTCCACCACCACCTGTTTTCCAGGAATCTGTTCTATTATTTTTGTGGGTACCCCCTATATATTGTGGTTTTAACCACTCATAATCAAGTATTCCATAATAAGCATTTACGAAAGTACATGATTGTTCCAGCATTGTAAAGATAAAAGTATCTATATTCTAAACTATGATATATATGGCATTAAAGCTCTATCATGATTCAAATAGCGCTCGCAACTTTTATCTTGACAAAGCTTCCACAATCAAGAATATCCCTGTTATGCTTATTAATGAATGATTTTGTTTGAGATATCTCAAACAGTATTTTTACATTATGGATGACAAAAAACTTTTTACTAAAATATTAAAATTGAAAGCACCCTGGTTTATTACTAAAGTGGTGACCGATGAGGAATTACAGCAGATAGACGTATGGGTTGATCATGAAAAACATATCCAGGTTATGTGTCCAAAATGTGAACAGTTTTACGGTGTATACGATCACGCACCGGAACGGGTTTACCGGCATTTGAATGTCTGTCAGATGAAAATGTTTATTCACATAAGAATGCCCCGGGTTAATTGCCCTGAACATGGAGTTTTGCAGATATATTCTGATTTTGGTGAAAACGGATCTGATATGACTTATGAGTTTGAAAAACAGATTATTGATTTCGCAAAAGAATGCAGTATTCAAGCTATCGGTCGTTTATATGATCTTAACTGGGACCGGTGCTGGAATACAGTAGAACGTGCTGTGAATCGTGGTCAAAAACGAAAACCGCATGCGGTTCCAAAACGGATCGGGGTGGATGAAAAGTCTTTTGCAAAAGGACACAAATATGAAACTATTGTTACTGACATCGATAATGGTAACGTTGTGTTTGTATGTGATGATCGTCAACAGGAGAGCCTTGAGAACTATTATAAACAGTTCAAACAGGAAGAATTAGCTAATATCCAGGCGGTTGCAATGGACATGTGGGATGCATTTATAGCTGCAACCAAAGCATATGTTCCTGATGCAGAAAAAAAGATCGTGTTTGACAAATTTCATGTTATGGGCTATGCAACAAAGGCAGTCGATAAAACACGTATTGCTGAGCATAAGGCCCTTAGAGAGTCTGGTGATGAGACACTCAAAGGTACGAAGTACCTATGGCTATGGAATGAGGAGAATGTTCCGGAATTACGAAAAGAAGAGTATTATGCATTGAAAGCAATGGATTTAAAAACCAGCAGAGCATGTGCTATAAAAGATAATCTCCGCCATTTATGGGATTATAGATACGAAGCATGTATGCGTAAATATTTTGACAAGTGGTATTTCTGGGCAACTCATTCAAAAATTGCGCCGATGGTTTCTGCTGCAAAAACCATTAAGAAACATATAGACCATATTGTTACTTATGCAAAACACCGAATTACGAATGCATTGGGTGAAAGTATTAATGCAAAGATAGAAAAGGTTAAACGGATGGCATGTGGTTTCCGGAATCGCGCACATTATCGAGCAGCAATATTTTTTCATTGCGGAGGACTGGATTTGTACCCCCATCCACCAGTAAAGCCATGTTTACGTTACAGGATAGGTTGAACACATTATGTGGGGTATACCCATTAAAAAGCCGGAAGCGGCTATTTTGATTGATTAAAATATTATGCTTCATTTTTCTATATAGGAATTCCTTTATCTCTTAATCCCGGTATGATTAATGCAATTTTTAATTTGACTATTTTTAAAAATTCCAAAAAATATGGAATTTTAAAAAGTGAGCAAAGCAACATATAAATTAAAATTCCGAATGAAATCTGACACCCTATAGTAACGATAAAATTCATTGAATGTATCAGTGAAAAAAAGGAAATAACGATTCCCATCAATGTTGCCATAATTAAACTCGGAAGAAGATCTCTGATCTGCTCAAACATTGTATAACTCATTATTTTTCCTGTGTAATAAGAATTTAATAAATACTCTATAATAGCAGATACGATCTGACCGTATATGATATAGATAATCCCGAATCGAAAAGTAATTAAAATAGCTAAAGCGATACATGCTTTTTTAATAATGGAAAGCCTAAAATAAAGATCCGAACGCCCTTTTGCTAATAAAACGCTTCGATTAATTCCTTGTAATGGTTCAATAAGGCCTGCCAGACAAAGCAATTTTAAATATGGAATGCAAGGTTCCCATTTGCTTGTAAAAAATACTAGAACCAGCGGCTTTGATACAACGAATAAACCCACCATTATGGGGAAACAAACTGTAACTATTAGTGACAATGCCTTTCTCACAGCACTTTTAAATAGATATTTATCATCCTTACTCACCAACACAGAAAATACGGGAAATGTCACAGAGTTTACAGTGCTGGTAATAAGAGATACCGGGAGTTCTTGAAGCTTAACAGCACGAGAATAATAACCAAGAGTAGCAGCTGAGAATATTTTACCAATTACGATTGAATGCAGATTAACAAAAAT
>Ga0209723_1006876_pt1 | contig 10689 bp, 8 predicted proteins | sample BiotimSIPDNA_2_FD_185750 | JGI IMG/M metagenome (GOLD analysis project Ga0209723, IMG submission 185750) | Anaerobic biogas reactor microbial communites from Washington, USA - Biogas_R2 time_0 SIP DNA (SPAdes) (version 2) | ecosystem: Engineered > Bioreactor > Anaerobic > Unclassified | place... | reverse complement strand
ATGAAGGCCTGCTTGAACCGCTCCGAGGCATCCCCTTCGAACGTGCACGCAAACCTTGTTCCCATCTGGACTCCCTTTGCGCCGAGCCCGAAAGCCCACTCCATGTCTTTCCGATCCCAGATCCCCCCGGCGGCGATAACGGGGACATCCTTCCCCATTTCCTTCTCCACGAACTCCACGACTTCCGGGACCACCTTCTCAAGGGAGAACTCGTCGTCATCGACCTGGTCCATCTTGGTCACTCCAAGATGGCCCCCCGCATATTTCGGTGTTTCCACGACAAATCCGTCGGGAAGCCTTCCGTAGGTTTTTTCCCACCGCCTGGAGATCAGGCTCGCAGCCTTTGCGGTGCTGACGATGGGGACCAGCGCCACGTCGGGGTAGTCCTTCGCGTATTCGGGAAGCCGGAGGGGAAGACCCGCTCCGGAGATTATCACATCCACGCCGCCCTCACAGGCGGATTTCACGTGGCGGTCATAATCCGTGAGGGCAACCATGCAGTTGACAGCGATGACGCCCCCGGGCCCTGCAATTTTCCTTGCCTCCTGAATTCCTTCCTTCACCGCGAGCTGGTTGGCTTCGAAATAATTCCGGCCGTTGTAGTGAGGGGAATTACATGCCAGTCCGACGCTGGCGATAGTTCCCACTCCGCCGCATCGGGCTACATGTCCGGCAAGGTTCGGCCCGGAAATGGCTACCCCCATACCTCCCTGGATCAGCGGATACAGGGGCTGGTGTTTCCCTATCTTCAAAACCGGAAGTTGGCTCAAAGGACTCTCTCCTCTTCAAAGTGAACTGCCGGCGCTCCCGGGGTTACCTTCCCCGAGGGACCGGTGCAGACGGTGCGCCGTACCGTGTTATTTTATCCCACACTCAAGCATTCAATCAAGGAAGAAATACGGAAGGTCAGGAAAACCGGGGCAACCATCCCCAGTGCCTTAATCCCTACTCCTTCTCTCTTCATTGACTGGAAGAAAAGCGAAGTATACCATTAATAGAAAGGCAGATCACTCTCGAATCGTATTGGAGGGGAAAGCGTGTTCACCATCAAGGAGTTCCTTCGGACTGAAGTCAAACCTGCGCTCGGATGTACCGAGCCCGGAGCGGTGGCGCTGGCCGTCGCCCGGGCAAAGGAAGAACTCGGCGGACGGGTGGATTCCGTTACGGTGACCGTCAGCGACAGCATCTACAAGAACGGCGTCGACGTGGGCATTCCCGGGACGGAGGGCCTGAGGGGAAACAACGTGGCGGCGGCCCTTTCGGTCTTCTGCGGCCGCTCCTCCTACGGCCTCGAGGTCCTCAAGGACTGCACGGAAGACCATATCGCATCGGCAAAGGCAATGCTCGGGAAAAACGCCGTAAAAATCATCCCCGACCTCGACCGCCACGGAGTCTTCGTAGAAGCGTCCGTCCGGTCCGGAGGCGACACGGCGGTGTGCCGCATCGAAGGTTCCCACACGGGCATTTCGGAAGTGACCCTCAACGGAAAGATCGCCTTCTCCGCTGAAAAAGCACCGTCCTCCGCCCTGAACAGCCCCGGAAAAAATTTGTCGGACGAAATTGCCCGAATGACCTTTCCCGACCTTGTCTCCCTGGTGGATGCCATGGACGGCGAAGACATGGAGTATGTCATGAGCGGCGTGGAAATGAACATGACCATCGCCGAGTACGGTTTCGACCCCTCCCGCTCCACGGGGCTCGACATCGGCAAGACCCTCAGGAAACTCAGCGGAGCGGCCTTCGACTCCGATGACCTCAGCCTCAGGATCAAGGCATACGCCGCAGCCGCATCCGACGCCCGCATGGCAGGAGCTCCCCTCGCCGTCATGAGCAGCGCCGGAAGCGGCAACCACGGAGTGACGGCCATCCTGCCCGTCGCCGTCTGCGCGCAGCATTACGGAAAAAGCCGGGAGGAAACCGCCAGGGCCGTGGCCTTCAGCCATCTTGCCACAAGCTATGTCAAAAGCAGGACCGGGCGGCTTACCCCTACCTGCGGGTGCACCGTGGCCGCCGGCGCCGGAGCGGCTGCGGGCATAACCTACCTCATGACAGGGGACCCGGCAAAGGCAGCCCAGGCCATGCTCGTCGTCCTGGGGAACCTCGTCGGCATGGTCTGCGACGGGGCGAAAAACACCTGCGCCCTCAAGGTGGGCACGGGGGCCCTGGAGGCCTACCACGCCGCCCTCCTCGTCATGAACGGACACTCCCCGGAACCCCAGGGAGTCGTCGGCGAAACCATCGAGCAGACGGTGAAAAACCTGGTCGATGTTTCTGAAAAAGGCATGGGGAACCTCGACAAAGCCATTATCGACGTGATAAACCAGCGGTTCGCGTAGGACCGGAACAGGAGGCGCTCCGCACGGGAGCGCCTCCTCTCTCTCCGAAATGGTTCAGGCCATGGCCTCCACGTGGCGGAACACGGAATCCACGAAAGGATCCACCGCCGGATGGGAGGGCAGCCTGCCGGCAATCCAGGAAAAGGTGCCGTCACCGCCCAGAAGGCGGAAGGATGGGGCGAAGTTGAGGTCGAAGGCCCACGAAAGCTGCACCAGAAGGAAATCGGCCAGGGAGCGGACGTTCCGGTAGGAACCCTGCCCCTCTTCCTCCAGCTCCCGGACTAGTTCACCGGAATACCCCCCGTCCACGTCCAGCCTGGGGAGAAGGTCATTGACCCTGTTTTCCTCCACGTGTCGCCGGACCAGGCGGAAGACGTCGATCTTGTCGCTGTCCCTGACAATCTCTGCCACGGACAGCAGGTCGGCCGGAACGTCGGCGGGAAGGACTTTTTTGTTGTGCAGCCGCACCGCTTCCAGCACCGCCGTTTTCACACCCTCTCCCTCAATCCGCTCCCAGGGAAAAGACTCCTGAAGCACCCTGTGCCCCAGGTCCCCGTGGTCCACCGAGGCGCCGTCGAAGAAGGTCCCGTAGGTGGCAAACTGGAGAAACCTCCCCGCATCGTGGAGGACTGCCGCCGTCAGGGCCAGGTCCCGGCGGGAGCCTGTCCACCCCAGTCCGTCGGCAATCAGGGCGCAGTTGTCCCTGACTTTCATGCTGTGGACCCGTTTTACCTCGAGAAGGGGGTGGAGTGTTCCGTCTTCCCCCCGAAAACCGTTGATATACTTCCCGAGCCATTCCGAAGAAATGCCGTGATTGTCCATGTAGTCACGCTCCTTTGTCATCCGGGCCATTCTATCCCTCTCCGGTTCCCTTTTCAATTACCGGTGTTCCCGGCCATTCAAAACACCCCTGAGTGGTATAATGAATTCGGCTTCTAAACTGAAAAACAAGTGAAAAGAGGTGGATGAAAATGAAAATGCATCGCACAATCCCGCTGTTTCTTCTGGCGGCTGCATTCTTTGCCCTGTCTGCCCCCTTTGAGGCTTCAGCATGGCGGGGTGTTCAAAAGTGGAGCCACGACGCCCGGAACAGCGTTTCGGGATCCCCCGCAGCCGTGAACGGCACTGTCGTCATCGGCGACAGCGAAGGGCGCCTTCTCGCTCTCGACAAAACCACCGGAGAGCTCCGGTGGACCTTTGCTGCGGGCGCCTCCATCAACGGAGCCCCCGCCCTCCTCGGCGCCACGCTGTTTACGGGAGGAGCCGACGGCACCCTCTTCGCCGTCGACGCGGCCACGGGCAGGGAAGTCTGGCATTTCAGCCCCCCGGAAAAGTACACCCCCGGCGCCATCTTGTCTTCCCCTGCCGCGGGAAACGGCCGCGTCTACTTCAACAGCGCCGACGGCAAGGTCTACGCTCTCGACGCGGCGTCGGGAAACCTGGCCTGGACATTCGACACGGGGCGTGAGCTTCGCTCATCCCCGGTCCTCAGCGGCAGCCTCCTGTTCGTCGGGGCATACGAAGGGCTCTTCCACGCCCTTGATGCCGCGACGGGGAAAAAGGCATGGGGCGGCGGAAGCGGCGGCCCCATCACCACACCGACGGCGGCGGACGGGATGGTCCTCTTCGGAAGCTGGGACGGGACACTGCAGTCGGTCAAAATTCAGGGTGTGATCCCCCAGTGGAGATACAGCGCCGGAGAAGCCATCACCACCAGGCCCCTGGTCGCGGGAGGCAGGATTTTCTTCGGAACGGTGAACGGAAAGCTGGCGGCCCTGGAAAGCGCCTCGGGAAAGCTTCTCTGGGAATTTCCCGTACCGGGAGGCATCCACTCCAATCCTGCCTATCACGAGGGCATGGTGTTTTTCGGCAGCGACGGGGGCACCCTCTTCGCCCTGGACGCGGCGACCGGCAGGGAGGCATGGAAATTCGAGTCCGGCCGGGAGATCATGTCCGACCCCCTCTTTGTGGACGGAGTGCTCTACTTCGGAAGCTACGACGGAAAAGTCTACGCCTTCGAGTAAAAACCTTTCCGGAGGACCGGGGGGAGAGGGAGCGCCCTCTTCCCCCTTTGTTTTTCTCCGCCGGAGCCCCTATAATTCGGACAGCACAGCCCGGGAACACTGCAGACGGGAGGTCGGGACATGACGTCCATTTCAGGGAAGGCACGGGACGGATCTTCACAGGAAGAGCATACCCGGAGGATGACGGAACTCGAGGATGCCCTCCGCAGGGCCGAGGAGAGCAGCAGGAACAAGAGCGCCTTCATCGCCAACCTCAGCCACGAAATACTTACCCCTCTCAACTCCATCATCGGCGTGGCAAACCTCTTTCAGGGGACCAGGCTGGACCTGGAGCAGAAAAAATTCGTCGAAATGCTCACCGCATCGGCGAGGGATCTGCACCGCCTCGTTGAGGAACTGCTCGACCTTTCCCTCATTGAAACGGGAAGGCTCACGCTTCAGAGCGATCTCTTTCCCGTCCGGACAACCTGTTCCAGAACGGTCCGGCCTCTCGCCCTTTCGATCCGGGAACGGGGGCTTTCCCTGGAACTTCACGTAGATCCTGCCGTTCCGGAGTTTCTCCTGGGGGACAGCGCGCGGTTTGGCCAGATCCTCGGAAACATGGTGGCCAACGCCATCGCCTTTACACCCAAAGGGGCAATTCAGGTCAGAGTCTTCCCGGAGGAGGAAACGGAATGGTCCGTCCTCCTTCACGTCACTGCGGACCATCCTGACGTCGGGGCCGGAGCGGAGAAAAGACGGGATACGGACTATTCGAACATGGAACGGAGGGATTTTTCCGCGTCCTTCCAGGGGGCCGGAATGGGCCTTCTCATTGCCCGGGGGATAGCGGAAGCCATGGGAGGGAAGTTTTGGACGGAGTTTTCCGGTTCAGGCGGCCGGAGCATTCATTTCCTGGCCTCCATAGGAAAGGTTCTCCGGGGGGAGGCGTTTTCGGGAAAGGAAGAGGAATCAGGGGAGTTTTTTCCGGGGGCGGCCTCTCCCCTCCCCGGGAAGATTTCCGTCCTTGTGGTGGACGACAACAGGTTCAACAGGAGCCTCACCAGGGCCATTCTCAGGAAAATGGGCGGTCCGGGATGGATGGTCTCCCTGGCGGAAGGCGGAGCCGAGGCGCTGCACCTCATGGAAGAGCGGCACTTCGACCTTGTCTTCATGGATGTCCAGATGCCGGAAATGGACGGCCTCGAATGCGCCCGGCTTGCCAGGAAGCTGGAGGCCGGGCTGGGGCGCAGGTCCGTCATCATCGCCATGACGGCATACGCCATGGAGGGAGACCGCCGGATGTGCCTCGACGGGGGGATGGATGACTACATCGCCAAGCCTGTGGAGGCCGGGGAACTCCGCTCCGTCATCTCCAGAAACCTGGTCTAGCTGTTTCGGACCAGCACGCACAGGGCTGTCTGGTCGTCCCTGGCCGCTCCCGTGCAGCCGACCTGGAACAGGCGGTCGTAAGCTTCTGGAAAGGAAAGGAGTTCGTTTTCCTGTTCACCCTGCTGGTCGAGAAAACCGTCGCTCAGGAAAAGAAAGTACTCGCCCTGTTCCACGGAGAGACTGCCTGAGCCGAAGGCGGCCGCCCCGGGAAGCCCCAGCAGCGATCCCGGGGCGGTGATCTTTTTCAGCCCGCAGCACCTGCCGTGCCAGAAGGTGTTGATTCCGGCGGCGCAGTAATCCAGCCGTTTCTCCGGCAGGTTCAGCCGGAAACAGACTGCCGCGGCAAAAGAATCGGAAAGGATCCTGCTTTCCACCATGGAGTTCACCCAGACCAGTTTTTCTTCGAGAGAGGTGCCTGCCCGGGCATCATCCTCGAAGGCCTGGTGGAAAAGGACCATGATGGCCGACGTCCGGAGGGCGGCCGGAACGCCGTGCCCCATGACGTCAAAAAGGTACCCGCTGAGGATTCCCTGCCGTTCGTCCCATTGATAGCCGAACATATCGCCGCTGATGAGGTGCATGGGGCGGTAGATGCCCCTGACCTCGATCCGCCCGTCTCCCTCCAGGTCTCCGGGCAGAAACCCCCTCTGGATAGAGGCCGCGAGGGAGACGCTGTCGTGGACAAGGTTTTCCTGCGAGACATCCGAAGCGACCATCATCATCACATCCCCGGAATTCCCTGAGAGGGAGCGGCAGGTTAGCTGGACCGGAAAGAAGAGGCCGTTCTTCTTTCTATGAGTCGCAGTCAGGAGGGAAAAGGAATCCTTCCGGAGAAGCCCCTCCCATTCGGGGAAAAGTTCGTCCATGGACAGAGCGGCAGTCTCTCGGCAGGAATATCCGTACAGTGCCCGCGCCGCTTCGTTGATATACAAAACTGCCCCCGTGGAAGCTTCCCAAATCACAAGGGCCTCGCAGAACATATCGAGGAGGTTCATGGCGTCAAACCTGAAACCGGCCACCTCCAGGGACAGCGGGACTCCCCCGCACTCTTTGATGGTCACGGGCTCAGGCCCCGGAGCCGCCGGGCGCCGAACCGGGCTTGTTCATGAAAAGGCTGAGCAGCCGCCCAGACTCCCCGATGCTGCATTCGTCCGCAATGTGAAGAAAGATCTGCACTCCCCTTCCGGATTCCCGAAAAACGTCGTCAAATACACCCGGGTCGGGCTTCGTGTCATGGGAAAAACCGCCGCTGCGGCTCCTGACGGCGGCGCAGATCCTGGAACCTTCGTCCCGGACGGAAAGCTCCACCTCTTCCTCGGGACCTGTCCGGCCCCCATGGATCAGGGCATTGTTCACCGCTTCGTTGAGCGCGAGGAAAAAGAGCATGCCCTGCCGTCCGCCAAGATCCCGGAAAACGGAAAGGATCCGCTCTCTGTGCGGAGCAAACTGTTCAATAGAACTGAAGCGGATTTCCACCAGGGTTCCGCCCGCTTCCATTCCCATCGCTCCCTTCGGACCGCCGCGAGTACCGGATTTTTTAATCATACCACACGGTTCTCTTCAAAAAAAAGGGGCCCCTCAGGGCCCCTTCCGGTCACGATTTCCGTCAGTTCTTTTTCGCTCCTGAGAGCAGATCCGCCCTGTCCGTCCTCTCCCATGCGGGAAGGGGATCCAGGTCGATCCTGCCCATGTGTCCGTAAGCGGCGAGCCTCCTGTACTGGGGCTTTCTCAGTTCGAGATCCCGGATGATGGCTGCGGGGCGGAAATCAAAATGTTTCCTGACCAGGGACGTGATCTCCTCGTCGGAGACGCCCCTGGAGGTTCCCCTGGTATCCACCATGATGGAAACAGGCTCGGCCACTCCGATGGCATAGGCCACCTGCACGAGGCACTGGTCGGCCAGTCCCGCAGCAACCACGTTCTTGGCCACGTAACGGGCCATGTAGGCTCCCGAGCGGTCCACCTTGGTGGGGTCCTTGCCGGAGAAAGCGCCGCCGCCGTGGGCGACCCAGCTTCCGTAGGTATCCACGATGATTTTCCTGCCGGTGAGTCCCGTGTCGGCCATGGGACCTCCCTTTTCGAACCGGCCGGAGGGATTCACCAGGATCCTGGTACTGCCGTTCATCAGGTATTTCGGCACCACGGGGCTGATCACGTGCTCGACGATATCCGCCCGGATCTCATCGTTCGTCGCTTCCGGATGGTGCTGGGCGGAGACGACGATGGTATCGGCGTGGACAGCCTTGCCGTCCACGTACTCCAGGGTCACCTGAGTCTTCCCGTCGGGACGGAGATAGGGGATCGTCCCGTTCTTCCTGACCTCCGCCAGTCTCCGGGCGAGCCGGTGAGCAAGGGCTATGGGCATGGGAAGGTATTCCTCGGTTTCATTGCAGGCGAAACCGGTCATCATTCCCTGGTCTCCCGCGCCGATCCTGGCGATGTCTTCCTCGGACACGATATGCTCCCGGATTTCGAGGGCCGTGTCCACTCCCCTCTTGATATCCTCCGACTGCTCGTCTATGGCGGTGATCACGGCGCAGGTGTCTCCGTCAAAGCCGTATTTCGCCCTGGTGTAGCCAATGTCCTTCACGATGTCCCTGGCAATCTTCGGTATGTCCACGTAGGTCTGCGTCGTTATCTCTCCCGCCACCATGACCATTCCCGTGGTGCACAGCACTTCGCAGGCCACGCGGCCCATGGGGTCGTCCTTCAGGATGGCGTCGAGCACTCCGTCTGAAATCTGGTCCGCCACCTTGTCGGGGTGTCCTTCGGTCACTGATTCGGAAGAGAAGAGGTACCGCTCACTTGTCAATTGTTTTTCCTCCTTGTGTGAAAATAAAAAAAGGCCCTCACAAGAGGGCCTTTGAAGGGTCATCAAACGCACTCTCTTATCATTCAGCCTGCGGCTGCTGGTATTGGCACCATACCTTTTCAGGCAGGTTGCCGGGCTTCATCGGGCCAGTCCCTCCACCTCTCTTGATAAGAGTCTCGGTTGTCAAAGTTGAAGACATAATACAAACAGAAGAATTATACGCTATCCTGCACTCCTGTCAACAACGAATTTCAGCCCTAAATCCGCAGGTTCGTTCCCTCAAGTAAAGGGATAGTTCCCCGGACGGGGAAATGAACTGTTTTCGTTTCCCCGCTTCCTTTCTTTTTTACCCTTTTTCAGGTATTTCAGGTCTTTCCCCTTTTGTGGGTAATCTCCATGTGCACGGAAGATGGCCTTCCGTAGCGATGGAGGTCTATGGGACTGCCCCGCTCTTCTTCAGTCCGGCATGGACTGCAGCAGCTCCAGTCTCTTCATGACAGAGGCAAAGAGCGTCCCGCCCCGGTCTCCCGTCCAGATCTTCAGCACGGTCCGTCTTCCGTGCGTCATTATTTTCCCAACCATGGTGTAGAGGAGAAAACGGATGCTTTTCGGCCTGCTTTTTCCATACTCCTCCGGCAGGAGATGCCGCTTCATCAGGTTGTGGAGGTTCAGGGCAAGGACGGCTATGGTCCACCATGCGGCATTCGCTCCAAATCTCTTTGACGGGACGTGCCCTCCGCCGAGCTCGTCCTTGAGGATGTGGTGGATCTCCTCCGCCTTCCCGCTCCGCTTTCTCTGCCACCGGATGATTTTCTCCCCGTCCATGGGCTCTCCCTTCCCGTAGCCGAAGATCTCTCCGTCCGCTCCGTCCTCGATGTTGGTGACGATGCCGAAGGTTTTGTAGATCCTCCCTTTCAATTCCAGAAGGTGGAGTTTTTTGACTCCCGGGACCTCGTCTTCCAGATGCCGGATGGCTTCGGTGAAGTAGAGCTGGTCTCCGGGGGAGGAAACCAGCTCCCTTTTTCCTTCTTCCTCCCCTTCCTTTTCCGGAGGGAGACGGCCGTCCCACCGTTCCCGGACGGCGAGGAAACGGTAGTCCCGGCCGTATTTCTTTCTTCCGAGGTTTGTAGGTACATAGACGATTTCAGCCCATTCCAGGACAGCAGCGTTCTCTTCCCGTTTTCCGGCCCGTTCTTTTCCCAGGGGTTTCCAGTCTTCTTCGGGTACTGCCCGCACCGCCTTCTTGAATTCCTCTCCCACGGGACAGGAGATCCCTACGGGGATGTATCCGAACCGCTCATGCTTCCCTTCGGTGCACCAGGTGAGAAGACCGGTCTGGTATCCGGCGCTGTCGCTCCGGAGGGAGACTCCCTTCACTTCCTCAGGTAGGCTTTCAAGGATCCGTTCCAGTTCGTCCTGCTGCTTCCAGCCGGGAGGAACGTTTCCGTCGCCGTACCGGCTTCCCGCCACAAGGTCGTATTCGGGGCAGTAGGTGTTCAGGGCCTGGTAGCTCTTCTCTCCCTTGTAGTTCCAGTTGGCTCCACGCTCTTCCGTCTCGATGAACGTGGCGTCCTGGTCGAGGGTGATGTGCCCCCGGGGCTTCCGTGCCGCCGCGAAGGCGAAGAGCCTTGAGAGCACTGTCCCCAATCCCTTGAGGTGCCCGTTCTCTTCGGGGATGAAGGCTTTCCCCATCCCCCGCTTCCCGTCCTCCTCACCGTTGTGGAATTCCTTCAGCCACTTCCTCACCGCGCTCGGCGAGGGGACGGATATGCCGAGCTTCCCGAAGGACAGTTTCTCCTTCAGGAAGGGGAGGTGGTCCGCTGCGCTTCCTCCGGCGAGATGGAGAAGGACGAGGGAAAGAATATGTTCACTGTCACGAAAACCCCTCGAAGATCTGGCTCCTACGGCGCTGTCGATAACTTCGGGAAGCCCTGATTTCCGGAAGAGCTCCACTGCCGGCCAGAGTCCTGCGAAGGATGTTATTCCGCTTTCCCCGCTCTTCATCTCGATGTGGATTTTCTTGGCCTTTTCCGTCATAATGATCGCACCTCTCTGGTGAAGGTTGTGTCGTCGCAAACACTACCTTAACACTGTTCTCCGAACAGTCCAGAGAGGTTTTTTATTTTTCAGGGTACGGATTTAGGTC
>Ga0209723_1006873_pt1 | contig 10695 bp, 10 predicted proteins | sample BiotimSIPDNA_2_FD_185750 | JGI IMG/M metagenome (GOLD analysis project Ga0209723, IMG submission 185750) | Anaerobic biogas reactor microbial communites from Washington, USA - Biogas_R2 time_0 SIP DNA (SPAdes) (version 2) | ecosystem: Engineered > Bioreactor > Anaerobic > Unclassified | place... | reverse complement strand
CCAATTGAAACCACACCCCCAAATATTCCTAAATAAATCCAAAATTCAAAATTCATCACACTCTCCAAAATATTATTTTATTAATCTTTTTAGCGAACTACATATTTGCTGAGCGCCACCAACGGTAATGTTCTGATCGTAAGCTTTCTTGGCTTGGAATTGGGAAGTATTTCAACTGCGTTTTGTTGCCTAAGAAAAAGCCATTTTTGATAGTACGATATGCAATAGCGCTGCTGTGTGTGCGGTCGACCATCTTAGTAGAAATGTATTTTGTCTTAACGTCAGATAAACATTGACGTAAATGATCTGTATTTCGATAGGGTAAGTCATCGATTAAACCCATATCTGGGTCCTGTGCAAGTTCACCAAGTCGCAGTTCGGTGAAGCAGATAGCTGGTACTGTGATGAGTGAGGTAGGGGTATTCACAATCAAATTGAAAAATTCAACCGGGTCCAACCTGCTTACAACTAAGGGCGTGACGGGAACTATTTCCTGGTAAAGATGTAAACCCTCATCCTGTAAAGGCAGTTCTTTGCCTTCTTTCAATCCTAAAGTGCGGCCATCTTGTGTTGTAAGATATAAAGCCTGTACCATGTTCAAATCGATATGCTCAAGAACCCGGTAAACACTGACATAGATAGATGATTTCGGCCGACCGTCCTCATGAGGCACACATCGCTGCACGGCTTCATCGATTTTAAAGAACGGATGTCTGAAATTAGTATCAATTTCAAAAAAGATTGCTTGCCCTCTTGATTTTTTTGCTGATCCGACCGCATAATAGGTGCCGAATTCTTCTGGCTCCAACATTGAGACAATAAATGCTTCAGGGATTAATGATAGAAAAAAATGGATTGCCATACCTTCCTCCTTAAAGATTTGTATTGATTCCGCTCTTGGATTTTGGCGAAATTGATTTATTTTAACACTCTTTAATCAATTGTGCAGCACAACTGGTTAATTAGGGGTATTTTCCCTTGTTCAACAAATTAATTCGAATATCTTTAAATGCAAAAGCCCTGTAAAGGGCTTTTGCTGAGTTTTTTGCTGTAATAAATTTTTGTTAATTTCTGTTTACAAGCCAGTCAATAATTAGCTCTTTTTCTTCTGGACTTATGTTAGCGCCATATCCGATCATTCTATTTAAGATGGTATTCCACTCTTCACAGGTGCGCTCTTCTCCTAAAATAAAATCCAAAGTGTGATTACCAGCTGCCTTTTCTAAAATTAGCGCTTCCATATCAATTTCCTCAACTGGGTAAATTGACTCCTCCTGAACAATAACTTGTACTTCTTGTGCAGGGTAAGCTAATTCTTCGTCACCTTCGGTTTCATTGGAGATTATCGCTTCTTCGGGGCGTACTTCCTCCACGGTTTCATTTTGTACCTCTTCAACCACTTTCTCAGATGAAGTTGGGGCACAGGCAGCTAAAATAAAAGCAGAAAGCGCTAAGATCGAAACTAATTTGAAAAGGTTCTTCTTCATTTTTTACCTCGCATAAATATCAAACTCTTTATATATATTACTAAATAGAAAATCAAAAATCAAATTAATTTTTAAATTGTATAAGGATGGTATAAAGTCCTATTTTTCTTTGTTGGGTTTTCCAAAAAAGCCTAGCTCAATCCATGTTTACAGATGAAAAATACTCAGATGTTATTTGTTCTGAACTTTCATCAGCACGCACACAGATGTAGGGCAAGAATAATGGATGATGCTCAGCAATTAACTCAAGCATGGCACGCCCTACACGCCTTATTGAGAAGTGGGCATTTTCATTACAGCGCAATTTGCTGAAGTGAAATAACTCCCTCAAGTTCAGTTCAAATAACACCCGTCGATTAAAAGCATTGGGCACAACATAAGAGGCTACTGGAGGAATTTCCTTTACAATTTGCTGGTAAGTCTGTGCTGCATTTCGCATTGCCCTCACAAATACATCTTCAACACCAGCCTCACTTATTGCACGCGGCAGTGAAAACCCAAGTGTCGCTGTTAGTGGTTGGGCTGTCTGGCTCATCATTCTATGGCGTTTGAATTCAAAATATGCCCCCTGGTCCATCAATGCCTCAAATTTATAGCTGGTGTATTCCAACTCACGCAGTGGTACATCAAAATCCCCGGCAGACACGAACAATTGCCCCACCAGATCTTGGCGTTCTTTTTGAGACAATTGATGCACCTGATCCAAACAGCTCTGGTAACCTTGCATTCCAAACCGAAATAACAATGCAGCTAATACTTTCAATTCACCTTCAGGATCAAAATGCAGTAATTGAATCCAAGGTTTTTTTATGGCGTTGTTTGTTTGATTTGCTGCCCCTGCATAAACAGTTTGAATTTGATCTAAATTATCAATTGGGGTAGCGTATTTGACTAATGTTGGCAGTTCCTGTGTCGCAACTTGTTTAACTTCTTGCCCAATTGCTCGAACTTCAGCAAGCTGAGAACTCAACATCTTTTTGATGGCGTATTCAAGCGCCCTGGCATTCATTGTTACACCAACATTAGCCATCGATGCAGCAGGTAAGATAAACCGACAAACATCAATTGCAATAACCCGCGTTCGATTTTGCCATGCTTTTTGAGATTCTCCCTGGTTAATAGGAAACTTAGCCTCAGCCCATTTTCTAAGGTAGGGCAGTGCATAGGCATATGTTTCGAAAAGGTTTCTTACCGTTTCCTGGTACAGTTTTTCGAGTTCAGTGCCGTGCATTTCCTCCGGTATAACAAAAGCATCACTATCCCACTCTTGGTAACGAGTTGATTTTTCTGTATAAGAAGCCAAGCGATTGCCTTCAATTGTTTCAATGGCCAAGCGGGAGACGTTTTCTAAAGCTAAATGCAAAACTGCATGCTCTGCAACGGATGCATGACCGTATCCAACAATCCATTTTTCACTAAACTTTGATGATTTTTCTTCATCCAATTCCGACGCGATTACATCAAAAGACTCAGGTGATCGGGAAGTCTTCGCAAATGTTACAGCGATGGTTTCTGCGCTTAACTGGGAGGGGCTCAAGCGATAGATACGACGGGTTTTACTCATTTTCTAATAATCTCCTGGCTTGATCTTTATCTCGCATGATTTGGTCTTTCAATGACTGAACATCTTCAAATTTTATCTCATCCCTTATTCGGTCTACAAAAATAACTTCAAGATGTTCTCCGTAAATATTACCATCGAAATTAAGCAACAAGGTTTCAATATTCGGTAAAAGGACATTCTCAAATGTTGGTCTCAAACCAATATTTGTAACCCCAGCAAAACGCTGATGATTTACAATCGCGCGAGTAGCATATACACCATTCTTTGGTAAAAATTTCAGCCTATCAAATGACAGGTTAGCTGTTGGGAAACCAAATTTCGAACCGGCTTGTTTCCCTTGTATGACAATGCCATCAATCGAATACTTTCGACCTAATAGTTTATTTGCTAAGGCTACATCACCTTCAGCTAGAACTTTCCTTATAAGGTTTGATGAAACAACTATGTCATCTAAAACAAAAGATGGAATAATTTCGTGTTTGATATCCAAAGTTTGAAACAATGTCTTAAGACTTTGAATTGTACCTTCTCGGTTTTTACCAATGCTGAGGTCTTTTCCAGTTACAAACCCTTTAATATTGAGTTGCATTGCTAACTTGTTAATGAACTGGCTTGCACTTTGATTTGCAAACGTATGTGTGAAAGGAAACTGGATAACAAAATCAAGCCCGCTCTGCCTTAACAATGCCTTTTTCTCATGCTCAAGGCTGAGATAAAAAGGATCTGTCTGCTCATTCATAACAATCTTTGGATGCGGCCAAAATGTGATGAGACCTGCTAATGCATCATCTGTGTGTGCATACTCCAAAAGCGCTTTAACTATGGCTTGGTGTCCTAAGTGGAAACCATCAAAATTACCGATAGTGAGCCATACCTTGTAACCTAGAACTTCTTCTAGATCAGTAAAATAGTCCATAATATTAAGTTCTCTCGTTACTTATGCAAAAAAATAACCCTACTTTGGCAATAAAAGTTGGGTTATTTCTATTGTTTAATAAAACCATCACATGAAGAAAACTTTTCTAGGTTGCCATTCTTGGGTGTCTTGATCATACTCAAGCAGTGCAACAAGCTCGCCTTCCTCACTGATCGCTCTTGCCCATTGACCTTCAGGCATCACCTCTATTGCAGGCACACGATGGCCATGACGTACCTCATCTACTTGCTCATAGGTTAGTTCCACTGAATACCAGTCACTGAGTGCTTCTGCGGCTGGGATGAGGTACTTATACCAATCACCATTGATAAATGCTTCTTGTAAGCGGCGCAATGGCACAGCATCTCTGAGCACAAACTGGCCGCTTTTAGTCCTTCTAAGGCCTGTCAGGGTGGCACCACAGCCTAAGATCTCACCCAAGTCGTATGCTAGTGAACGCACATAGGTACCGGAGGAACAGTAAACATCGACCACAGCCTCAGGTGGATCCCATTCTAATAGTTCAAGCGAATAGACATTGATCTTTCTAGGTTCCAGATCTACTTCTTCACCATTCCTTGCCATGTCGTATGCTTTTCTTCCACCCACTTTGATAGCGGAATAAGCCGGGGGTTTTTGTTCAATTTCACCAACAAAGCCCTGTAAAGCCTCTTCAAATTCCTCAGAGCTGATCTCAACGGGCGATCGGCGAGTTACTGACCCCTCACTATCATATGTATCGGTTGTAATACCTAGGCGAATAACTGCTTGATACCGTTTATCAGAAGCAGAAACGTATTCACTCAATCTTACAGCTGGGCCGACTAACACAACTAACACCCCAGAAGCGCGCGGATCTAGCGTGCCAGTATGCCCAGCACGGCGGATGTTTGTTCCGTTGCGAATAATCTGTACAACATCATGAGATGTCATGCCTATCGGCTTGTCAACCACCAGTACGCCAGAAACCGTGTTCTTTATGTTTAAGTTTTCTGATTCCATTCTTACTGCCTCATTTATCTTTCTAATTTAAATTTTTGATTTTCCTCACAATCAATTCAATTCATTAGCAAAGATTTAGTTTCTTTGATAACTTCACGACTTACTTGTGATAATTCCCCTTGGATTTCAGCACCAGCCGCAGCTTCGTGGCCTCCTCCTCCAAAGTTAAACGCAATCCCAGAAACATCAATTCCTGAATTTGACCGCCAACTAACTTTTACGATGCCCCCGTCTTGCTCAACAAAGATCATCGCGATTTTGGCGTCTGCAGTACTGGAAAGAATATTTATCAAGTCTGCATCATCGTTCTCAAAATAACCACTTTTAATTCTATCACCAAGCGATAAACTTGTCCAAACGAGGTTATTTTCCTTTACTATTTTGAGTAATCCCTGCCCCCAATAGCGAATCTCTTCAATCGTCCTGCCGACTAGAGCCTTTTGATATAGGTCAGGCAAATTTGCCCCATTATCCATGAGGTCTGCAACCAGTCGCATTGTTTGTGAGTCAACGTTTGAGGTCCTAAAACCTATTGTGTCACCAAGAATACCCGTCAATAAACTCGAGGAAACATATTTATCCAGTGATAAGCCCCATAAAGGCATATGCAAAGCCAAAATCGATGCAGTCGCGACTGCTTCATCCTCAACTAGGTTTACTTTTCCAAAATGAGTGTTAGTTTTGTGGTGATCTATGACAATATCTGGTACCGGCATTTCTAAAAGCAGTGAGCCTGTTCTTTCTAGGTCGCTGCTATCAACGACAACGCATAGCTCATAATCATTTTCAATAGATTGTTTAACACGGTCTGCTGAGGCTAAATGATAATATTTTCGGGGTAAACCATCTTCCAAAACCAATTGGACTTGTTTTCCTTGTTGGATCAAGGCGTGCCCAATTGCTAAAAGTGACCCAATTGCATCCCCGTCTGGTCTTTTATGAGAAACCACAAGGATACTTTGAGACCCTGATAACCGTTCTTTAATCTCCTGATCAATTCTGCTAGGCAACATCATCAAATTCCTCATCAGCTTGATCATCGAATTCTTTATCAAGCGCTTCTTGATCTGCAGTGCGTATCTGCATTAATAATGTATCAATCCGATCAGCTTTTTCTGGGGTTGGGTCCCAATAAAAGCGCAGTTTGGGCATAACCCGCAAGTCAATTTCGTTGCTTAATTCATATTTCAAGAATCCACGCGCATGGTTTAAAGCCTCAATAGCTTCTTTTGCCCGACTTTGGCCTTCCACTGCGGAGATATAAATATTAGCGTAATCTAATTCTCTATCAACATTGACCTCGGTTACAAACACGCCATTTAACCTTGGATCTTCCATTTTTCCCTGTAAGGTCAATGACAGCACTTGTTTGATGCGATCATTGATTCTTTTTAAACGTACTCCCGATGGCATTTTATCCTCCTTGTCTTCGTTGAGTAAATCACTCATTACCCGCCAAATTTCTCCATTACATAACATTCAATAAGGTCACTGACTTCGAAAGCGTCGAAGTCTTTTAGTGTTATCCCGCATTCCATTCCTTCGCGAACTTCGCGCACATCATCTTTTTCTCGTTTTAGGGCTAAAAACTCACCTGAAAAAACTTCAGCATTATCACGGATGACCCGTACCTTGGCATTTCGTCTTAATTCGCCATCAATAACCCGACAGCCGGCTGCCATACCACCTTTAGAAACCTTGAATGTCGCCAAAACTTGTGCTTTACCGATCGTTTTTTCTACCAATTCAGGTTCCAAAAGACCGCTTAACGCCTTCTCTATATCTTCCAACAAGCGGTAAATAATTTGGTAGAGTCTAATAGAAACACCTTCAGTCTCAGCCAGTTTTCGTGAGGATGCATCTGCCTCAACAGCAAACCCCAGAATGATCGCATCTGACGCTGCTGCAAGCATGACATCGCTTTCTGTTACATTGCCTGTTTCTGCATGGAGAACATTGATAGAAATATCTTTTTGTTCTTTACCTAAATCTTCAAGCGAATTTATGATAGGTTCCAATGATCCCTGCACGTCCGCTTTTAGGATCAATCGCAGTTCTCTAGCCTGGCCAGACTTATACTTAGCAAACAATTCCTCTAGGGTAACCCGTTTATTTTGGCGCAAAGATTCCCTGGCTGCTTTTCTTTCAGCAACAAACACACGTGCTTCTTTATCACTTCCAACAACCTCAAAAAGGTCACCCGCTTCAGGAAGGCTGCTTAATCCCATCACAACAACGGGCGTTGATGGGGATGCTTTCTTGACTCGCTGCCTGCGCTGATCAAACATGGCCTTGATGCGGCCGTATCCCTCCCCGGCTAAGACAGTTTCCCCTAGCTTCAGGGTACCGTTTTGCACTAACAAAGTAACCATCGGTCCAGTCGTTCTGTCTAATTCTGCTTCAACAACGGTTCCTAAGCACTTGCCTTTTGGATTGGCTTTGATAATTTTGCTGTCTGCGATCAGCAAAATAGCTTCCATTAGGTCTTCCAAGCCCATTTTGTTTTTTGCAGAAACTGGCACAACCATGGTATCCCCATCCCATTCATCAGGCACTAGGCCGATTTCAGATAGCTGCCTTTTGGCAAGATCTGGATTTGCTTCTGCTTTATCGATCTTGTTTAATGCAACAACAATGGGTACTTGTGCTGCTTTTGCATGATTTGCAGCCTCACGCGTCTGAGGTTTAACACCATCATCTGCAGCGACCACCAAAACAACAATGTCAGCACCTTGCGCACCACGGGCGCGCATGGAAGAAAAAGCTGCATGTCCTGGTGTGTCTAAGAAAGTGATCAGCTTGCCCTTGTGTTCAATCTGGTATGCACCAATATGCTGTGTAATGCCACCTACTTCACCACCGGCAACATTTGTGTGCCTGATCGCATCCAGCAAAGTTGTCTTGCCGTGGTCAACATGACCTAATATCGTCACAACCGGAGGCCTATCCTCAAGTAAAGCGGGGTCCTCATCCAGAATCATCTGACGCCATAATGGCAATTCACCAGTTTCTTTTACCTCTTCAACTTCTTTTTGTTCCATCTGGGGTTCAAAACCCAATTCTGTTACAACCACTGCAGCTGTATCAAAGTCTATTTGCTGGTTAATACTTGCCATGACACCATTCGCCATCAGTACTTTAATGACTTGAATAGGGCTCGTTTCTATTAAATTAGCTAATTCTCTTACCGATAGACTATATGGAATTTCAATTATCTTATTTCCATCATCGCTCATAAGTCACCTCCAATTATTTTTCTCATTAAAAATCTCAAATATCTGAACTTTCGATCAAATTCCGAAAGCTTCAACTGATGAGCAAGACAGGTTGATGGAAATTTACGCCATCTTCAGTTTCCTTGGATCCGTTCCAGGCAAATCTTGTTCTTGAAGGTCACTCTCGTGATTCGGCAAACTTGCCATAAAACGCTCTAAAGCTTCTAGATCTTGCTCCTCAATCGTTGTGTGTAATGCACTCGCCAGTGATCCTTTTAATGCTTTTACCCAACAAGACTTTTCATCATGTAGGTAAGCACCACGGCCGGCTTGTTTGCCCGTTGGGTCAACTACGACCCTGTTATCAGTCCTGACAATCCTTATCAGATTGCGCTTAGGCAATACCTGCCGGCACCCAACACAGGTCCGTTGAGGAATATGTTTTACACGTTTCAGTTTCTTCGCAGCCACCACCATTTACTCAGTATCAACTCAAATGATTAAGCGATTACCAATCTTCCCAATCATCATCACGTTTATGTTTGCGAACTACTTTAGCTTCATCTTTGTCCGGGTCATATTCAACTGCATAACCCTTTTTCTTCTTGCCTTTTTTAGCTTTTCCACCGGTCAGATCCGTAGACTCATCTTCTTCAGTGCTGCCTTCGACATCGCGAGCATAATCAAATTTCACTTTGCCAATATTGAATAACTCTTCGAATGTCTTTTCTTCTTCTGTAGCTAATTCTTCAACTTCCTCAGTTTGAGGCTCAGATACTTCCTCAGCTTCTTTTACAGCCACGACTTCTTCTGGTGCCTCAACTTCAAGTTCTATCTTTACTTCTTCCTCAGGGAGTGTTTCTACAGCTTCAATTTCGATTTCAGAGGGCGTAGCCTCTTCAACAGCTTCTAGTGCTTCTTCAAGCTCAACTTTTTGCTCTTCAGCAAGTTTAATGTTATCCACAAATTCGAGGATCGTTGAGAATGCCTTTGGTCCTATGCCATTATAAGATAGTATTTCGTCAGGATCCATGCGGACTTTGACAATCAAATCACCTAAAGTATCGATCCCTGATTCCTGTAAAATAACCAGGATATGCTCGCTAAGAGATACATCTAAGATCGGAATCTCAAAAGCAAGCTGGGGAATGCTATCCAAAACTGCTTTAAGCCTTACCTGGGCTGCCAGGTCTTCTGCTTTTCGATCGGCTTCCTCACGCCGCTCAATGCGATCAACAAACCGCGCCATCAAGCTGTAGTCGTCTTGAGAAAGTGCACGGCCTTCTTCTTTCTTTACAAGTAATTCTTGAATCTTTTTCGCTGTCTCTGCTTCTTGAAGTGCAATCTCAGCCAAGGCAGGTGTCTCTTCTAATTTAACTAAAGCCTTACTAGCAGCTTCAGAGAGACTCATGATGTCAATGCGCCAACCGGTCAATTTTGCAGCCAATCGTGCGTTTTGTCCCTCTCGACCTATTGCCAGGCTGAGTTGATCTTCTGGTACAACAACCATCGCAGTCTTATTTTCTCCACCTTCAGCGTTCAAATAAACCCCAGCGACTCGTGCTGGGCTGATGGCTTTGGAGATGTACACAGCTGCATCATTACTCCATTCAATCACATCAATTTTTTCATCATGCAATTCGCGAACAATGGTCTGGATACGGACTCCCCTTATGCCTACACATGCGCCAACCGGGTCAATCCCTTGTTGTGTAGCAGAAACAGCGACCTTTGCCCTTTGGCCAGGTTCCCTAGCAATGGACCTAATTTCAACAATGCCGTGATAAATTTCAGGCACTTCGTTTTCTAATAAGCGCCGTAAAAAGTTGCGGTGTGCGCGAGAGAGTAAAATTTGCAACCCCCTGGGGGTATCTTTTACTTCGTAAACGTAAGAACGGATACGGTCATGCAAGCGGAATCTTTCCCCAGGAATCATATCCTTGCGCTGCATGGTGCCTTCTGCTTTCAAATCAAGGCCAATTGTTGCCTGCTTTGAGTTAACTGCTTGAACGACACCACTGACAATTTCGCCAACCTGGCGTCCATAAAAATCAAATTGAGCTGCTTTCTCAGCATCCCGAATGCGTTGTTGAATCACTTGCCGTGCAGTCTGGGCTGCCACTCTGCCAAAGTTTTCAGGCGTTGATTCAACCAAGACCAAGTCGCCAATTTCGGCATTAGGGTTAACCTTTCTTGCTTCTTCTAAAGTAACTTCAGTTCGATCATCTCGAATAGACTCGGATACTTCCTTTTCAGCAAAGACCTTTACATCGCCAGAGTCCATATTGATTTTCACCTGGACGTCTTGAGCAGTAGAAGCATTAACAGATTTCCTATAAGCAGAAACCATAGCAGATTCAATTGCAGCAAGGATGACATCCCTGGGCAATTGTTTCTCTTCCAAAACTTCATTGAAAGCTAAGGTAAATTCGGTCTTCATAAATAATTGTTACTCCAAAACTAATAGTCTGTAATATACAGAAAAGTGGGGTAAACCCACTTTTCAACTCG
>Ga0209723_1006872_pt1 | contig 10697 bp, 14 predicted proteins | sample BiotimSIPDNA_2_FD_185750 | JGI IMG/M metagenome (GOLD analysis project Ga0209723, IMG submission 185750) | Anaerobic biogas reactor microbial communites from Washington, USA - Biogas_R2 time_0 SIP DNA (SPAdes) (version 2) | ecosystem: Engineered > Bioreactor > Anaerobic > Unclassified | place... | reverse complement strand
GCTAAAGCGGTTGTCGACCAAAGACGTGTCGTACTGGCCTCCGCTTTCGAAGCCCATCCAGAACGGTTTGTAAGCGGATTGCCGACACCTCCTCCATTGAACCAAAAGGACAATCAGAGCAAATCGTTTTTGCCGAAAAGATCTCAAATCCAAGGATGTTGGGATATGAGCCCGGAGGAGATAATCGATCCTGGCCTGATACAGACGCCGAATCTTCGAGCCAGTCAGTTCAACTGACTGAAAGCAACACTAAATTCGAATCAGAGGTGTCTCAAAATCATTGACACGTTCCGGAACAGTCACGTTCGGAGTGCCTTCATAAATCACAGTAATTTGTGTAATCTGTGGTGACTGAATGCCGGAGGATCCATGTCCCGCAGAAACGCCAGAAGCAAGAAACACGTTCCGGTTTTCTCCAGACGTTCCCTTCCCGGCAGCGCACCGGGCACCCTGATCGTCGATCCTGAAGCTCCAAGACCTGTTATCCGCATAATGTCCTTTGGACCGGATAAGGTCGTAGAAAAGGACATCGATGACCTGCGGACAGTCCGGACATTGTTCCATGAGTGGCCGGTCACCTGGATCGACGTAGCCGGACTCGGAGACTTGTCCGTGATCACCTCCCTGGGTGAAATCTTCAACATACATCGGCTCGCGCTGGAAGACGTCATCAACGTGCATCAGCGGCCTAAGGTCGAACTCTACAAGGGCTATTGCTACATTGTCCTGAGAAGCGTCGTCGATGCCGAAGAGCACCGTTCGGAACAGATCAGCATTTTCCTCGGCCGGAATTTCGTCCTCTCATTCCGGGAACGAAGTGGAGACCATTTCGATCCGGTGATCCAGAGGGTCCGCGAGGGAACCGGGAGGATGCGAACGGCCGGCCCCGATCATCTGACCTATGCACTCATCGATGCCGTCATAGACAGCTATTTCCCCGCCCTGGAACGCTTCGGCGAATCCATAGAAGGAATCGAAGACGCGATCATTGCCGAACCTCACAACGCGCTGGTTTCCCGGATCCACGACTTGAGACAGGGGCTGCTCATCCTGAGGCGCGCGGCCTGGCCGATGCGTGAGGCGATGAATATCCTTTTCAGAGATCCTATCCCGTTCATAGATGACGAGGAGAGGATATATCTGCGGGACTGCTATGATCACATGGTGCAGATCATAGATCTGCTGGAGAACTACCGGGACGTTGCTTCAGGACTGATGGAAGTGTATCTGTCGAGCATCAGCAACCGCACGAACGAGATCATGAAGGTTCTGACTATCCTCACCGCGGTGTTCGTGCCGCTGACTCTGATCTCAGGAATCTACGGAATGAATTTCAGCCCGCAGGCGTCGCCATACAACATGCCTGAACTGCACTGGCGTTGGGGCTATCCCTTTGCACTCGGTCTCATGGCCGTAGTTGCGACAGCACTGCTCCTTTATTTCCACTTCAAGGGCTGGCTAGGATCGCAGAAATAGGAAGGTGCAGTCAGTACTCCCATGCTCTCAGGGCTCTCCCCAGGAGATGTTCGGCCTTGCTGGAATTCAGGTGCACGTTGCCGACCCGTGGCGGCCCGTTCACGTCGTCGACGCGCGAGAGTTTGCGGAGAATATCAGGGCGGTAGTTACCGCGCTCGAGAATGCGCTCACCGATTTGGTAGAGGCTCACGGGAAGAGGGCCGCCAAGGTGAAAGAGCCCGGCTGCCTCACTTGAAAAAAAAGTGATGACGGCGTCGGCAAGGTCATCGCATTCTATGCAGCTTCTGTATTCGTCATGAAACAGAGACACCGGGAGACCACGACTGAGTCTCCCTTTAATGAAGTCGATCGCGCCCTTCTTACCCTGTATCGAATCTCCCATCGGAAGTCCAATTCTCACGATTGCATGTCTGGGGGCCCGGGCGATTTCTCTTTCAGCCAGCGCGTACGTCTTCCCGACGACACTTACAGGATCGGGTGTGTCGTTTTCGGAATAGCCGGATTCAGGAGAATTGTTCCCCGAGAAGACCAGATCGGCGCTGAGATACATGATGTAGCTCGAGCGTGCAAAGACCGAGCAAATCGCTTTCGCCCCATTTACGTTGATATTGTACGCGTACTGGGGCCTTGCCTCGCAGACGTCGAGATCGCAGACACCTCCGGCATGCAGCACATGCGTAGGCTGGAACTCATCCCGGATCCTCGTGAGCCCCTCTGCATCGGAAACACACAGGGAGGTGACGTTCTCCCCTTCCGGGATGCTCATGCTGGGCGGACGGATTCCGTACAGCTGCTCCGGAGATAGGATCTCCCTCAGCTGCCGGTAGATCGGCCACCCGTGAATCGAAGTGATTCCGGTGATAAGAACCCGCCTGGACTTCATGCACCTGCACTCCTGGAAAAACAGCCCTCCATTTTTCACATAAGCCTGCATTTTGCAAGACTCAGGAATAACACCCCGGACCAGGACTATTCGCTTCTCGTGAGATGCACGCGTCTGCCATTTGCTGAGCCGCAACGCAATCAAACAACCAAAGGCGAGGTCGTCAGTGGTATAGTAGATGACTACTCATGACACTCCACGATAAGGTGCACCACTTCGGCGGTGACTGGACGGAGGCAAAACTACTGCTGCATGGGCATTACTCTACGCCGAATCCTCGATAGGAGACGAGCATGGACAAGCCGTGCCTGAGCAACAAGGACGAGTATCCCGATGATGAGGTGTTGAGCCGCCATCTGGGTGAGGTGAAATGCACGTGGGATTCGTTTCTCGCCTTCCTCACGGAGGACCACCCGTCGTTCTCCACGGAGTGGCGCTACTACAACGACGGAAAGAGCTGGCTGTGCAAGGTCACCCACAAGAAGAAAACCGTGTGCTAGGTCTCCGTCTACGACCGCCTGTTCAAGACAACTTTCTACTTCCCCGACCGGGCGGAGGAGTTCATCACGGCCGGCGCGTTGGGCAAGGAATATGTGGATCAGTTCCTCCACGGCAAGAAGTACGGAAAGATTCGCGGCGTAACCGTGGCGATCAGGAAGCCCGCGGATCTAAAGGCAACGAAGATCCTGATCGACATCAAGGAACAGGTCAAATAGCACTGTAACGGAGATCCGGAGAACGCGATGGCGACGAAATCCGAGCGGCAATTTCAGGGCTTCTCCCGCAAGACGTTCACGTTCCTGCGGGATATCGGCCGCCACAACGAAAAGAAATGGTTCGAGGCGCATCGGGCCGACTACGAGGAGCACATGCTCCAGCTCATGCGGGACCTCGTGACCGACGTGGCGGACTTCATGCTGGGGATCGACCTGTCGTTCGAAGTCGCTCCGGCCGTCGGCAAGACCATCTAAGGCCCAGATCAGGGTCGACCCGTCGGAGCAGGACATCACGGGATCCGGATTCAACTGCGTGAAATTCGATCCGCGGAAACCGGCGCGAACGATCCGCCGGAATGACGGGAACCTCGGGATGCATGGAGCGATGCGTTGGGATGAGAGGAGGAGATTCTCTCTTCCGGAGTTCAAGCGGTTCGGGTCCTTCCCGGACGAGTTCATTTTCCCAGGACAATTCGAGGATGGGATAAAGCAAATCGGAAACTGCGTCCCGCCTTTGTTCATGAAGGCGATCTCAGGGCATGTGCGCCAGCGGATCCTCGGCAAATGAACCTGCACCCGGAGGCAGTTACGGAACCGATCACGATTCGAGAAGCCATCGGGAAGGATGGCTGGATCGACTACCGGCGCGGGTTCGGGTCCGGATTCGTCGAGTGGAAGCGGTATGGATTGATAGGCCGTGCCTGACGATCCGGAAGTCGCACATGGGCTGGAAGCCGACCATTGATGGAAAGCAAAGGCAGTTCTCGCGCGAAGAGGCAAAGACGCTGCAGAGTTTTCCGGAGTCTTTCAGCTTCTCCGGAAACTACTACGAGACATGGCAGAGGCTGGGAAACTCCGTGCCTCCCCTTTTCATGATGGCGATCTCCATATATGTTCGCCAAAAGATTCTTTCAGGGTTGATCTCCATTCAGCATGCAAGCACCAGGGGTGGCCAGCTTTTTTGATACAAAAGACATGCCAACAGTTATCTGCAGTATGGGGTCCGGGGATCTCTTGTACAATGTTTCCCCTAACAAGTTTTGATGATATAAACTCAATCAGTGGCATAGAGACCTACAATTAACTGGGCGGCAATATGTTATATACCCTTGCACTTTTGTGTTCATTTCTTGTTGGACAGGGGCATCAAACGAAACTAGCTAGACAAAACAACTGGACCCCGTTCACGAGAGCTTTATCGCTTCCGGAATCCGCATTCCTGTTTGGCGCAGCCTGGGTTCCAGGAAGCTGGCGGAGGGAATCACGGTCGACGGGTACCTGGGATATGCTGAGATGGGCGGCGTGTGGGGGCTCTTAGTCAGGACTATAGAGCGTGATGATAAGACAGGCGCCGTATTGGGCAGTCGCATCGAGAAGCTCGGAGCGCTGAGCCCTTTCATTAAGGAAGCAGCGAGTGAGATCCGGGAGTTGCTGCAACAAATGGAGCTGCTCTCGGAAAACAGAATCCAGGATTTAAAGGCTGCTCAGGAAAGTATCGAATAAGGCGACTTAAACTGTGAAAAACATAGTAGAACGCACAATTGCCGGCCTGACTGTACGCATCGATCGTGACGCCTGCATCGCTACAGCCAATTGCATGAAACTGGCTCCGGACGTGTTCGAATTCGACAAAGAAGAAATCTGCGCTTTTCGGTCGCACGAGACGAAGATCGATCGCGAAAGGCTGATTGAAGCGTGTGGCCTGTCCTGTCGATGCGTTAATTGTCATTGATGAGCGCGGACGCCAGATTGTGCCGGAATCGGATTAATGGACGTGTTCGGCATAAGGAAGGGCAGGAGAGTAGGTTAAGAAGCCTTGGCCATCGCGGTCGGTCCGAGGTGCTCTCTGAACCAGCCGGTTGCAAGGTGAGCGACCCTTTCCAGGGCGCCAGGCTCCTCAAACAGGTGCGTGGCCCCGGGGATTATTTCCAGTTGCTTCTTGCAGTGAAGATGTCGGTAAGCCTGCTCATTCAGGCCTATGACCACGTCATCGCGGCCGCCGACGATTAACAAAGTAGGAGCCGTTACTTGAGAGAGAACCGGCTCGGCGAGATCCGGTCTTCCTCCGCGCGATACCACTGCACCGATCATATTCCCCAAATTTGCAGCGGCAATCAGGGCAGCGGCGGCGCCTGTGCTCGATCCGAAATACCCGAGACGTAACGAGCGCTCGCTCTGAGCCACCACCCATCTGGTTACGTCCATGAGTCGTCGCGCAAGAAGATCAATGTTGAAGCGGAACTCACGGGTACGCAGATCCACGACTTCCTCTTCAGCCGTGAGCAGGTCGAATAGGAGTGTCCCCAGCCCGGCTTGACGAATGACTCGGGCAACAAATTGGTTTCTCGAGCTGAATCGACTGCTGCCGCTTCCATGGGCGAACAACACAACCCCGGTGGCACCGGCCGGTATTATCAGGTCACCTTCCAGCCTTTTGGCGATCGACGGTATTAGCACGCTCTTTGCGATTTCCAGTTCCTCATTTTCCATTGCTACCTTCAAGCAATGAGTATCTGGTTTCTATCGATATCTTCAGATGATGCAACAATCGGGCCAGTGCCCCCTTCAAACACCCTCGACGAGACCTGCCCCAACCCCACTCATCCCGCCGGCAGGGACGAATGGTTATCGTTAGCGCCGCAGCCGCTCATTTCGGGCCTCCAGCAGGAGGGATTAAGAAAATGACGATGCCGTAACACGCTGCTCGAGTGTTAATGCTGCGGAGCTTGAAGAAGTCAGACTGGGGTGTTAGATAGGTTGGGAGCAGTTCAGGGAGGCCATCCTGGCGGAGGCCGGCAAATTCAATTCGATTCTATTGGAGAATCCCAATGAAGAACACGTTTGTGACAAGAGGGGCGGGAATTCTTGCCGCCGCCATAGCGATCATTGTCCTGCTGTCTGGCGGAGCACAGGCGCACTGTGATGGAATGGACGGCCCGGTCGTCCAGGCCGCCCGCGCCGCACTGGATCGAGGGGACGTCAGCCTGGCGCTCGTCTGGGTCCAGCCAAAAGACGAGGCGGAGATTCGGGATGTGTTCGCCCGAACGCTTGCGGTCAGAAAACTGAGCCCGGAAGCGAAGGAGTTAGCCGACCGCCATTTCTTCGAGACACTCGTCCGCGTCCACCGCGCTGGCGAAGGCGCTTCGTATACCGGCCTGAAACCGGCCGGACGCGATCTGGGGCCGGCGATACCGGCCGCCGACAAGGCAATCGACGGTAACTCGGTTGAACCAGTGCTGAAGCTTCTGACAGACAGCATCCAGGATGGAGTCCGTCAGCGGTTTGCGGAGGTGTCGCGCAGGCGTGAGTTCAATCCGGCTGATGTTCAGGCGGGACGGGCATATATGAAAGCATACGTAGAGTTCATGCACTATGTGGAGGGCATTCACGCGGCGAGTGCGGCTTCCCATGCACACGACTCCCTGAGCCATCAGGGAGAAGAGCCGATCCACCACCATGACCAATAGCGATAATCGACTGCCTTGCATGCTGGGAAGCAAGTCGAGCACCGAACATTGGGTGGCCAAGGCCTTCCTTTTGATTGGCTGGTGAGGCGGTCAGTGCAACTTATCGACTAGTTCCTCCCTGGGAATGGCTGTTGCATACCGAAGAGTGACGGGGGAGGATTTATATCGCTCGGATGTATCAGATCTGAGGAGCAGTCCGGCTTATCAGCGATATCAACTGCTCCATTGGGTGTTAACCGCAGCCCCAATAATTGCGGGAGCCGACAAATTCACCAATCTGCTTACTCGATGGCCGGAATACCTGGCCCCGATTGTACGGCGTATGACCGGACTGAACGCGCAAGGCTTCATGTGGATTGTAGGAGTGATCGAGATCGTCGCCGGACTCATTGTGGCAGTGAAACCTCGCTACGGCGCATATTTAGCAGCCGTCTGGCTATGGGCAATTATTATCAATTTACTTCTGATTCCCGGTTATTACGATATTGCTTTGCGCGACTTCGGACTCTCAATCGCCGCCCTGGCTCTGGCGCGCTTGAGTCTTCAATTCGATCCCTCGCGATGATTTCGTGACTTCAGCTGCCGTGTATCCCGCATCAGCTTTGCAGACTGTCGTGCCGGTTTGTCCGATGGAAATCCAGTCCAAAGCGGACTGGGGAGGCGCTTTCTCTTTTATTTGTTGAAGACTTGATCCAGGTCAAGATTTGGCTTTACGCATTGTGTCAGACTGGCGGCTCTCGCAACGGAGGACTTATGGAGAAGGACTCAAGGATTACGGCGGTGCCACTGATGTTAGCACTGGTCGCGGCATGGACGTCCTGCAATACAGCGTTTGCCAAACCGGATTTGGCCAGGAAAGAAAAAGCAGCATGCTCTCTTTGCCATGTAAACCCGGCTGGGGGACCGATTTTGTCCGATACAGGCAAGGAGTACAAAGAGAAGAACGTGATTCCACAGGATGCGGTGCCGGTGCCGGAGAGCAGGCAGGCGAAGTACCTCGGCACAGACGAGTGCCAGTTGTGCCATATGAAAGTGCACAAATCGTGGGAAGGGACCGTACACGCAGCGGCATTCAAGGTGTTGGAGAGCAAGCAATCAGACAAGAATGCGGGGTGCATTGCGTGCCACTCGACCGGAGCAGGGCTTCCGGGTGGGTACGCGCCTGACTCCGATCAGGCTGATGCGCTGAAACAGGTGACCTGTGAGGCATGTCATGGTCCGGGATCGCTGCATGCGACTGCGGCGAATAATCAAAAAAAGGAAACCATCAACGGGTCTCCTGGCGAGAATCTTTGCAGATCGTGCCATATACAAAGGTTTTCTCCAAATTTCGAATACGTGGAGTGGTCGAAAAGGGGCGTACACGAGCTTACCGAAAGGAAGTAAACACGCAATCGAGTCGACAGATGCGCAAATAAACGGAAGGGACAGTCCGGCGCTTCGTTCGCGTGATCGAGCAATTGATTGTGGAAATTATGACGCCCGCTTCCGCTCCCATGGGCGAATAACACGATTCCCGCAGCACTGTGAGGGACATCAGAATGATCGGAGGATTTTAGGTCGGGGAAAGCTAATCCACAAAACAGGCCCTTGCCTGATCGATCAGCTTTTCATTGGTCCGACCCAACAAATTCCTGATCCAGCGCGCGGGCAGGGCGGATTTTCCGTGCAATGCGCCTACGGCCGCGCCAACGATGGCTGCAACCGTGTCGTTGTCGCGAGTATCATTCACGGCCCGTATGATGGCCTGCTCTGGATCGTGCCCATAATTCATACAGGGAATTCAGGGTTTTAAATGGGTATAGATCTGGGAGCCAGCCCCCAGACCCCCGGGATTTTACGCTTTGGTCCCAATCCCGAGGTTATTAAAATGTGAAACGGGGTGCTGTTGTCACACCCCGCCTCGGTCTTGGGCCCTGAGTCGGCGCTCGGGTTGCTTCCCAGCATTACCCTATCCTCCGCCCAGGTCGAGTGTAATTGTACAGGAAATGCGCCGAAGCGGAGCCCCCTATTCAAGACCGACAGCTTTACGAACAGATTCTTGGAATTACTGATCCCTGGTTTGTTGAACGCGTGGAACTGAAATTGGAGCAAGGCGAGGTTCATGTTTTTCTGAACCATCCTGTTGGCATTCAGTGGCCATGCCCCGAATGCGGCACCTTGTGCAACTTGTATGACCATCAGCCCACGCGAGCATGGCGGCATTTGGATACCTGCCAATATCAAACGATCCTGCATGCTGATCCGCCGCGGAGCAACTGTGACCAACATGGTCCGAGGAATGTAAAGTTGCCATGGGCAGAACAGAGGAGCCGTTTCACGCTGTTGTTTGAACGCCTGGCGATCGACTGGCTGGGTGCTGCAAGTCAAAAGGCGGTTGCCAAGCATTTGAAGCTGAGCTGGGATGAAATCCACGGGATTATGAACCGAGCTGTCCAACGAGGTTTGTCGCGACGTGAATCTGAGCCTCTGAAATATATCGGGGTTGATGAAAAAGCCTTCAGGAAAGGCCACAACTATTTAACGATCGTCAACGATCTGGATCGTGGCCGCGTATTGTACGTGGCCGAAGACCGGAAAGAGACGAGTCTTGACGGCTTTTGGCCGACGCTGACCGAAGAACAGAAAGATGGCATCCAGGGTATAGCCATGGATATGTGGGATCCGTACGTGAACTCGGTGAGCAACCATGTATCGGAAGCGGACCAAAAGATCGTTTTTGACAAATACCACATTTCGGGACATCTCGGAGATGCCGTTGATCGTGTTCGCCGGCAGGAACGCAAAGATCCGACTACGAATACGGATGATCTTATCGGAACCAAATACCTCTGGCTCCGGAATCCTGAGAACTTTACAGATGCAGCTTGGAAAGCATTCAAATCTTTGCGTGAAAGCACGCTGAAAACAGCTCGTGCTTGGGCGATAAAGGAATCCGCGATGTCCCTGTTTGATTTCGTTTACGAAGGCGCGGCGCGCAACCACTTCAAGTGGTGGTACAACTGGGCGACCCACAGTCGGCTACAACCCATAATTGAAGTAGCTCGCACCCTGAAAAGAAGACTCACAAATATTCTGACTTATCTGAAACATCGGATTACCAACGCAACCAGTGAATCGATCAACGCTAAGATCCAGTGGGTGAAGTACACAGCGAGAGGATTCAGGAACAAACAGAACTTCAAAACCGCGATCTACTTTCACTGCGGTGGCCTCAATATGGCGCCGTAATCATCCACTAAAAAGCCGGAAGAACCCCATTAGTACCTTATAGATAAAATGGGTAGGACGATATGAGAATTGCGATAACAGATGAATTTAGGAAGATATGTGAAGACATTATAAAAGAAAACAAATCGCAAGATGAGTGGGCGATGATTGAGAGTGATGATATGTTTCAGGCAAAATCATATTGTGGTGGATACGATGCAGATGAGGCGGCATTTTGTTTTAGCTACTATGACGATAACAATATAGAGTATTGGTTACAAGTTAACCTTGAAGAAGTGAAGAAGATAGCAAACAAAGAAGTGAATACGCTAGATATTCGTCCAGCTGAGTAAAAAGTCTATCTCTACTACTATAGAGCGCGATGGTACGATCCTCAGGCGAGGAGGTTCATCAGCGAGGATCCGATCGGGTTGGACGGCGGGATTAACCTTTATGCATATGTGGGGAATAATCCGCTGAATTTTACTGACCCTGATGGCACAATACCGATCGAGACAATTGCGGACATAATTGGAATCGGCGTTGATATTACATCGCTGTACGATGATCCGTCGTGGACAAATGTAGCATTCTTGGGGTGGAGCATAGGAGCTGCTGTTACACCCTATGTCCCCGGATCTTGGACCGCAAGAGCATGCAAAGGGGCTAATAATGCAAGAAAGCTTCTCACCGCACCGAAAACGGTAAAACACCACATTTTCAATAAATTTAGAGGTTTCAGTCAGAAATCACAAAGATATCGAGACTTTTTTAAAAAACATAACATTGAAGTAGACAAATGGACTGTTGAAATACCAGAAAATATGCATAAAGACCAAATTCATAAAATGGAACAAAATTGGACCACTAAATGGAAGGAATGGATCGATGCAAACCCGAACGCTTCAACAAAAGATGTATACCAATTTGGAGGACGAATGATGG
>Ga0209723_1006869_pt1 | contig 10700 bp, 8 predicted proteins | sample BiotimSIPDNA_2_FD_185750 | JGI IMG/M metagenome (GOLD analysis project Ga0209723, IMG submission 185750) | Anaerobic biogas reactor microbial communites from Washington, USA - Biogas_R2 time_0 SIP DNA (SPAdes) (version 2) | ecosystem: Engineered > Bioreactor > Anaerobic > Unclassified | place... | reverse complement strand
GGCTCAGGCAAAAGGGCAAGCCGTTTCAGGAGTTTCTGATTTGCCAATTTACTTTCGTTTTCAGACAGCTATTAACGGATATTGGATTTATGTATGTAAGTTTGTGTTTCCGTTAAATTTAACTTTTTTTTATCCGTATAACAACGATTTTAGTTTTGGTTTGACTGTATTATTGTGTTTGTGTCTTGTTGCTTTTGCCTGGTTTGCAGTAAAATGTAACTGCATAACGAATGGACGTTTTCTGATTGGGTGGATGTTCTTTATTGTGGGTTTGTTTCCAGTTATTGGATTGGTTCAGATTGGAGCGCAGGCTCATGCCGACCGTTATATGTACGGTCCGATAATTGGGCTGATCATTATGTCGGGATCTCTTGTGAGTTTCTTAGCCAAAGTATCAACGACAAGATGGTTTTTTTACTTCGTTCGATTGGCGGGGTATTTGTGGATTATTGGATTGGGTGTTGTTTGTTTTTATCAGATCGGTTATTGGAAAAATGATTTGGCTCTTTCTGCGTCGGTTAGCGGATCAATAGAGCAGAATCCGAAAGCAATTGGGCTTCGGGGACTGGCTCTTGTAAGACTAGGAGAGTATGAGCGCGCAAAGTATTTTTGTGAGTGGGCCTTGGCGTTGGCTCCTGGCGATCTTGGAAATGTGTCGTGTCTTGCACTATGTGAGTATGCTCTTGGGAACGTTTCAGGGGCGATCGCGTTACAAGAAGTGTATGTTTCGGAACGTCCAGATAGTATAGGTAATTTGGTTAATCTTGCACGGTACTATTTGGAAGCGGGTCTATGTGAAAAGTCGAAAATTATTCTGGATGAATGTAGGCTGTTATCAGCCAGTAGTAATGGTTCTTTTAGTCGGGAAATTGATGTGGTTTATCGTATCTATTTGGACACCTGCTGTTCCCGATATTAGCTTGATTTTGAGTGATTGGAGTTTTTAAATTTTGAAGTTGATAGCCTTTTTCTTATGAGGGCAATGGCAATGTTATTCAGTTCACTATCCCTCGATGTCAGGATAGTTTTTCGATGAATATCGCTCGGCTTGAGGTGTGGATCGCGTTATTGAGAATGCGTTTGTTCGAGTCGGGAGAGAGTTAGCGGATGGAATTTCACAACTGTTGATTGATCTCGAAGAGGCTCCGTACCAAGTGGACGAAAACATCAGGATGGTGTTCGGTTGTGAGGTTCCTGTGAGACTCACCCGAGATTCGCGCGAAAACGGCCTTGAGGAGCGTTTTGAGAATCGGCCTCTTATCAGGCTCATCGGGTAGGATCCCCAGTGAGGTCAATACTGATCCCGAGCTTGTGTGTCTTGCGGAAATGCTTTTATCTAACTCCGGGGGAGTGTATTTATAGATTGTCCTTCTGTCCAATTTTCCGGGTGCACCTCAGTCAAGAAGGGAACCAATACTAAATGTGGGGTATTCATGGTTGCTTTTTGACGTTTTTCTACAGCAATAGCTTTAACCGCGGTCAGGAGGTGGGAGGCTGTTGGATGGCTTGTTCGGCGGATGTGATCAGGGCTTCCGGGTCGATATCGAGGCGGTTGCGGATCATGCGGGAGAGTGCTCTGGAAAGGGGGGCGCGGAAGGGGCTGAGGTCGAGGCCGGTTGATGGCTCGGCGGTGTAGGCGTAAAGGTGCTGCCACTTCAATGCTGGCGGTAGCGGTTCTTCGGTATGGGCGGTTTTTGAGGTTTTCCCGGTGCGGGTGAATGCGGGTTCCGGCGGCGGTTCGGGTGAGTAGATTGGGTCGCCAAACAGGCGGAGTCCGCTTTCCATGGCATGGATCCGGACCTGGTGAAGCCGGGAATAGCAGGTGGAGGCGAGCCAGATGCCGGCTTTCGAGGATTGGATGAGCGGGGTGAAACAAGTTTGGGTCTTCTTGCCGGTGGTGTGGCTGACGACCATCTTGCGCAGGTTGAAGTGCCGGGCAATGGGCAGCTCGCATTTGCGTGGCTCAAACGAGGGGTCGGGTTCGCAAATAATCAGATGATGACTGGAGAAGAACAGGGAGCCCCAGAAGTTTTTCCATTGGATGCCCGTGTCGCGGTCGGTGATGCAGAGCACGAGGCCCGATACTTCGGGTTCAACCGGGCAGAGTGCGTTCAGGCTGCTGATGCGGTGGTGGATGAGTTCGGGTTTGCCCTGTTCGGCCTGGATGTTGATGCAGCGTTCTAGATCCGGCGTTTCGGGATACCATGGGTCGGGTCGCGAACCGATTCCCAACGGTTTTTCCAACACGATCAGTCCATCTGCAATATGGCCGATGGGTAGCCGTAATCCTTTTTCAGAACCGAGCAGTGTCCCGGGTATGCCTATGCGATGTTCTTCCATGTCGGTTCGCGTAAAATAAAAAAGCCTCCGCCGCGGATTTGCGCATACGGAGACTCCCAAAAATCACATCCCGGATGCGTTTGGTCCGGGTGTTCAGCGATCAAAGGTAAGCGGTGCAGGCTGCCTTGTGGCGGCTGGCAACGTTGGCATGAACAATATTGCGCTTGGCGGCTTTGTCCATTGCAGACACGAGCTTGCGTGCCGCGTCTTTGGTTGCTTCGGCATTGTCTCCCGCCTTGGCTGTCCTGAAGCCTTTGACAAGAGTCTTCAGCTCGGAACGCACTGCCTTGTTCCGGACAGTGAGCTTCTCGGTCTTGCGGATGGATTTGATAGCTGATTTGACGTTGGCCATAAAAGGAAAATGCAAATAGGTGGAGAATGAAGCGGGTGGTGTCAACCGGAAATTTTCAGAATGCATGATATGAACCCGATATTGGCCGGAAACACGCAATTCGTGGAGCCGTGCATTGACTCATGACCGGAGAGGAACATGCTGTCTGGAATGGAAAGGATATGGACTGGCTCGCGGCGTTTTGAACCTCGTCGCTTGGTTAACGTCCATAGAAAAAGATATTCCATGATGTTCCAACTCCCTACAGTCGAAGGGCCGCTTGACGAATCCGTCCGGAGCCGGACCTTTTCAAGAATCGAATCCATCCATTTATGAATCACAAGAAACGCATGCTGTTGAAAACGATCGGGGCGCTCGCCGCCGGTCTGATTCTTTCGTCTGCCTATGCTAGCCGGTATGAAATGCCGACGCTCGAAAGCTTTCAGGAAAGGGGACAGAGCTTTGGGGTGAAGCTGATGGCTCCCTCGTTTCCTGAAAGCAAGGAGGCGATTGAGGCGGAGATGACCTCGATCCTGGAAAGCCTCAAGGCTGCGGGAGACGCGATTGCCGCGCTGGGGCTTGAGGATCTCACGTTTGAAACCACCTTTGCTGCGCTGGATCGGGCGGAGCATCAGGCGTATGCGCGTGCCCTGCCGATCAACGTTGTGAAAAACACTTCGCCGGATGTGGCGGTGCGGGATGCTGCTACCGAGGCGATGAAGCAGTTTGACGATGCATTGATCGCCTTTGCTTATCGGTATGATATCTACGAGAATCTGCGTAATTTTGTCGATCGCCGACCAAAGTTTGAGGGTGAGGACCTCCGGTTGATGCAGGATGTGATGCTTGACTACAAGCGCTTGGGGTATGACCTCAGTGAAGATGATCGCAAGCAGCTTGAGGGGATGAACAAGGAATTGGCGCGCCTGACTACCGACTTCAGTCGCAACATCAACGAGGCTGACGATGTGATGGTGTTTACCTTGAAGGAACTGGAAGGCGTGCCGGAGGGCTTTTTGAAGCAAAAGGATTTGCTCAACGCCTACGGCACCTACGATATCCGCCCCGGAGTGGCTAACCAGTATATGACGGTTATGCGCACCGCCAAACTGGCTGAGACGCGGAGGCGCCTTATGGATGCGCGCTTCAAGCAGGCGATGGATGCAAACTTGCCGATCCTCGCTAAGATGGTGCAGTTGCGTTTCGACATCGCGCGCAAGCTTGGCTACAAAACCTGGGCCGACTACCAGACCGAGAAGCGCATGGCTGGCGATGGCGCACGGGTGAAGACTTTCCTCAAGGACATGGTTTCCGGATTGGAGCCCCGGTTCAAGGAGGATGTGGAACATCTGCGTCAGTTGAAAGTGAAGGAGACGGGAGATGATGCCGCAGCCTTGCACATGTGGGATTTGAGCTACTACAAGAACCAGTATATCAAGGATGAGTTCGCGATTGACCGCGAGGAGATGAGGCGGTTTTTCCCTCTGCAGCCAACGCTTGAGGGTCTGTTTGAGGTTTATGGAATCGTTTTTGGACTTGAGATCCAGGAGATTGAGAATCCCGATCCCTGGTTCGAGGATGTGTCGCTCTATGTGGTGTCCGACAACAAGACCCGCCAGCCCCTGGGGCTGTTTTACCTCGACATGTTCCCGCGCGAAGGGAAATACAACCACTTCGCGCAGTTTACCATTGTGCCGGGGGCCCGCCTGTCGGACGAGGCGTATCAACGTCCGACAGTGGGTTTGATCTGCAACTTTCCTCCTCCTGGGGAAGAGAGCCCATCGCTTCTCTCATTTGACGAGGTCACCACCTTGTTTCACGAATTCGGGCATTGCATGCATTCCATCCTGACCGAGGCGAAGTATGCCCGGTTTGCCGGGACTCAGGTTCCTCAGGATTTTGTGGAAACGCCCTCTCAGGTGCTAGAGTATTGGTTGACCGATAAGAATGTATTGGATCTTTTTGCCGGGGATTGGCAGGACCGCGACAAGAAGATACCGCAGGATTTGATCGATAAGCTCGATATGGCTGAGAATGCCCTGATCGGTCTCGACTACCGTGCCCAGATGGCTTTCGGCTTGATTGATATGGAGCTGCATAACCACCAGAATATGGCTTACGTCCAGCGTAATATGGTGGAGATGACTAACGACATCATGAAGGAGGTTTATTTCGCGGCCCCATCCGGGTCCGCGATGATCGCCAACTTCGGGCATCTGGCGGGCTACGATGCCGGATACTACGGATACGCATGGGCGGATGTGATCGCTGCTGATCTGGCGGAGTCCTTCCGTGTGTCACCGGGCGGTTTTCTGGACAAGGATCTAGGTGCGCTTCTGCGCAAGGAAATATTCTCAAAGGGTAATTCCCGCGATGTGAATGACTCGGTCCGGGCATTCCTCGGACGCGACTACTCTGTGGTTCCGTTCCTCAAACGCATCGAAGCGCGTAAGGTTTCCGAATAGGCTTCAGGATTTGACACAACAGCCGAATGCCCCTCGCGGGTATCCGGATCAGGCGATCATGCGGTTTCCCGTATGGTCGCCTTTTTTCTGCGGGCTTTGGTGATCTCGAGGATCCGTTCGCTGAATTCTTGCTCCTTGATCGTAATGCGGATGGATGCCTCAGCCTCTTCCAACGTAAGTGTACGGGCCTGCTGTTTTTCGGCGATCCGGTAGAGCGTCCATCCATGCTGGGTCGGCACCGGTGCACTGATTTCCCCTTCGTTTAGTGCAAACAGGATGTCTTCGAGTTCTTTCTGAGTCTCGCCCTTTTTCAGCCAACCCATATCGATGCTGTTTGGCATGTCGCTCTTCTGGCGTGCGATGTATTCGAATGATTTCCCGTTCAGCAGGAGAGCCCGGATCTTTTCGGCTTCATCCCGTACCCGGCTGCTTTCTCCTCTGCGCTGGATGGTCTTGACGATTTGCTGAACACGGATCTTTTCCTCGATCACAAATGCTTCGGGATGCTCTTTGTAGTAGCTTTTGACGTGGCGGTCCTTGGGCTCCCGGATGTCCTCGCGGATGCGATCCATGAGTTTTTCAACCAGCAGGTGCTTGCGGAGCCGCAGGCGGTCGTCCTCGGCCAGATTTGCATCAGGCTCCTCCCCGGGCAGTAGGGTAATCTTCTGCTTCCGGGCTTCCAAAGAGAGCAGATGGGTGTCAATGACGTTGTTTTTCGCGAGGTCGAGCACCATGAGTTTGGTGCGGTCGTTGGAAAGCAAGCGGGGGTTGATCCGATGCTCGCGAATAAGTTCGTCGGTCTCGAGCTTGATCTCGGATTCAGGAATGATATCTCCGTCGATTTCGATGGGCATGTCAGGGGAGCCAGAAGTTCAAGTTGTAAAGGATGGTGTTGGAGGGCATATGCTGCTCGCGGCTGGGACCATATGGGTCGTCCGTCAGAACTGCCATTCCTCCCTGCGGGAAAGCACGTTTTCGATGTAGGCGTTTGTGTGGAGTGAAAAGCCCGTGGAGCGTCGGGTGATGCGGTCTCCTTTTTCGTTGAACCACCACCTGATCCGCATTCCGTGGTGTTGTGGTTTCCACTCTTCGTCGGGCATCAGGCGGCGTATCTCCTCGATGACCTGTTCGTCAGTCAAGTCGGTCTCCTTGTAATAGTATTCCACCCAAAGGCAGCGTGATCCGACAAACGAGCAGGTGATCACCCAACGGGCATCCTCATACACATGTTGTTTTTCGATCCAGGGTCGTCCGGGCACTTCGGTTATCACCTTGTAGGTTTCTCCGAAGGCCTGAATGGTGTCTTCCACTTCGAGGGCTGCTGCCCCACGGGAGAGTCCGGACAAGCTGGCCATGACCATCAGGAGCCATAGGATCCGGATGATGCGGGAAACATGTGTGTGGAGAGGGTGACTCATTCCAATCAATTTGAAATCCGTATCATGACAGGTTTGCTCAAGTGGGCAATGCTCAAAGCGAATAATTCCCGACAAAGCCGCCCGCAGATCCGGAGAGCGCGACGCGAATTGAAGTATTTTTGCATTAGACACCTTCGGGAGAATCGCTTATGCCATAATCTGAATGATAAACATTGGACAGGAACTCAAGGACGCACGGAGCCGTTTGGGCTTTTCGATCAAGGAAGCTGCGGAGGCAACCAAAGTCCGCGCGGAGTATTTGGCCAAGTTGGAAGACAATTCATTTGATATTCCCTTGGACACTGTCTACGTGCGCGGTTTTTTGCGGCTGTATTCGAAGTATCTCAAGCTGGATCCGGACCGTATCACTGATGCTTACAATCGCATGCAGATGAAGGATAAGGGTGAGGACGAGGTAGGCCAGGAAAGGGAAGCGCTCGGGACCTTTTCGTTAAACACGGGGATGGAAGAATCCGCGGTGAAGGGTGATGCGGCGTCTGTGGATGGTTTCGGTTCGCTTGACAGCGAGGATGGCCGCTCGCCATGGATGGTCCCATTGGCCGTAGGTGGTGTGTTGGCAGTGGTTTTTGCCGGGATATTGCTGGTTCGTTTGTTTTTCTTTGGAACCGAGGGTTCGGTTGCGGGAAACACGGAAACTGCGGACAGCCAAGGCCCGGGTTTGTCTGGAGCGAAGGTTCAGGAGCTACCCGAAAACATCATCACCATCACAGCGATTGCTCCCGTGTTTGTTCATGTGTCGCGCACAGACGACAGTAGCATTCTTTTTTCGGGAAACCTACCCGCTGGTGCTGTCCGGAGTTTTGAGCGGAGTGCCGAGCTGTCAATCCGCTGCGAGCAGGTTGAGAATCTCATGATCGAGAAGGGTGGAATGCCGGTGAAGGATCTTGTGGGAGTCACCGGGAAGCGGAATATTCTGCTGTGAGCTTTATGCGTTGCGCAGCGCGTGCAACGCAGCCTTCACGGCGCTTACCTGCATTTGAATCCGGTCTTTGATCAGCATCTTTGAGGGTGTTTCAAAGGTGAGGTTGATGTCGCACCGGCCTTGGGACATGAAGATTGCCTCTGGCCAGCCTTCTTCCATGGCGGAGGGATCAACAACCGGGCGAATCAACCCATTTTCGGCAGTGTGACCGTCGATTGTGGTGGCATCCGCGATGGGGTGGTTCCGGGCAATCTCATCAATCACCGCACGTCCAATGGATTTACCATCATTCCGTCGGTCGAGTTCGTAGAGGTAGAATCCTGATGGTTCCCAATCCTCATGCAAGTGAATCGCCATATCGTATTGCTGATCAGGGGATCCGATGTATTCGCAGAGTGCACGGATGATGGGGCTTTGGGGCTCCCTGAAGTCGCGGTTGAGGTCGACTCCTGAAGGGTGCTCCCTTGTTCCGATGCGGATTCCGGCAACATTGATGCAGGGCAGGATGGTCCAGTGAAAGGCTTCTTCAAGCACGCCTTCCAGCAGCAGATCATGGATTGCGAATACGCCGGAAGGCTCGTTTCCGTGGATTCCTGCCGAAATGTATACGGATGGTACGTCTTTTGCACTGCGCCGGGTCAGGACGGTCAAGTGATCATCAGCTGATGAATGGATCGTGTTGGCAGTGAAGCCCCGCTGCTCAGCCAGTGTCTTGATCCTGGTCTGATACGAGAAAAACGACCGGCCGAGATGATACCCTTTATAGTGACGCGTAGATCCCATTTTGCAATGGTCGCGGTCGGGACTCCGACCGTCAATGCAAAACGGGATGTCAAAAGGGGGCGTATCCTCAATCCGGTAGCTTGAAGGTTTCGATGTTCTTGCGAACGTCCGCCATGAAGGATGCCGATCCAACCCCGTTTATCCAGCGGTGGTCGAAGGTCAGTGTGAGGTTGACCACTTCCTGAACCTTCAGCTCCGCAGATTTGACGGGCTCGAAGTGGGCACTCCCCACAAAGAGAGTCGCCATCGCGGGCGGAACCACGACCGGAACCGCCGAACGTACGTCGAATGGTCCCATCGTCGAGATCACGAGCGGACAGCGCGTCTTGGAGTCGTGTTGACCGCGGCGCACACGATGGATCGCGGCGACAAAGTCCGTGGTGAATTCTTCCCATGACAGGCGGCTGGCTTCCTTCACCACGGCCGTAGCCAACTGGTCGTCGGGCAGAGAAACGGCAACTCCCAGATCGAAGCTGCCGGTGTCTTTTTGCACGCGGTCCATGGTGACAGTGTAAGTGAACATTTCGTGCTTCTTCATGGCCTGGAGTGTGAGCCATGCGATGAGCGCGGAAGGAGAGGGAGCCTTCGATCCCCAGCGGTTCTGGGCATGTTTGCGACCTTCGCGAATCGCCTCCCATTTTGCTTTGAGCGTGATCGTGGCCGGGACAATTCCCTGCATCTGCTGTATCACCTCGGATGAAAGCCCGGATTTCTTTTCGCGTTCGCCTTCGGAGTGGAATACCCGGGTGATGAGGTTTGAAAGGAGCTTGCGTGGCGCTGTCACAAGCGAGCTCTCGGGTGGTAGTTCGGCGGCCTGAGCAGCGCGGACGATCACCGGGGCGGCTGGAGTGGCAGCTGCAGATGCGGGTAGCCGGATTTCAGCAATCTCCTGCCCGACCGTGACTTCATCGTCGGGTTTGATCAGCCAGGAAACCAATGTCCCGTTCTTGGGGGATTCTACCGGGAAGACGGCTTTGTCGGTCTCAAGTTCGCAAAGCGCATCATCGCAGGCGACCGGATCACCTGGCTTTTTCGATAGCGAGATGATGCGGGCACTGTGGATCCCTTCGCCGAGGATGGGAACCTGAATCTTGAAGACGGTGGGTGCCGCAACAGGGATCGTCTGCTGAACCGGAGACGCGATGGATTGGGCTGGAGATGCGGGAGCAGTCAGTGGCTGGGTGAATGCACTGACCAATGAGGTTGCAAGCTGCAGGTCGATGGCTTTGCCGATGCGATTGACGTCAGGTAGCGCGGCGTACTCATAGATCGGGTTGAGGCCGATCTGCACGTTCTCACGCGCAACCACTGTCGGCGGTGCTTTGAGGACAGCCCAGAGGGAGGTGTCCTGTAGGATTTCGCTGACGATCATCTGGCCCGCGCTGCAGTTGGGAACATCTTCCTGAACAACAAGGAGCCGGCCGGTTCGCGCGACCGAAGCTTTGATGCTGGCGGAATCCCAAGGCATGATCGATCGAAGGTCAATCAGCTCAACGGATGCACCGGGCCTTTCGTCCAGACACTTCTGGACAAGCTCGAGGCAATTGCCCCAGCTCACCAGTGTGAGATCGTTTCCGGTGCGGATGGTTCTCGATTTCCCGAGGGGAACCGCTTGCAGGGTTCCAACGGGCTGCTCCAGCCACATGAGGTGTTTCGGGATCAGGACAAGAACCGGATCACGTGACTGGATTGCGGTCCACATCAGGCTGGCGCAATCCGATGGGGTTGCCGGCATGACTACCTGCAGTCCGGGGATTGATGCGAATTGTGATTCGTTGGTCTGGCTGTGCCAGATCGCACCGCCGGGCAGGTAGGCTCCACATGGTGCGTAGATAACCACTGGGCAATCCCAGTCGCCAAAGCTCCTCCATCGAGTGGTGGCCAGATTGCTCACGAGCTGATTCCATGCCGGAGTGATGAAATCAATGAACTGGATTTCGAAAATGGGGATTTTGCCATAGGCGGCCAGTCCACATGCCAGACCCACGATGGTGGATTCGGCGACGGGGGCATTGAACACATTATCGGGGAACTCCTTGGAGAGTCCCGCCGTCAATTTGAAGACTCCACCTTTCGGGTCTTCTACATCCTGCCCGTAGATCAGGCAGTCAGGATTATTGCCGATGGCAGCTTTCAGCGTCAGATTGATCGCTTCCACCATACGCGATTTGGATCCGAGCTCCACGGGTGGAGCCTCAGGGGGAGGGGATTCGCCGAACAGGTGAAGGGTTGTGTCCTCCGGAGTTGGATCGGGTTCAAGATCCGCTCTGGCGTATTCGCCGCGGACATACTCCTTGATTTCCTGTTCGAGTGATACGTATTCCTTTTCGGTGATCAGCCCTTCGGAAATCAGTCTATCCTTAAACAGTGGAAGAGGGTCGCGTTTAGGTAGACCGGATAGCTCCATCTCGCTGCGGTAG
>Ga0209723_1006868_pt1 | contig 10702 bp, 16 predicted proteins | sample BiotimSIPDNA_2_FD_185750 | JGI IMG/M metagenome (GOLD analysis project Ga0209723, IMG submission 185750) | Anaerobic biogas reactor microbial communites from Washington, USA - Biogas_R2 time_0 SIP DNA (SPAdes) (version 2) | ecosystem: Engineered > Bioreactor > Anaerobic > Unclassified | place... | reverse complement strand
CCATTGATGCAGCTCCTTGTCCTCAGTGGCCATAAGCAGTAAGCGGAATATGTCAGATGTCGGGTCATGGAAAAACATTTCCCATACTGACGAAACAGCCTTAACCTGTATTGTGACGGGGAAGTTATCCTCAAAGAAAACACGTACTATGTAGTTACCAACCTGTATGTGTTTCTTGCTTTTCTTAACTTTTTTTTTCTTTTCTTCCATAATAAGTTTTATAAATTTAGCCTTTTCTTTTCGGCAATATACAAGGGACATGAAACGCATTGTAAAGGTAACATAATTTGTACAAACTTCCCATTGTCCTGTAATTGCTCTTTGCTTTTGTAGCGTATTTGGTGTATTAATTTTGTAAGGTCTTGGAATGATTTAAGTGCGTTTTCGTTAATTTCGCCAGTTTCAACGCCATCCTCATCCCTTTTGCGTATCATAGCCTTCACGTCTTCCTTTAATTGCTCCAAATCGGCGAGGGAGCGTTCATCATACCCTTCGTCATTCTCGACATCAATATTCGCAATATCGACAATAGGTGCAGCCGCATGGGTTATGGATGACGCCTTCTCACGCTCTTCAAGGAAATAGCGCACAGCGGGCTGTGAAAACCATTCGTTTGTTTTCTTCAGCAGCAACTCTGGGCCGGATTTTGGCATCACATTACGGGAGAATGAATACACATCCTTTCTTAATTGCTCCATATCCCCACTCTGTGGAATAAGGGCTAAGTATGCCGTAAGCGCAAAAATCTCCCTTTCGTTTAGGTATTCTATAAGGTCAGACCTTGCGCCATCATCCTTAACCTTGCTGTTTTTTATAATGTCTGAAACCTGTCCTTTTACCCTGTTGCCGCAGCCTTTACTTTTTGCCATAATCAAAATCTATTATGATACCTTCCATATAATCGTATTCTAACACCATTTCCGCCCCTCTCCTTCTTATACTTAAGCTCACCCATCAATATTGCGAGTTTTTTCACAGAACTTATTCTCACATCATCATCAACGCCCTTTTTCTCACACCACCGCACATATTCTCCATACAACTCTGTCGCAGTAATGGCAATACCCCTATCTGTAATATCATCCTTTTTACGGGCATACCCACTATCACGCAGAAAGTGTGTTATAGAGCCATCTTCGTAAATGTAGTCTGTAAGTCGCTGCTCCACAAGCGAGGATTTGGTAAATCTGAAATTGTTGCTCACTATCCTCTTCCTCCCAGCAAGAATCCAGTTCAGGATGCCGCTATACTCATCCTTCAACTTATAGGCAAGGTTCTTGTCCTGCATATCCTCTGGTATGGTTACGTTGAATGGCATGATGATCATCCTACGGAAGTAGGCGTATGTGTTGTCGCTTGTTTTTGGCATTTTATTGGTGTTTGCCATCATCAGCGGGATGTTGTATGCGGTGAATGGCATTCCGTACAGCTCTCTTGCCGGGAGTGGCTCACCCGATATAAGAGCCTTAGCAAAGTCTGATGCTATGCTCTTTCGGCTCACCTCAGAACAGTAATTAAGCAGTTTCCCGTTTATTCTGGCAATATTCTTGTCCCTGTTTGAGCCAGAAGTCAATTCCGCCAAATCTATGTTCGTACAATTCTCACGCCCAAGAACACCCATTATGGTCTCAAACACCACACCCTTACCATTTGCACCTTCCCCGACAAGCCACAATATCTTCTCCAACTTTGACATCCCCCTATCAACAAAAATAAGCCCCAAGAACTCCTGTAAGACGTGCTGTAATTCCTTTTCAGGAAGAACCTGATTCAGGAAGCGTGTCCACCTCCGATGTCTTGCATTAGGCTCGAATGGGTACGGCAGTTGGTAGAAGACATAAAAGTCGGAACTAAAGGGCATAAGCGTCAGGGATTCATCTTCAAGATTAACCACCCCATTTGTAAAGCATATTACGTGATTAGGGGCTGAGGAAACCTCCTTCCCCTCAATCTCGGAGGCGCAACTGTCAACTATCCTGCCCCAGTATGACGCATTGACATCGTACTCCTTCATCGCCTCTTCCAGCGCAAACCGAAACTGCGGGTATTGGATAGGTTCGTAAAACTCTCCGTTAAAAACGTGTATCTTGTCGTTGAACTTGCATACATTTGACATCCGTATTGTGTCACGCATAACACGTATCACACTATCCACATAAGTAGAGACCTTCTCTGCTTCAAGGGCAGACTTCATAAGCCCCCTGTTCACATTCCTGTGAACCTCGTCAATAAGTATGGTGACAACACCCCTCATTCTAACCTCTTTTCATCGAAATTCCCTGATACAACCTTGCGAGTGCCTCAAAATCTATATCCATCCGCAACCCTGTTGTCGCCTCATAAAATGCGACAATCTCAGACAGACTGGAAAAGCGTACCACATCATCGTATGGCATAAGATGGACATATCTGCTCCCCTTTTCCGATATAAGGGTAAGGTCACATGTTTCGCTCTCCGGGAAAAGCTCAATATACTTGTAGCGGTATTCTTCCATGTCATCATCTGCTTCTATAACCTCCTCCTTAAAACCGAGAACGTCAAGAAGTTCGTAATAACAAGGTGCTTTCAGGTGTTCCTCTTTTGATTCAATTCGAGTTTTCATAATACTTAAAATTTAGTTTGTATGCAAATATAGAACTTTTTTATTAAATTGTCAACCGCCTATTGCAAATATGAAATATTATATTTACATTTGCCATACGAATATACAACTAACTAAAAAACATTTACCTATGAGCAAGAAAAAGGAGATTATTCATGTTAATGAATTCGATTGTGATGTATATCCAATAACCCTATGGGTGGGTATTTCGGAGGACTTCACTCCAATACTTGATGAGTTTTCCCCAGACTATGAAGATGACCAAACCAAACACGCTATGACGTTTGTCGTGGCGCATGAGGAGAAAAACAAGGTTGGGACATTGATAATTTTCAGGGACACTGACTTCATGGACTTCAGTAGTGTTGCACACGAGAGTTCGCATGCTGCAAAGGCGATATTCAGACACGTAGGGGCTGACATAAATAGTGACGAGTGCTTCGAGTATCTTGCGGGATGGATTGCAAGGTGTTGTGAGAAGTCAAAAAACGCAATGCTTAAACCCAAAAAGCACAAATAATATGGCACGAAAGACTATTTTTCAAAAACTTCATGATACTGAGGCGTGCCATGCCGTATGTATCGCACAACACCTTCTCGGATTCAAGGATGCTTTCATCGTCATGATGCGCACAGATGTAAACAAGCTAAATCTCTACGGGTTTGAGGAAGATGAGGAAAACCCAACTCTTATGACAAGGGATTTGAATGATGTGGAGTATGCGGAGTTTAAGCGCCATGAGAAACTGTATCAAAAGGCAATGCACTCAGACGTGGGGCGTGTATATGAACTTAAATCAAACGGCTTCCGTGCATGGTACAAATCAAAGAAAGCCCGCACAAGAAGGAAAAAGGCAGTATGAATACAGATGTTAAGGTTCAACAAAAAATAGACACGCTAAATGCCCTATTGCTAAAACTAACAACCCTTGAGGGGATATGTACGATTTTAACACATTCGAAAAAGGCAAGTATAGAGAAGGTCGGTGTTGGGTGTGGTGCAAATGACAAGGATATAAAAGGAAGGTTTATAATAGACCGTGAGGTAATGGATAGGCTAAGGTGAGGGTGTTGAGGGGTGTCAGGGGTGGCAATGGTGGTAATGTGGCGTATATTGACAAGCATAGGCTTATAAATATGTATATTGATAATAAAGGCGACAAAAACACCCCCAAAATACCCCCTAATACCTATGACGCTAAACACAATACAAATGTAACAAACTTGTTATAAATCTCACGTATCATACACCAGATAAGGGTTGTAGAAGATGGCTACTTTTGCAGCCCTTTTCCTTTGCCCGTTTTCAAACCTTCCGAAAACACCCCCTGTTTTTCCTAAAACCACTACTTTTTCCCTCAAATCGGTACAAAATCCCCGAAATACCCCCGTTTTTTCAACTTTTCGTGAAATGGCTACAACTCCCTGTTACCTACATAAATACACTAATTACACCACATTTTTATGTAACAACTTTGTTACATCACCCCTAAATCCTAAAAACAAATTATGCAAAAATGTGCCGATTAGTGTAGGATTAGTGAATGATTAGTGAATGATTTTCCTTCCGAATCCCTTGATACAAGCCAGAATGAATGATTTACCTACTTTTTACCTAATCTTATTTTATACCATATTTATTTCTCACAACTTTAATACACTTTTTTTCGCTAAATCGTTCTTCTCGTTGATAATCACTTCACTACAAGGAAAAATCGTTCACTTATCGTTCATATATCGTTAAAATCTATACAAAATGCCATTTTTGCCCCTGTACTTATATCTTTATGTACTTATATGTATGGCTGAAAAAAAATAAAAAAATATGGCTGGGAAGCTAATATGCGATTCCGTATCGTTTTTTTAAGGGGGGGTGTACCCCTCATTTAAGCAGTTGAATGCCAATTTTTTACCTATTTTTGGTCTTCTTTGGTCTTTTTGTTTACGGGCTTGGGCTCTAAAGTGTTACATTATATGTATAATGTAATGCAACAAAACGGCTGTTTCCCTTTACTGGTGCGGATTTCGGGGTTGTTTGCAATTCTTCCCGTTATTATCCCTTCCTTTCCTCCCTTCCTTTCTTCCTTCCTCCCTTTCCTTTCCCTTTCCCTCCGTTATTGTTCCCTTCCCTTCCCTTCCTTTCCCTTCCTTCCTTCCTTTGGTGTTTTTTGGGTCGGGTTCCTGAGCAGAACAAACAGAACAAGCAGAACAAGCAGAACAAACGGAACAAGCAGAACAAACAAAATAGGGCTTTATTTGCGTTTTAATCAATTATTATACTTATTTGGTACGTTGGTATTGGTTTATATGTTTGGGTCGTTCTGGGGCAAAAAAAAGGGGCTTTTATGCCCCTTGTCTGGTTTGGTTGTGTTATTATGGGATGATGGAGTATATTATCCTCCTTATCCTATGCTTAAACCTTGTTTTGAGGGTGTGCAGTTTTGAGTAGTGCGGTATCTCTTCATCTGCTCCGTACCATCTTATATTTTTACGGTCTCTAAACTTTATTTCAATGTCATACATGTCGGCTTTTTCATCATATTTCCGATAGTATTTATCGGTTTCAATGTTGTAATATCTTGGATATTCTAACCGTGTCGTTCTGTTTGTTTTGACGTTATTCATGGTCTTGCTGTTTTTAGTTGTTACTTGTTGTCTGTTTTTGTATAATACAGCTGATAGCCTATCAGGTAGTAAAAAACATTTGCGATTGTCGTTTTACTTACATTATATCCAATTACCTTTCTGACCTGCTTTATTATTTCATCCCCTTCCTTTGTTGTCAGATAGTACAATTTGTTTATATATTCATCGCTATATATGATATCTTCCAATATGCTTTCAATTTCTTGCTGCTCCAAATCATTTATCCTTTCTTCTTCTTCATAGTATGTTCGTTTGTAATCATAGTACATATCCGTTTGGGTGTGCGGTTGGTTGTAATTGTAATATCTGTTTATCGGGGTGTGCGGTTGCATTGTCGTTACTTTGTCCAATATATGAAGGCAAAGATTAAAGCAGTTTTGCAGGTCTGCCAAATTAGTATTTTCATTATTGGTGTGCGGATTGTAATATCCACAAGATAAGTTGCAACCTGCGATGTTTAGTCCGTTTTCCTTCAACTGCATGATGTCGGTCATCGCTCCCACTGTTTTAGTATATCCGTATTTTGCGGCTTCCGTTACTTCATAGAAACTATCGCTGCAAAGCTCCTGACCTGCTGCGGTTGTTATAAAGTCTTTATTCCCTTTACGGTCTATTTGTACGGCATATCTGCAATCATCAAAGAATTGCATATCTGCCCCTCTGCTGCCGATGCATCCGATTTCTTCCTCTACAAACAACACAGCCTTCATTTCCTTTGCTTCCTCCAATAACTTAAGTATTATATATATTCCGTTCTTGTCGTCTGCTCCTATGCCGCTAAAGGATTCTGCTCGGTGGTCGTATCCATAGATGGTGTTGCCGATTATATGAGTCTTAAAGTACTTACTTCTCGTCTGGTGGACTTCATCCATGTGCGCAATAAAGCATCCGTAACTTTTTGCGTTTCCCTTCGTTATGTAGAGATTTCCGATTTCATCAAAGATAACGGATGCGCCTGCGGCTTCGGCGTGTTCGGCACAGTAGTTTTGTATGTCTGATTCGTCGCCTGAAGGGGCATGCAGATTATATAACGTTTCTAACAAACTAATGTCTATTTTTTTAGCGTTTGCCTTTCTCTTGTCTGTTGTTTTCATTTCCTTGTTGTTTAGTTATTAGTTATTGTTTGTTTCTTTTTCCGTTATTTGGATTTCCGAGTAGTCCCGATATTCCCCCTCGCTCAAAAAGTAGGCGTCTTCCTCTTCACTATAGAAAAGTTCACTTTCGGCATAAGATAAGGCTACATCCATTTGTCTATAATCTGTTCCAGAACATACATAAACTTGCGCCAAATCGTCTTCCGTGTACTCTCCGTTAAATTCATCATAGTTCCAATAGTTACGCTTATATTCTTCCTCAAGATCTTCTTGGCGGTCTATTGGTACATCTTCGTCTAATATCTCGGAATACGCAAGTTCATCATAGTATTCACCTTCATAGCGACCGAACCTGCTTGCGGCGTAATCTTGCGATACGGTTTGTCTTATATAATCCGTACCATCCCAAACGTAAACTTCCGTTAGGTCGTCCTGTGTGTATTCTTCATTATATTCATCCCACTCACCCATATTAAGATTAAGGACACAATCGGTTGTATCAAGTCTGTTCGTGGCATCCACTCCGTACATCGTTAAATTAGTACCTATTTTTTTATGATAGTTGTAATATCGGAATGTATCTTGAAAAGAGATAGTATCTCCGTTTTCGATGTTCATTTCAATGCTCAAAAACGTGTCCTGAAGCCTTCGCCGCTCCTTATTGTAAATTTCCGTAACGTCTGAATATCCCGCTGATGCCGATTTATGTATGTCGATTATACCTTTTTCATAACACTTATCTATCAGCATTTCCTTATACATGTCGTTTTTTGCGTATTGCCGCTCAAGATAATTATACATATTACCTTCTCCGTCTTTTACATTATGGAATATCACGGCTCTCGCGACGATTGCGCCTTCTTGTTGGTCATATAACGCTACAGGCTCTGCATCTACTGCATTTTCATAAAAAACATACTGCCCATCATCCATCATACATGAACCTAATTTGCCGGCACAGTAATCAGTACTGTATATCTGCTCAAACGTTAAACCTTCCTTTTGTGTTTTAAGCATGAACCTTTCACCATTGAATCCCGATGATTTCCACTGGGCGGTTACTGTTTCAATCCAATAGTTGACCAGAGGCAATCCTACTAAATTTATTACATTATATTCATTCTGAAGGATTGCCAATATCCATTTGCCTATCTTCATTTTATAAACTTCGCCGCCCTCGGCTTTTATGTACCTTACCGCTCCCGTATCTCCGTCTGTGCATCTGCCATTATATTCATCTGCTTTATATGCGTCTGTCCGTATGCTGCAACCTTGCATGAGGTTAAACGTGTTTTTTTTGTCATAAGATTGGCACCCGATAACGCAAACCAAAAATCTGATTAAATTTGCATTGCTTATCTCTGCCGATGAAGGAATAAAGCGCACAAATAATCCTTGCAGGTCTTTGTTCTTGTAAACCTTCCTTAATGTCGTTAAAAAGAGTTTATTCCTGCCGTTGTTAAACAGCTCCTTGTACTCTGCTTTATTCTTAAAGTATAATTTATAACTAAAGTATTGAGCTCTTGGATAGATATATGCAATACCAGCAACACCATCAGGTAGGTAAAAAACTACCGTATCTGATTGCCTTTCCGCTTGTTCATCTACCCATCCATACATGTATCCCAACTCGCCGCATGCTCCTCCTGCGAAAATCTCATATAAATTTGTTACAAGTGCGAAGCGTTCCGCTCCGATGCTTACAAATTTCACGGTTCCACTTTCCCCGCTCTCTGTTTCAAATTTGAACAAATCGTTCAACTGTCCTTTGTTGATTTCAATCTTTTCCATGTCGTTGATTTTTAAGTGATTAAGTGTTTTTTAGGTGTTAAAAAATACCGTTTTTTATTTGCAATATAATAATAATACCTATACATATATATATAAGGTTAAAAAAGTATGTAAGATTGCTAATAAGGTGTTATTTTAGGCTTGTTTTATTAGTCCTTCACCTCCGTTTTTATACTTTATTTACATTTTTTCGCTTTGGGCATTGTTCTAATACTTTTTTTACTTATATTTGCGTACTGTTTTAGCGCCTGGCATAAAAAAGTATAGGGAAAAATTGCCAACCATGCGCCATGCAGTACCTTGCGCCACACAGTACCTTGTGCAATATAGTACCCTGTGCCGCCAAGTACTATGTGCCGCAAAATAGCCCATTTTTACAATATATATATATGTGGTTGAACGACTGAACGACTGAACGACTGAACGACTGAACGATTGAACGATTGAACGATTGAACGACTGAACGATTGAACGATTTTGTGAATGTGAACACAAAAATCAAAAAAGCACCTGAACGATTGGCGGATTTCAAAGAAAAACAAGAAAAACAACATTTTTTTGGCACAAAGTGAACAACGTATTTATATTTTACTTATATTTGCACCAACAAACAACAAACAACAAACAATAAACAACAACAAAAAACAACAAAATCATGAGACCGATTTATGAAATTGCCAAAGAAATCAGGGCTGATTGGAAACCAGTATCGCCCTATGCTAAACCCTATCTTGATGCCATGTTTTCGCTCAATGATATAGGCGATGACTATTTTGCAGATAGCGGAAAGTCTGTTGTCTTATATTTCCTTTCAAACGCAAGTACATGGCGTGGGGAAACCGCAAGACGTATTAAGTCCGAACTGAAAAACCTTGTTAAATAATTACAACAATGAGATACGAAGGAAGCAAATACAAAATTAGGTCTTTGAAAGACACCGCAACCCTTATTCGTGAAGAATTAAAGGAAAAAATGCCAAATTGCACTTGGTCTGTGGCTAACCCACAAGGGCACAGAAAGTTAAGATTCACCCTGCGCTCCTGCGACAAGGAGGTAAGAACTGACGTAAACCGCAAGTGGTATAACATAAACCACTACTATATGGAAGACTGTAAGGAATTGAACGAATACGGGAAGGAGATATTTATGAAGGCAAGAGAAATTGTTAATCAGTATAATATGGATGATAGTGATGTGATGACCGACTATTTCCACGTACATTTTTACGAAGATTATACGGTTTCCGACAATTTCTCAATCAAAACACCCAAGCCATTAACGAAAAAAGACAAAAAGTCTGATGTTTTTACTACTGATTTTTCAAATTTTGACAAGGATAAGGTTGAGATTGATATAATCAAATACTCCGACAAGGCTATTGCCGTAATAGGACAAACAAAGCCAATAAAGGACATTTTAAGGTCTTTTGGCGGAAAGTTTAACCCACATTTGACCTGTGGCGCAGGGTGGGTGTTCTCTGCGAGAAAGGAAAAGGAAATAAGGCAATTTTTCGGGGCTTAACCCTATTTTTCATTCAATCATTTCCAAAAGGGGCGCATACGTAAATCCGTACTTGCGCCCCTGCCTTTTGGGGAGTGCCAGAAAATTGTACCTTTTCCAGAAAATCGTACTTTCCAGAAAAATGTACCTTTTCCAGAAAATCGTACTTTGTCCTGCCAGAAAATCGTACCTTCCAGAAAATCGTACCTTTTTCCAGAAAATCGTACTTGTTTTTAGTTTTTTCCAGAAAAATGTACCTATTTTCAGAAAATCGTACAATAATCCCGTATCCGTTATCACACAACGGATTTAGAAGATTTGGCTTCCAGAAATTTGTACTTATTTTCACTTTTTTAGAAAATTATTTGCATAAATATATACAACGTATTTATATTTTACTTATATTTGTATCGGGAACCAAAATGGTCGGCTCATCTAACGGTTAGGATATAAGATTTTCATTCTTATCATAGGGGTTCAAATCCCCTGCCGACTGCAAAACAACAACAACAAATTAAACAACTTAAATCATTACAACAATGGAAAAGATGAATGACAAAAAAACCTATGTGGATGAAAAAATTGCATCCATAAAGAAATCCATTGAAAAATATGGATATGACAAAATTTCAACTTGCGACCTGTTTTTTCGGGGGTGGAGCAAAGAAGACTACCTGTACATGGATTCTGTGGCATCAGAACTGCGAACACAGGGATTCAATGTAAAGGTGTCCGTTTCATACGGAGTAACGGATTATTATATCACAAAATAAACCATTAAGCCATGAAAGAATTTATGTACTATGTAAATGGATTGTACTTTGCAAACCTAAAAACGGCACGTAAACACGCACAACGTGTCGGGGATAGTGATATACTGCTGACACTTGGGGATTATGACGAAACGATTTTGGCATACCATCCGATGTCTGAACGACTTGAACGAATCCAGTACGTAAACGAGGCAAAAGAAAAACTTTTGCGGGAATATGGGAAGAAAAAGTTTATTAAATAATGATTATGAAAACAACAGAGAAAAATTACAAGGCGTTTATCGCAGGAACAAGG
>Ga0209723_1006866_pt1 | contig 10704 bp, 8 predicted proteins | sample BiotimSIPDNA_2_FD_185750 | JGI IMG/M metagenome (GOLD analysis project Ga0209723, IMG submission 185750) | Anaerobic biogas reactor microbial communites from Washington, USA - Biogas_R2 time_0 SIP DNA (SPAdes) (version 2) | ecosystem: Engineered > Bioreactor > Anaerobic > Unclassified | place... | reverse complement strand
AGAGCACAATATGCCGAAACTATCAGACCAGGTAAAGCCGGTTCAAAAAACGAAGATTTTGAAAAAATTGGAACACGCTTTCATAGCTGGTTTCGTGACAATCTAGGAAAAGTCAAAATAGAGCAAGATGATTCAGAAGCCTTTCAAGATTTTATTGATAAAGATTTTAAGTTCTTTCTTAATGCGTACAAACATGTATTAAGTGCTGAACGAAAATTGACGGATACATTACAACACGTTTTTTATATCAAAAGGTGGGGTATTGCTAACTCGCTCAGCTATCCATTATTACTCGCTCCTTTAAAGACTATCGATAATTCTGATTGCATCACAGAGAAAATGGATATAGTGGCTCGGTATATTGAAGCATTTGTAGTACGAAGGTCGATAAACTTCAGAAAGTTTGCATCTAGTTCTATCCGATACACAATGTACACTTTAGTAAAAGAAATCAGAAACACAGAAGTGCAGGAGCTGAAAGCTATATTGAAACGCAAATTGGACGAAATGGAAGAACCATGGAAAGGCGTTCAAAATTTCCGTTTACACGGCCAAAACAGAGCGTTTGTTAAGTTTTTACTTTCAAGAATTACATCATTTATTGAACAACAATCAGGCTTTAATTCAACGTTTGAGAAATATTATCACAATCCAGGAGGTAAATCATTTGAAGTGGAACACATCTGGGCAGATAAATTCTCTAACCATAAAGATGAATTCGAACAGGAATCAGATTTTCAAGAATACCGAAATCGTATAGGGGCTTTGGTGTTGTTGCCAAGAGGTACGAATCAATCCTATGGTGCTAAACCATACAATGATAAACTAAAACACTACATAAAGGAAAATCTATTGGTTCAAAGTTTATGCCCCCTTACCTATCAGAACAACCCTAACTTCCTTTCAATGAAGAATAGATTGAATCTACCATTTAAAGCGCACGAAAATTTTAAGAAGACAGATATAGTAGACAGACAAAATTTGTATCAGGCTATATGTGAATCCATCTGGGATGCAGAGTTTTATGGCAATGAATAAAAAAGACTTATCAGAGAGAGACATCATTACCCAATTTATAATGCCTTCTATTAAGAAGGCTGGTTGGAATATTGAAAAACAGGTTCGTGAAGAGGTCTATTTTACTGATGGTCGAATTTATGTAAAAGGCAACAAAACGGCTCGTGGTGAAAGAAAGTTTGCAGATATTATTCTTTATCATAAACCCAACATTCCTATTGCCATTATAGAAGCCAAGGATAACAAGCACACAGTAGGTGCTGGTTTACAGCAGGGTCTTGGTTATGCAGAAATTCTTGATATTCCAGTTGTATTCAGCTCTAACGGTGACAGCTTTTTAGAACATGACCGTTCCGGCTCTTCAGCAAAAATTGAAAGAAACCTTGATTTGGATAGTTTCCCCTCTCCTCAGGAACTTTGGGAGAAATACAAGCGCTTTAAAGGTATTGCAAATAAAGAACAGGAAGAGATTTCATCCTTTGATTATTTTTTTGATGGCTCTGGGAGAAAGCCAAGATATTATCAACAAATAGCAATCAATAGAACGGTTGAAGCCATTGCAAAAGGCCAAGACCGGATATTACTTGTAATGGCAACTGGCACAGGTAAAACCTATACGGCTTTTCAGATCATATATCGACTCTGGAAAAGTGGAACCAAGAAGCGAATCCTGTTTCTTGCAGACAGAAACGCTCTCATTGACCAGACCAAACGAGGCGACTTCAAACACTTTAAAGATAAAATGACGGTTATCCGCAAGAAGGTAATCGATAAAGCTTTTGAAATTTATCTGGCTCTTTATCAAGGTTTAACCAACTATGATGAAGATACCGATGCCTATAAACAATTTAGCCCTGATTTCTTTGATTTGATTGTTATTGATGAGTGTCATAGAGGAAGTGCCGCAGAAGACAGTGCATGGCATAGCATTCTGGATTATTTTTCTTCTGCTACTCATATTGGTTTAACCGCTACACCAAAAGAAACAAACGAAGTCTCGAATATCGAATACTTTGGCGATCCGCTTTATACCTATTCATTAAAGCAGGGAATTAATGACGGCTTTCTTGCCCCCTATAAGGTTTTACGAATTGGTTTAAATGTTGACCTTGAAGGTTGGCGACCTGATGTAACAACTCTTGATAAGGATGGCAATCCAGTTGAAGACCGCATTTACAATACAATAGATTATGACAGAAACTTAGTTATTGACGAGCGGACAAAACAAGTCGCCGGCAGGGTTGCTGAATTTCTTAGAAAAACGAACCCATTAGATAAGACAATTGTTTTTTGCATCGATATAGAGCACGCAGAGCGAATGCGTCAGGCACTTGTAAATGCCTCGCCCGAAGAAGCACAGAAATCCAGCAAATATGTAATGCGAATTACCGGCGATGAGCAAACCGGAAAAAGAGAACTCGATAATTTTATCAATCCGGAAGAAACCTATCCGGTAATTGCCACGACTTCTAAACTGATGACAACCGGAGTTGACGCCCAGACCTGTAAACTGATTGTTCTGGATTCCAATATTGGCTCAATGACAGAATTCAAACAGATTATCGGTCGTGGTACGCGAATCAACGAAGAATACGGTAAGCAGTTTTTCACCATTATGGATTTTAGAAATGTGACCGATCAATTTGCTGATCCGAGCTTTGACGGTGATCCGGTGAGAGTAAAAGAGATTAAAGAGGATGAAGAGCTTACCGATGAAGATGTTTTCCCTGAAGAAGAACCCGTAATCGATGAGGTAACCGGCGAAGAGGTTCCATTTGATGATGAAGAAAAAGAATATCCGCAAATACCGGAAATCATCAATGGTGGTGACATTATCGCGGAACCACAAAGCAAAATCTATGTAGCAGGTGTTGATGTCTCCATTCTGAATGAACGGGTTCAACATCTTGATGTAAACGGCAAGCTGATTACGGAAAGCTTGAAGGATTATACTAAAAAGGGACTATTGAAAGAGTTCCGCAGTCTTGAAGAGTTTCTAACCAAATGGAACAGTACTGAAAAGAAAAAAACGATTATCGAAGAGTTGGAGTCTCATGGAATTAACCTTGATAACCTGATGGAAGAAGTCAAAAAAGATCTCGATGTTTTTGACCTTATTTGCCACATCGCTTGGGATATGCCTGCATTAACCAGACGGGAACGGGCAGAACAGGTTAGAAAGCGAAATTATTTTACCAAATACGGTGAAAAAGCAAGGGATGTTTTGAATGCACTATTAGACAAATACTCCAGTGAAGGCATTGAGAATATAGAAGAATTATCTGTTTTGAAAGTAGACCCCTTTAACAACCTGGGTACACCGACAGAGATAATCAAATTGTTTGGCAGCAAGGAAAATTATCTTAACGCCATACGAGAACTTGAACAGGAACTTTACAAGGTGGCAGCATAAATGAAGAACATCGGAAATATAATCAAGACATTACAGAATATCATGCGCAAAGATCAGGGTGTTTCCGGCGACGCTCAGAGAATTGAACAGCTGGGCTGGATGATTACCTTAAAAATTATTGATGATAAAGATGCCGAATTGGAACTAATCCATGATAAGTATACATCATCCATACCTTCAGAATTGCAATGGCGCAACTGGGCTGCTGACAGCGAAGGCATTACTGGGGATGCATTAAAAGAATTCATTGATCTAAAGCTTTTTCCGGGTTTAAAAAATCTCGATGTTTCAGCAGGTAATAAAAGAACGCTTCTAATCCGTGATATTTTTGAAGGTACCAATAACTATATGAAAAACGGTACCATCATCAGGCAGGTTATCAATCAGTTAAACCAGATTGATTTTAATGTTTCCGAAGATCGTCACCTTTTTGGTGATATTTATGAGAGTATTCTTAGAGACCTGCAAAGTGCGGGAAATTACGGAGAGTTCTATACCCCTCGTGCCATTACCGAGTTTATGACGGATATTATCAATCCCCGTTTGGGTGAAAAGGTGCTTGATCCTGCCTGTGGAACCGGAGGATTTTTAACTTGTGCCATTGAGAATATCCGCAAGCAAGATGTAAGAGGTGTTGAAGACTTAAAAATTCTGGAAGAAACAATTCACGGTAAAGAGTTTAAGCCTCTCCCTTTTATGCTCTGTGTAACCAATCTTATTTTACATGATATTGAAGTGCCCAATGTCGATTATACCGACAGTTTGAATCGGGAATATACGGGAATTGGGAAAAAAGAACGGGTTGATATTATTCTGGCAAATCCTCCTTTTGGCGCCTCTGTTGCCGATGGTGTTCAGACTAATTTTCCATTGAATTACCGAACCACAGAAAGTGCAGATCTGTTTTTACTGTTGATGATTCGCTACCTGAAAGATGGTGGCCGTGCTGCGATTGTTCTGCCGGATGGGTCACTCACGGGTGATGGGGTAAAATCCCGTATTCGTCAGCACTGGTTGGAAAGCTGTAATCTGCACACCGTTGTGAGGCTCCCCAATTCTGTTTTTCAACCGTATGCCAGTGTGGCGACTAATCTATTGTTTTTTACCAAAGGCGAGCCGACCAAAGAGATCTGGTATTGGGAACATAAGCTTCCCGAAGGCGTGAAGGCCTATTCTAAAACCAAGCCGATTCAGAAAAGTGAGTTTGATGATCTGAAAAAGTGGTGGGACAAAAGAAAAGAAAGCGAGCAGGCTTGGAAAGTTCCTATTAAGACCTTGGAAGAAAATGGTTTTAATCTGGATATAAAGAATCCGCATATAGCCGAAGAAGAGCATACTTATTCAAGCAAAGAATTGTTGTCCATGCTTCATGATTCCTTTAGGAAGAGTGATGAACTTCTTGATAATTTAATGAAGGAGCTTGGGTAATGGAATATTATTCAATAGGTGAATTGTGCTCCATTACTAAAGGTTCTACAGGTATTATGAAGGCTGTACCTGGTCCATACCCATTAGTCACGACTGGACCAGATCGAAAAAGTTCAAGTGATTATGAATTTGACGATGAAGCAGTTTGTATTCCTTTGGTGTCATCTACTGGGCATGGTCACAAATCATTAAATTATATCCATTATCAATCAGGTAAGTTCGCACTTGGAACAATATTAGCGGCGGTAATTCCTAAAGACACAAGTGTTCTTTCAGCAGAATACTTGCAGAGGTATTTGTTTTTTTTCAAAGATCAATTGGTTGTATCGTTGATGAAGGGCGCTGCAAATGTTTCTTTAGCGGTTAGGGATATTGCAAAAATACAGGTGCCAGTTCCGCCCATCAGTAAGCAAAAAGAGTTTATAGAATTATTCAACAAAGCTGAGAATGGTAAGCTTAGCCTACTTCACGAAAACCAAAACCAATTTGCCTACCTCACGAAACTCCGCCAGGCGATTTTACAGGAAGCCATTGAAGGCACATTGACTGCTGACTGGAGAAAAGAGAATCCTGTTCGCAAGGGTGATCCTGATTATGATGCTGAAGCTTTGCTGGAAAAGATTCAAGCTGAAAAAGAGAAGCTGATTAAAGAAGGTAATATCAAGAAACAGAAACCGCTTGCGCCGATTAAGTTGGAGGAAGTGCCATTTGATTTGCCCGAGGGGTGGATTTGGACGAGATTGGGGGAAGTGGGATTCATTAATCCAAGGAATTACATTGATGAGAATCTTGAGGTATCTTTTACGCCTATGCCTTTAGTCTCTGCTAAATTTGGTGTCAAACCACAATTTGAAATTAGAAAATGGTCACAAGTTAAAAATGGGTTTACTCATTTTGCCGAAAATGATGTTGCAATTGCCAAAATTACACCTTGTTTTGAAAATTCAAAAGCAGGTGTTTTTAAACAATTAAAAAATAGGTATGGTGCAGGAACAACGGAATTACATGTTTTAAGACCAATTGTTGTATTATCGGATTATATCTATATTAATATCAAAACTACAGCCTTTCTGGATGAAGGTGCTAAATTAATGACAGGTGCTGTTGGTCAAAGGAGAGTTCCAGTAGATTATTTTTCAAATCACTTGATTCCACTCCCACCCATAGCCGAACAACAAGCCATTGTCGATCGAGTTGAAAAACTCCTTTCCATGGTTGATGAACTGGAAGACCAGGTTTCCGAGCGGAAAGAACAGTCAGAACAGTTAATGCAGGCGGTTTTACGGGAAGCATTTGAAGGAGGTAAGTAATACATGCAGTTAAACCCGAAAACATTAGAAAAATTGAGAATTCTTATAAATGAAGAAACAGAATATCGTTCTGGACCAAAACTTGTTTCTTTCTTCAATGAATTAGGGTTTAATGATTCTTACGGTCAAGGTTTTCCTTCAAGATGGGCATATACGGATGAAAAATTATCATTAATAAACGGAACCGCAGATTTAGATAAATGCATTAGAAAACTATTTTCTCCTATAAATTATATAAGCCGTGTAGATGAATTAGATTCATTTATTAGAGATTTTAACCAATACCTTGCTTTTGATAAATGGAAGATAGTTCGTAACAACGAAGAGATATCATTTGTTAAAAAAGATAAGATTGAAATAAAAAACAAAGAAAATATAGTACCAGAAACCGAATCAGAGTTTCTCGAAAAAGATTTTAAGAATGTAAATATTGATAAAATTGGTCTTGATAGCAGATTAACTGACATCTTGAAACTTCGATTAAATGAAATTGAAAAATGTATAAAATCAAATGCTTCATTGTCGGCAATATTTCTCTGCGGAAGTACTTTGGAAGGAATATTATTAGGGTTAGCAACGAAATATCCTTCCGATTTTAATCAAGCAAAAACAGCACCAAAAGATAAAGAAGACAAGGTAAAAAAGCTGCATGAATGGACTTTACATACATTTATTGATGTTTCGTGCGAACTTGGTTTTATCAAAGAAGATGTTAAGAAATTCAGCCATGCGTTAAAAGATTTTCGTAATTATATCCACCCATACCAACAGCTATCATCAGGTTTTAATCCTGATGAGCATACGTCAAAAATATCATGGCAAGTATTAAAAGCAGCTATCTGTCAAATCGGGAGTGCGAAGCATGAAAAGTGAAATCATCCTCTACAAAACCGAAGACGGCACAGTCAAAATTGACACCATATTCCAAAACGAAACTATCTGGCTGAGTCAGAACTCCATGGCAGAGCTTTTCGGCGTAAATGTTCCAGCCATATCCAAGCACTTGAAAAACATCTTTGAAGAAGGTGAATTGCAAAAAGAAGCAACTCTTTCCAAAATGGAAACAGTTCAAAATGAAGGTGGACGACAGATTAAACGCAACAAGGAATTTTATAACCTTGACGCCATTATAGCCGTAGGTTACCGGGTGAACTCCAAACGGGCGACCCAGTTCAGAATCTGGGCAACGGCAATTCTGAAAGAATACATCATCAAGGGTTTTGCCATGGATGATGAACGGCTCAAACAATCTGAACGGTGGGATTATTTTGACGAATGGCTGGAACGAATTCGGGATATTCGAGCCTCTGAGAAGCGTTTTTATCAAAAAATCAGGGATATTTATACCACTGCCATTGATTACGACAAAAATTCCGAAGCGGCACAGCTTTTCTTTAAAAAAGTACAGAATAAAATGCTCTGGGCGACTACCGGTAAAACCGCCGCAGAACTCATTGAATCCCGTAGTAACCCTGACAAGCCAAACATGGGACTTACTACATGGCGTGGTTCCATTGTTCGTAAATACGATGTTTCCATTGCCAAAAATTACCTGAAAGAAGAAGAGATAAAGGATTTAAACGAGATTGTCACCATGTATCTCGATTATGCCGAACGACAGGCTCGCAAAAGAAGAACCGTGACCATGGCAGAGTGGTCTGATAAACTTGATGCCTTTCTGAAGCAAAATGAAGAAGCGCTCCTCACTCATGCAGGCACTGTAAAGGCTGAAGTAGCCAAGAAGATTGCTGAAGAGCGATACGACGAATTTGACAAAAAGCGGAAGATAACAGAAGCAAAAAAAGCAGATGAAGAAGATTTAAAGGAATTGGAGGAGATGGAAAAGAGGCTGCTCAATAACAAAGACGATAATGGCAAATAATGAAAGAAAGAAACCGCCTCCGCACGTCCTGTGCTCCGTCGGTGGGGCGCGGGGATTATAAGTAGGAGAAAACAAATGAATAAACCCCTTCGCGCCCTTTGCGAGAAAATAGCGGAGATAACTCCATGAACTACTCTGAATTAATCCGCTACAAAACCGAAGACGGCGCAGTCAAAATAGACACCATATTCCAAAACGAAACTATCTGGTTGACGCAAAAGAAGATGGCCGAACTCTTTGATGTCCAGAGACCAGCCATAACCAAGCACCTGAAAAACATCTTTGAAAGCGGCGAGCTGGATGAGCAAGTGGTTAGTTCCATTTTGGAACATACCACTCAACTCGGCGCTATTGAGGGTAAAACCCAAACAAAAGAGAGGCACTTTGCCATGCGCAGCCCGTTGTGACTTGTGACCATACAAAGGAAATATACTGAAATTGATCCGATACAACTCCTATCGCACCTACCTCAAAGAAAAATTCGGGATCCCGGTTCTGAAAGTGCCTCTAAATGGCGGTTTTTCCTGTCCAAACAGGGATGGAACGAAGAGCTCTGAGGGGTGCAGGTTCTGTGACAATGTCTCATTCAGTCCTGCGGCGCTCAGTACAGTTTCCCCGCTTGCGCAGCTTATCGATACAGTAAGAAGATCATCTAAATTTGAGGCTTTTCTTCCGTACCTCCAGCCTTTCTCAAATACATACGGCCCACTGCAGAGGCTCAAAGATGTTTACGAGCCGCTTCTTTCGGTTCCGGGTGTTATCGGGCTTGCAATCGGGACCCGCCCCGATTGTTTTGACGATTCTATCTACGGCTATCTTGAGGAGCTGGCCTCGAGAACCTATCTGTGTATCGAGCTGGGACTTCAAAGCTCAAATGACAGCACCCTTCAGAGGCTGAACCGGGGGCATACTTTCAACGATTTCTGCAAAGCTGTAGAGAGACTAAGTAATGCGGGAATAGAGACTGTCGCGCATGTCATGATGGGTCTTCCGGGGGAGAGTGAAAGAGAGATGCTTCAGACAGCCCGCGATATCGCTTCACTTCCGGTAAGCGGTGTAAAGATTCATCAACTGATGGTGATACGCGGGACTGCATTAGAAGAGTCCTTCAATGCCGGAACATTGAAAGTTTTGACACTTGAGGAGTACTCCGGAATTATCTGCGGCTTTCTTCCTCTGATTCGTCCCGACCAGTATATTCACCGCCTGATGGCAGATTCAAAGGAAAGTCTGGGACTTGTTGCCCCGATGTGGAGTGCAAAGAAAGCGGAATCTATTGCCTTTTTAAATGCAGTATTAGAGAGAGAAAATATTGTGCAGGGTAGTGAAATAGGGCTATAAAATGTCAATTATGAATTACGAATTTATTCTTCAGTATCCATTCTCACCATAAGGTCATCATAGTCTGCTGCTGCTACTGATCTTGTGTTATCTGCATCGCTGAGGATCGCTATTCCCTCAACAGGCGGGGGTTCTTTTCCAAACAGACGTTTGTAGTCCTGACGGATATTTACTTTTTCAGTAACCCATTTACCGGTATCGGTACTGCCGCTTCGCAGCACGATTATTTTGGCATTTTTATTATAAGGACTGTCTGTCACTGAACCTTCTGGCAGTGTAGAGCTCCAGACGTACTTCAGAATGTTGTTGAGCTTGAAGTTGCCTTTGAAAATTATATAAACAGAGGCCCCGCTGTCGTTGGCATTTTTTTTATCTTCTTTCGCGCCTTCCGGAAGGCTGTTGACTCTCCATTTCCATGTGAGAATCGGGTATTCACGAGCGGAAAATCTGAAAAGTTTTCCTATGCTGGTACAACCACCCTTTGTAAATATTCTTGTAAAGAAGTTCTGTTTTTCGTTCCGGACAGAAAACATCGAGGTGTCATCGCGGCTCGGCCGCCAGCCAGCCGGAATTTTTGAATTCCCGGAGCTTGTGAATGTGTCAATTACAAGGCTCTGCGGTTTTTTTTCGAGCACAGATGCTGTGGAGAAGGAAAAGAGGGATACAAGCGTCATCGCCCAGATAGAGAACTTTGCGTAAATCAGACGGTAAATCGACATGTGTAAAATGTATTCCTTTTCTGGATAAGACTTGATTCCATACGAGCAGTCTGGAGAAGTGAAAAAGTCTGTGTTTATTTTTTCATAACAAAACAGCAGAGGAATTCGAGCCGGTAGATGGATTTATTGCTCATGTAACCCGGATTATTGCTGGAGTTGGTTTTGGTCACTGTGACCAGGTGCTAAATAAACAGAACACTATTGAACACGTTTATCATCTTTTGGTCATCTGTTCTGATTAATGAGATCGGGGGCTCGGTCTCATCGAAGCTGTTCTCTACAAGCTTCATATACTGATCCAGGTCGATCTCCCGCTTCCCGCTAATAGATGCTTCATTTTCTTTCCGGTTGCAATGAAATGCGACTGCGCCACTCAGGATGTTCATTGAATTATTCTGCGTACCCTTTGATCCATCTCTTTTTGTGTTCAAAAATCGGATAACAGGGCATATATAAGGCTGGTAATTATAATTAATCACTTTTTTTGTGAGATAGATCAGTACGTCATCTGAAATAAGTGCGATGAGATGTGGTAACAGTGCCGGCAGGGACATAGCGGCATCAAATGAGATATCGTTTAATTTGTAAATAGAC
>Ga0209723_1006852_pt1 | contig 10713 bp, 7 predicted proteins | sample BiotimSIPDNA_2_FD_185750 | JGI IMG/M metagenome (GOLD analysis project Ga0209723, IMG submission 185750) | Anaerobic biogas reactor microbial communites from Washington, USA - Biogas_R2 time_0 SIP DNA (SPAdes) (version 2) | ecosystem: Engineered > Bioreactor > Anaerobic > Unclassified | place... | reverse complement strand
CTTTTTTTAGTTTTTTATTGGTTATTTTCGTGTCCTTGATGGTTGCTATCCTTGTATATTTGCCACTCTTTGAAGTGGCCCTGTAAATCTGATATCTTGTGGCACCCTTGACCTTGCTCCAGGAAACAGCAACTTTTTTTGATCCCGCTTTCAGGGTCATATTCTTGGGTTTTGCAGGCTTTGGCTTGGCTCCCAGCTTGGAAGTATAACTGCTGAATATCTTGACACCGCCGCCAACAATGTCATATGATCTCACCCTGTAATAATATGTTTTGCCGGTTTTTAATCCGGTATTTATATTTGTTGTGTTCGTTCCTCCCGAAAGTTGCTTCAGATATTTATATTTGCCGGTTTTTGTGGTGGCAACATATACCCTGTACCCTTCCGCTCTTGATGATTTTGACCAGCTGAGTTTTGTTCCCTTATATCCGTAGGATGTTGCCTTGAAAGAGCCGGGTTTGCCCGGTTTCGGATAATTTGCCTCCCCGAAATATGTGGCTACAGTATATGCCTCCCTGGCTGCCAGTTTCTTTAGGTTTGTGTCACTCATAAGCCATGTGGCCATTTTTTTATTTGTATGAAAGGAATGTTCTATAAGTACGCTGGGTACATTATATTCTGCCGCTCCCCTGTTTATTCCGTACCAATCGGTGCCACTGCTGTTTTTTCTTGTATATACCCATGCCCCCTGGTTGGTTCCCATTGTGGCTTTAACAGCTTCGGCAAGTTTAAGGCCCAGTCCCTGAGAAACTGTTTTCACAGAAGACTTTGTGCTGCATATGGAAATAACATAATCGGTGGCTGAGGATGAAGACGCATTGGAATGCAGAGACTAAAGAAGGTCATGGTTCTTTGCCATGGTACCCCTTTCATATGCTTGTATAGTGGTGCTGTATGTGGTCTTGTTAGTGGTCCTTGTGGTATGCACAACGATGCCCGGATATGCTTCCAGGGCCTCTTTAAGATAGATATGAAGCTGCCACATCCTTGTGCCTTCGTAATAACCGGTACCTTTATACCCTTTGTTATATCCCTCATAATGGCCCGAATCCAGCATTATGAAAAGACCGCTTCTGTAGAATACGGCTTTTACTGTTACAGCCCCCGTGATCCAGTTTACTGTGCCGGTTTTAGAAGTTCCCCGGCTTATATCGTTCACCAGTATTTGTTTTATGGAATATCCTTTGTTCGGTGTTGCAGTATATGTAAAACTATCACCGTATTTAACTGTCAGGGGCATTGTAATGCTGCCGCCTATTTTTGAACCCGGCTCCACCGAAGGCGTGATCGCATATGAATGACGGGCTCCGAAGCTAACACTCTGCCCGGTGATCTCTCCACTTTTTGTTGAAGCATCTAAAAATTCACCCGGGCTTGTTGCTGATATAGCTTGCTCTCCTGCGGCCGCCGTTATAGTGCCGCTCGTACCGGTAGTCCCTTCGCAAGTGCTGTCATAAAACCCTGCACTCCCCGCCTCTAGGATTACTGCCGCATGTCCAGTTACACCCGTTATGTTTTTGCCGTTCAAGTCAACGAGAAATTTTATGCCGGGTTTATTTATAACAAGGTTATCCTGCACAATATTATCAAGTATCTTTATCTTCTGCCCATCATTGACGGCATCTAAAGCCTGCTGCAAAGTGCTGTACTGTATACCGTTTATCTCAGCCTCCGGCACATCCTCGCCGGCTAAAGAATAGTCGTTTTGCTCTTCCTGATAAAGAGTGTCCTGCTGAAGGGCAGGATCTGTTTCTTCGGCATTCACTGATGAAAGATCAACGGGTATCATGGCCGCCGCCATGCACAGCGCCGTAAAAATACTTATAATTATTCTTTTTATATTATTATCTCTGATTTTCATTCCAATCCACCCTCTCGGTTTTTTACCGCTCCGGTCTCCCCCTTTAATATTCTTGCCAATAAATTATAACATCACCAAAAGATGCAAATGTGAAAATATGTAAATTTCACAAAACTTTCACAAACCAAAACTGTTTTGCAAAGCATGGACTTTGGGCAAATCATCTCATCAATAGAATGGAGTTATGTTGCTTAAAAGACGTAGAAAAAACATGATACAGGGAGTCATTATCCTTCCGGTAAAATCAAAGACGATCAATATCATAAGTATAATAAATCCCTTATCATATATTTTATAATAGAAGTCTGTTCTTTTGAGGCCGAACACTTCTGTTATTATATTGAAACCGTCCAGAGGCGGTATAGGCAACAGATTGAATACCATAAGTATAAGATTGATGTATATTATGTAGAATATTATCATCCATACTGTCCCTCCCATGCCGGCTGACACAGAAGAGTAACCGGTGGACATTACATAAAATTTCAAAACAAAAGTAAATACCACGGCTATAAAGAGATTCATCGTAACTCCCGAAAGAGAAACCAGAAGTTCATCCCGTCTTGGTTTTTTGAAATTTCCCGGGTTTATCTGCACAGGTTTTCCCCAGCCGAAATGTACGAATATAAGGGCGATAAGTCCAAGGGGATCCATGTGGGCGGCCGGATTTATTGTGACTCTGCCCTGCAATTTAGGTGTATCATCTCCCAGTTTATATGCCACCAGGGCATGGGAATACTCATGAAAAGAAAGCCCTATAACTATTCCGGGGAGCATCATTACGATGCTCATCAGCCAGTCGATAGGATGATCAAAAGTCCCGCTTCTCAGGGAAAAGAAAGCCATTATAACAAGCAGGCCTATTGTCCATGGATTAAAAAAACTACGCAAATTATTTCTCCTTTTTTCAAAATCAAAGCAAGTCAGAAGGGAGTCTTGAAATCGATTCCTTGAACTTGATCCATGGGGATCTTTTTAGGTAATCTTCATATGTGAGTTCCCTGCAGTTTGCCAGGTCATCCTGAAATATTTTTTCAAGCTTTCTGGTGGTTTCCGCATCGTAAATAAAAGCATTTGATTCAAAGTTGAGCTTGAAACTGCGACTGTCAAAATTCGTGGATCCCACCGTTGCCACTTCTCCGTCCACAGTCATGGTTTTTGCATGCAGGAATCCGTTTTCGTATATGAATACCCTTGCTCCGTCCCTCAAAAGCTCTCCCACATAAGAATAAGTCGCCCAGTATACAAAAACATGGTCCGGTTTGCAGGGTATCATTATTTTCACATCGACCCCAGAAAGAGCTGCCATTTTGATGGATTCCAGCACAGGGGCGTCCGGAACGAAATAGGGAGTCTGGATATTTATGGTTCTTGAGGCGGAGGTTATCATTTTCATGAAAGCCCTCTTTATTTCATCATGTTCCGTGTCGGGCCCTCCCGATACGATCTGCATGCCCGTTTCTCCGGCTATCATAGGGGGTTCAAAAAACACTTTGGAAACATCGACTTTTTTTTCTTTTGAAGCCAATCTCCAGTCCATCAGGAATCTGGCATTTATATCCTGCACACTGCCTCCGGTTATGCGAAGGTGTGTATCTCTCCAGTATCCGAACTTCTTTTTGAGTCCCAGGTATTCCTTGGCTATGTTGAATCCTCCGATATATCCTATGGTGTCATCTATAACTGCCAGTTTTCGGTGATTTCTGTAATTTAGTTTCATATTAATAAATTTCAATTTAGGGGGAAAGAAAAGTGCATACTCCCCTCCTGAATTTATGAACTCATGGAGAAAAATATAACTGATATTTCTGCTTCCCATGGCATCCAGCAGTAGTCTTACTTTCACTCCTTCCGCGGCTTTTCTGGTAAGGGTATCAACAAATTCCCTTCCGACCTTATCTCTTTTTAGTATGAAATACATTATGTTTATGCTTTCTTTGGCATTCTCGATATCCCAAAGCAGCTGATTCATCTTTTCTTTGCCGTCTGTTATTACCTCAACGTTGTTGTCCTGGGTGTAATATGCACGACCGTATATCTGATTCAATCTTATCAGATCCTTCCACAGATCAGCCTCATATGTGGTAAATTCGTATGTTCCCGTTTCTATGGCTCTTGTCTGTTTTTCCAGAGAACTTGTGAGCAGTCTTTCTTCATCCTTTGTCAGTCTGAAAATCTTTTTTCTGGCGATATTCTGAGAAAGAAAAAAATAAAAAAGTATGCCTATGCCCGGTAAAAGGAAAAGTATCATGATCCATGCCAGTGTAGCGGCCGGGTTTTTACGCTCAAGAAAAATAATAGTTAATGCTATTATAATATTTATCGCATATAATGAAAGTGTGATATAAGTCCAGGGTATGCTCTCGATGGTATATATTATCCCCTGCATCTTTTCTCTCCCTTCCGACAAAAAGATACTTCCCAAAAATAAAAGAACACCATTTTGATTATACATTGAAAATGGTGTCCTGTCATCAGTAAAAATCCTTAAAGCCTGTCGCCGTAATGCTCCAGAACATAGTCCATGTCCTTGTCTCCTCTTCCCGAAAGATTGACAAGCACGAATCCCGGATTATCTTCCTTTTGGGCAAGTTTCATGGCATAGGCAAGCGCATGGGAGCTTTCAAGGGCAGGTATTATACCTTCCGTTTTTGATAGCTTGAAAAAAGCATCTATTGCTTCTTCATCATCGATCACATCATAGTTGACTCTGCCGGTTTCTCTGAGAAATGCGTGTTCCGGTCCGGTGGAAGGGTAATCAAGACCACTGGCAACAGAGTATACCGGTGCCGGTTCTCCTTTTTCGTCTTTCAGCATTATACTTTCAAATCCGTGCATGACCCCTTTTGTCCCGTAAGTAAGGGAAGCGGCATGATCTCCCATTTTTGCGCCTTTCCCCAAAGGCTCCACGCCGTAAATATCAACGGGGTCATTAAGAAAAGCCGGAAACATGCCCATGGCATTGCTTCCGCCACCCACGGCGGCAACTACTGCGTCAGGCAGATATCCTGTCATTTCCACGAACTGCTCTCTGGCTTCATTCCCCACCACCATCTGGAAATCCCTTACCATCATGGGGAAAGGATGGGGCCCTACAACTGAGCCTATACAGTAAATAGCATCTTTATAGTCTTTCAGATATGCTTCAAAAGCAGAATCCACCGCTTCCTTCAGCGTTTTGAGCCCATGGCTCACGGGTACGACTTCAGCTCCCAGAACTTTCATTCTGGCCACATTGGGAGCCTGTTTTACTATGTCCACTTCTCCCATGTGTATTTCACATTCCAGGCCGAAATAAGCCGCAGCCGTAGCCAAAGCAACTCCATGCTGTCCCGCGCCGGTTTCGGCGATGAGTTTTTTCTTTCCCATATATTTGGCCAGGAGTCCTTCCCCCATGCAATGGTTTAGTTTGTGAGCTCCCGTATGATTAAGATCTTCTCTTTTCAGATATATCTGTGTGGTGCCCAGCTCTTTGGAAAGCCTGTTACAGTGATAAACAGGAGTCGGTCTTCCCTGGAACTGTTTCCTTATCCTTCGCAGCTCACTTATGAACTGTGCCGAATGGCATATGGTCTTGTATGCCTCAGTGACCTCTTCAAAGGGTCTTATCAGTTCAGGCGGTAGATGTGCTCCCCCATATTGACCGAAATAGCCGTTTTTGTCGGGATAACTTTTCAGGTATGTTCTGAAATCAATGTTTTTTGCTTTTGTGTTTTCCATTTTTTCCTCCGTTTTTCTGCATTCTTTACACTTCAGTTATAGAAGGGTCCTTCTCTGCAATTATCGTTTTCTGTACATAGGCTTACTGTCTCAAACAAAAAACCCATCCTGTACTATCGTACAAGGACAGGTCATAATATACCTGCGGTACCACCTTGTTTGACAGATATTCATCTGCCCTCTCTGCAGAGTGCCGTCACACCCCAAGCCCGTAACACCGGCTTCGCGTCTCCGCTAATCAGCATTTTTTTATGCTTTTCGCTTCGCCCTCAGAGGCCCATTCTGCTGAGACTGTCATTTTCCCGGCTCGCACCTGCCCGGAATCGCTTTGAAATCGTTTTTCAGCTTTACTCCCTCGTCATAGGTTTAATATTGATTTATTGTCATAATAGCATCGCCTTTGTTTTATGTCAACAACTTTTTCTGCGTTTTTTGTATAAAACATATGTATCTCCATAATACTTGCTTTTTACTGATATTTCCTGTTGTAAAATGGTTTCACCGGGTATATAGTATTAAACAGAAATCAAAAGGAGGATCCTTATACTTGAAATTTGATTTGCACTGCCATACAAGGGAAGGCTCGATAGACTCAAAAGTAGCGCTGAAAAAATATATAAAACTTTTGGCCGACCAGGGTTTTGACGGTATGATGATAACAGATCATGATACCTACAGAGGTTGTTCTTTCTGGGAAGAGATAAAGAAAGATATCAAAAAAGATCCAAAGTATTCCGATTTTGTCGTACTTAAAGGTGTTGAATATGATACAAAAGATGCGGGACATATTCTGGTAGTAATGCCTGATGATGTCTATCTGCATGTTCTTACTTTGCGCGGTATGACTTTGCGAAGACTGATGAAAATAGTCCGTCATTACGGCGGAATGCTGGGCCCGGCACATCCTTTCGGAGTCAAGAGTTCCAGTGCCATGTTTTTTAAGAAACTCAAGTATGACCCCAATATCGCAAAGAAGTTTGACTTTATAGAAACTTTTAATACCTGCGAATCTGCCAGATCAAACGAAATGGCAAGGATGATGGCTAATATGTATCAGAAGCCCGGTTTCGGCGGAAGCGATGCCCACGAGGATAAATATGTGGGGATGGCTTATACACAGATCAATGCAGATATAAGATCCAACAACGATCTGATACGGGCCCTAAAAGAAGGTGCATATGTTACCTGCGGTGGCACCGAAAGAAAGAAAACAAAAAAAAGCACACATAAAAATATGAGATATGCCATATGGGGATTCAAATTCTACAACCGGGGCCTGGGTTACCTGTTCTCCCCATACCGAAAATATAAGATCAGAAAGCTGGCTATTTAGCCGGCTTTTTTTATTTTTCAGAAGCCGTTTTCCTTTTTAATGACATAAGGATACCTACTATGCAAAGTCCCGTAAATACAATGAATGCCGTATGCATGGTCTTTATCAGAAGTTCCGGTCTGGCGGAGGCCAGGGAAGCAGTACCCATATATGCTCCTACTATCACTGTCACAAGGGACATGCTGGACGTATGGCCCAGGGATCTCATGGTGGCCAGTATGGAAGATGCCACACTGTAATCCTTTGGTTTGATGCATGCCATTACTGCATTGGTATTGGGGGAAGAAAACAAAGCAAATCCAAATCCTGTAACGCAAAGTGCTGAGATTATGGCCCACAGCGGGGTTTCCAAAGAAACCGAAGAGAAAAAAAACAGACAAAGAGCACATATCCCCATTCCCGCACTGGCCAGTTTGTAGGGTTCTGTTCTGTCAGACCATCTGCCTGCCATCGGTGAGAAGAAAGCCTGTATAAGAGGCTGTGTTACCAGTATGAGTCCGGCGGTCTGGGAATCATATCCCATTACCACCTGAAGATATATGGACATGAGATATCCGATAGCAAAGGTGGCTCCGTAATTCAAAAGTGCCGCTATATTTGAAAGGGTATAAACCATGTTACTTATGAATATCCTTACCTGTATGACCGGGTTTGCTGCCCGGAGTTCCACCAAAACGAAAAATATGCCCGCCACCATTCCCGCCAAGACCCATATCCATGCATATCTTCCGGAAGTAATATTAGAAAGGCCGTACATCGTAAGTATTATCATGGCCACATAAAGTATACTCCCGGCATAATCATGTCTGCCTTCAGTAATGAGTTTTTCTCCCCCGGGAAGCTTTCTCACAGCTGTAACAAATGCGAATATGCCCACTAAGGCGGCAGTGGCAAAAATGGACTGCCATCCCAGATAATGATTCAAAAATCCGCCCATAAAAGGTCCTGCCGAAAGGCCTATATAGGTGGCTGCAGTCATCTTCCCCAGGACTTTTCCTCTTTCTTTTCCCGGGAAAGCACTGATAAGTATGGCTGTATTGGTGGCAAATATCATGGCTCCCGCCACACCCTGGGCGGTCCTCAATACTATTACAGTTGCCATGTTTGGTGCAAAAACAGATATTATATTGAACAAAGTAAAGAAGAGTATGCCAAGTATCATTACTCTTCTTCTTCCTGTGGTATCCGCTATTTTCCCAAATGGGACGCTCATGGTGGCCACAGCCAGCATATATGCGGTAACGATCCATCCCAGAAATGCGGCACTTACATCAAAATACTCTCCCATATCAGGTATAGCCAGATTTAGTGCGCTTCCCATAAAGGTCGTTATGAATGCCGTTGTCAAAGAAACTCTTAAAGTTGATTTTTGTTCCTCTGTATGCTTTTTTGTTTTTTCTGCTCTTTTTTCTGCCTTCATAAGTCCAATTATGCACCCTGCCAAGGTTTTTTTCAAGTCGCTCTTTGTTGCTTTGAAGGGGTCGGAGCCGGGGAAAAACCGCCATTATGACCAGCAAAAGCTGCTCCGCTACGGAGCAGCTTTTGTTGCTTTATTGATTTTCAGTTTTTATCAGGCGCTTTTTTGTTTTTTGGGTTCCAGTGCCATTGCCAGCAGGAACAGAATCACTGCAACTATAGCAAATACTATGGCTGCTATCTTTATTACATTCACCATGCCGTCAAAGTCTGCAAAGAATCCCGAACCATAAGTTTCTATATAATAATCCGGACCCCATCCGCCTTCGAACCATCCCAGCCAGGGAACACCGAGTGCACCGAATCCTGCCAGGATAATGAAGTTGAATGCCATTCTTTTCAGGTCTCCCACAGCCAGTTTTGTCTTTGGATTGATCGGGTATTTCACCGGATCTTTTTTGGCCAGGCCGCCATACATCCTCTTCCAGATGTAATAGAGAACAGGACCTGAAACTATACCCAGCATACCGCCTATGAAGTAGTCGGTACCATTGATGAAGAATGCAATAAATGCGATTATACAGGGCATTATGCATATCAGAAGCAGAAAGCCGTAACCTCCTGGTATCCTGAATGGCATTTGTTCTCTTGGTATACGTTTTCTCAGGATAAGTGCTGATATGAAGATCATTACATATGCAGATACCAGCAGGAACACATCCACTACAACTACTGTGGTGAATGCGAACTGGCAGAGAATGATATTCGTTATGGCAACAGTCAAAACGGCGATATACGGAACCCCGTGCTTCTTATCGCATTTTACCAGTATGGGCGGTGCCAGATAGTCATCAGCCAGTGCAAAAAATCCTCTTGAGCCGGATGCTATATAGGTGTTGTATATGGAGCACTGAGCCAGTACGGCCACTACTATGAAAAATAATCCGAATGCCGGTCCCCAGTTGGTAGTCACAACATCCGCATAACCGACTGTGCCGACTTCCGTTCCCCAGAACATCCAGGGCTGCACACCTTCCTTGCCCACTTCCCAGTACTCAGCCATTTCCGCAATAGCGGAAGGGGCATTTGCACCAAGAGCCTCTGTTACTTTCTCCATGGTCAGCGTGGCAAGACCACCCATGGTAGGCAGTATATATACGGCCATTATCAAAGGAACTGTTATCATTGTTGCCTTGGGGATTACCTGCGGGTTCTTGACTTCTCCTGCGATAGTTGACATGGATTCATATCCGGAGTACATCCACATTCCCAAGGCTATGCCCATTCCGATGTAGTATATCCAGTCTGCAAATGCCACTCCCGAGAATCCCATGGTCCCCCATGCCCCGTCTCCGGTTATAGGTTCGAATGGGTTCTGTTCCCAGTTTAAGAATCCACATATGGCCACCATGGCGAATGCCACGATTACCAATAGAGAAAGGATGGTGCTGACTATACCCACATCTCTTACACCGCGTATGTTTATGTAAGTGAATATAAGTATCATTGCGATTTTGATAACCATTTCCCACACAGGACCTATGTCCCATGTTCCGGCTATATATCCGCCGGCCAGTATAACATAAAGGGTGTTATCGATATAAATGGATATGGTCCTCCACCAGCCTGCCTGGAAACCCCAGTATTCACCCATTGCCTCCTGCACCCATTTATAGTATCCGCCCTCCTGGGGTCTTGCAGAACCCAGTTCCGAAGCAACCAGCCCAAGGGGCGTACTCCATATGAAGGGCAGAACGATGAGCATTATGAGCGTAAGTCCGGGTCCCGATTCAGGTATCATTTCTTCTATTCCGTATGCACCTGCGGCACAGAGACAAAAGATCATGAACACAACTGTGGATACTTTCACATCATGTTTTTTAAGTCCATGCTGGTCTGTATCCATTGCAGCAGTGCTTTTTTGTTCAAGATCACTCATGTATTCAACCTCCTTTAATAAATAATGTATGAAAACTAATACATTAATATTATACACCACTACAGTGAATTTTCAAATTATTTACAGAAAAAAGAGAGCACAATCGTGCTCTCCTTATGTGATAAATTTGCTATTTCTTTATTTTTGTTCTTCTTCTATGCGTCCCCATTCTTTTTTGGGGAATTTCTCGTCAAATGTGACTTCATCAGCACCCAGTACTGCCACAGTCCTGATCTTGCCTCTCTTCTTCTGCACTCCATATATGGCTATAGGCACAAATACGGCGATAAGTGCAACTACAAATACTAACCAGTCTTCGAACACGAGGAAAATCATTGCAGCGACCTGAATGATTATGGATATCCATGCCAGTGCCGGGAAAAGCTGAGCTTTTACGGTAAGGCATTCGTTGGCATCATATCCTCTCTGCTTGAGCCTCTTTCT
>Ga0209723_1006846_pt1 | contig 10724 bp, 9 predicted proteins | sample BiotimSIPDNA_2_FD_185750 | JGI IMG/M metagenome (GOLD analysis project Ga0209723, IMG submission 185750) | Anaerobic biogas reactor microbial communites from Washington, USA - Biogas_R2 time_0 SIP DNA (SPAdes) (version 2) | ecosystem: Engineered > Bioreactor > Anaerobic > Unclassified | place... | reverse complement strand
CTCGAACCCGCTCTCCCGGATCTTCCGGTGTTCCTCCAGAGTCGAGGAAGGGTCGTCAGTGGTGCAGAGTGCTTCAACCCTGAACTTCCTTATGATGGATCTCGCAGAGAATTCTTTCTTCCCGAGAAGGGAGGTGCAGTGGCTGTAGATCTCCCGCGCCGTGTCCGGGTTCAGAAGTTCGTCCACGCCGAAGACTCTCTGGAGCTCAAGATGGGTCCATTGATAGAGAGGATTGCGGACGATCTGAGGAACCACCCGGGCCCATGCGTCGAACTTTTCCTCGGCCGGGGCATCCCCGGTGATGAACCGTTCATCCACTCCGCAGGCCCTCATGACCCTCCACTTGTAATGGTCGCTGCCGAGCCAGATTTCCGTGAGGTTGCCAAACTGCCTGTCCGTGAGGATGTCCGAGGGAGGAATATGGCAGTGGTAATCGAAAATGGGCATGGGGGCGGCGTACTCGTGGTAAAGCGTACAGGCGGGCTTGGATTCGAGAAGGAAGTCTTTGTCCAGAAATTGTTTCGCCATTTCATTTTTTCTCCTTCTGAATGGATTTGGAATTCCTGGAAATATTTTACTCCATGGGTAAAGAGCGTGTCAGGTGAGCATTCTTTTGGCGGCGTATTACAGTTCTTCGGACGGGTCTTTTTCAGGCAGGTACTTCCAGTATTTTTTCGGCATAAAGTGCTGCTGAAGCCTGCGGTTTTCCCTTGTGCGGACAGCTGTTGACGTGAAATAGCGTTTCCAGAGTTCCTGAACGGCTTTCTCGCCGGCGGAAAGAGAGATTACCCCGGGATGGCGGAAATCAGTGATGCACCATGTGCCGCTGTCGTACAGGGCTGCCCGGTTTCTTCCCGTGTCGTGTATGATCCACCGCTCCTGCGCAAGCCGGACGGCAAAATGACCTGCGATGAGCGGCAGAACGTCCGCCTCCGGAGTGAACCGTGCATAGAGAACGCCGGAAATATCCGAAAACCGGAGGAGGCCGAGGTACCTGTGCCGCTCCCGGGATACCGCACGCCGTGCCTCGTGAACTGCCGCAACCCTGCTGTCGGTCAGAAGGCGGTCGGCGGAGACCCCTCTTTGCCAAACAAGTGAAAAGTAGCTGTAGACCGCCATTTCTCTCTCTTTTTCTGAACTCAGGAAAGCGAAATACCCGGCCGAGAACACCCTGGGGGAAAGGCGCTGCTGCAGTACGTCCCTTACCGCTGCGGCAAGGAGGTCATTTCTTTCGGCGATTTTCGCCGGAAAAAGAAAGGACTGCTCTTCCCCCTGAAAAGTGCGGATGCTCCCGGGAAACTCACGGGTTTTCGCAGTCTCATGGATCAGGCATAAAAAACCGTTGAATGTGCCGTCGTAGATCCATTCTGCCATGGTCAGAATTCAAGACGGAGCTGGCTGGTCGAGCCCAAGTCTTTCCCGTATCCGGACAGTATCTGTCTCAGCGTTCCGGCTTCAGTGGAAAAAGGAAAAAAATTGCCCCTGCAGGCCACGAAAAAACGTGCCCGCTTCATGACCGCTCCCAGTTTTTGAAGATCATCGGCGTTCAGGATATGCCCCTTCCTGGCCTCGAGGATCCGTTTTGCGCTTTTTACCCCTATACCCGGAACACGAAGGATCTCCTCGTACGACGCCCTGTTCACGTCCACGGGGAAAAAGGAAAGGTGGGAAAGGGCCCACGCGCACTTCGGATCCAGTCCTTCATCGAGATAGGGCGTGTCACCCGGGAGTATTTCCTCTGCACGGAAGCCATAGAAGCGGAGCAGCCAGTCGGCCTGGTACAGACGGTGCTCGCGGAGCAGGGGAGGAGATGCCGATACCGCCGGAAGAAGGGGGTTCTCCGCCACAGGGACATAAGCGGAATAATAGACTCTTTTGAGCCCGAACTTTTTGTAGAGTCCCTGGGAAAGGCTCAGAATAGTACGGTCGTTTTCCGGGGATGCCCCTACCATAAGCTGGGTGCTGTGACCGGCCGGCACGAAAGCGTTCTTCCGTCTTCCGCTCCGCTTCCGGTCCACCTTTTCCTCCGCGATGGTCCCCCCGATGAAGGCCATCGGTTCCAGGATGGAATTCCTCGTCTTTTGCGGCGCAAGGGCCCTGAGACTTGGTTCCGACGGCAGTTCAATATTAACGCTCATCCTGTCGGCGAGAAAGCCGAGGGTCCTGATCAGGTGCGGTGAAGCTCCCGGTATAGCCTTTGCGTGGATGTATCCTCCGAAACCGTATTCCTGCCTGAGAAGCTTCGCGGTGCGGATAAGAAGGATCATTGTATCGTCAGGGGAATGGACCACGGCGGAACTCAGGAAAAGCCCTTCAATGTAGTTTCTCCTGTACATCTGGATCGTCAGGTCCGCCAGCTCTTTCGGGGTAAAGGTGGCCCTTTCGGCTCCGCTGCTTCTGCGGTTCACACAATAGGCGCAGTCGAAGACACAATCGTTGGAAAACAGTATTTTCAGAAGGGAGATGCACCGTCCATCGTCAGACCAGCTGTGGCATATGCCTCCGAGAGAGGTGTTTCCTACGGTTCCCCGCCTCTTTCCGCTCCCGCTCGAAGAGCACGAGACGTCGTATTTTGCCCCTTCCGCAAGAATTGAGAGCTTCCTCAGGGTTTCCATGCCAACCTCCCTTCCATGAATTGATAACAATATGTTAGCATCAAATACGGTAAATGAAAAGATTTTCAGGAAAGGGACGGGAATCACCGAACCTGTTTTTGCTATAATAAAAAACAGTATTCTGTACGGGAGAAAGAGGACAAAATTCTTTGGAAAGGCGGAGAGAATGTGATTTCATCACTGCATCACCCGAGTTTCACGGTGGAAAATCTTGACAGGTCCATCGCGTTTTACAGGGATCTCCTTGGAATACCGCTGGAAGGCGTTTGGGAGCGGGATCCGGATTACTCAGAGAATATAACCGGCATAAAGGGTGCCCAGGTGAAGGTGGCGTATTTCAGGCTTCCCAATGCTTCTTTCGAGCTGGTGGAGTACATGAGCGCCCCCGGAAAAAAGATCGACACCGCCACAAACAACGTGGGGAGCGCCCATGTCTGTTTCATTGCCGACGATTTCGACGCCTTTATTGAACGCCTGAGGAGTGCCGGGGTCAGATTCGCGGGGAACGTGTGCACTATCCCCGGAGGGTCGAACAAGGGGAAAAAGGTCGTCTACGTAGAGGACCCGGACAACAACTCCCTGGAACTGATTTCGTCCCGGGTCCTCGCGTGATCGTCTGAAATTCTGCCGGCAGTTTTGCCCCGGATGGGGCTGCGGTTTTACTTGTTTCCGGCCCTGTCCTGCCGAAGAAAGTGAACGAGTGTCCGGGTGCGGGCTTCAAGGACTTCCTTTTTCCGTTCAGGTTCCCATTTATAGAGTCCCTGTCCGGTTTTTGCACCAAGGAGACCTTCCCGGACTTTCTCTGTCAGCAGGCGCGGTGGTTCCGTATCGGCAGAGAGGTCTGCAAAGAGGTAGGAAGCAATGGATGAGAACACATCCAGCCCCCCGAGATCGGCGGTTTCAAAGGGACCCGTGTCTGCCAGGCGCCTCCCGAGGCTTGATTTCACAGCCTCGTCCACTTCCTCCATGGATGCGATGCCCGATTCGACGATATGCAGCGCTTCCCTGAGCAGGGCGAACTGAAGGCGGTTGGTAATGAACCCGTTCGCTTCTTTCCGGAGAACCGCGGGTCTTTTCCCTGCGGAAAGGAGAAATCTCCTGGCCGCCTCAACTGTTTCCGGCAGGGTTTTTTCCCCGGGGCAGACTTCGACGAGTGGGATGAGGTGTGCCGGGTTCCAGAAATGGGTGACTACAAACCTTTCCGGGTTCCTCAGCGGAGAGGCGATCGCCGAGGGAAGCAGACCCGAGGTGTTGCTGCCGATGATCCCGTCTTTCCGGCAGAATTTTTCAGCTTCCAGAAGGACGGCGTGTTTTATCTCCATTTTTTCGGAAACGGATTCGAGGATAAAGCCCGCAGAACGGACTGCCTCCTCCAGATCCGTAGTCGGACGGACACGGTTCAGTACATTCTCAGCGCTGTCCTGAAGCAGACCGCTTGATTCAAGCTGGCGGACCGCCGCTTCTGCCGAATCCATTCCGCGCTCCAGGCTTGCGCCGCTCCGGCCCCAGAGCGTCACCTGAAATCCTGCCGAAGCGATGGCGGCAGTCGATGTTGAACCCATCGTCCCTGTTCCTAGAGAGCAGACTGAAAAAGTGGTATTATTCACAGGATCATCTCCTCTTTGCGTAAATCGGCATACGGAGGCATTGTAGCAGATAACAGCGAAAGGGAAAAAGGAGGAATGGCAATGCTGGGAGAATACTATATGATCACAGGTATCGGCGCTTTTGCCTGCCTGGTTTCGGCTGCAGCATCGGGGCTTTTCGGACGGACGCTCCGGAAGGCTTTTCCCGGACCAAAGGTACTGCTGTTCCACAAGACGTCCGCCCTTGCCGGAGCCGGACTGGCATTGCTCCATGTACTGGGTGTGCATGGCTTCTGAAATTCGGCCGGTTTTCCCGACGCGCCTTTTGAATGGGCGCGTCTTTTTTTTGAAACAGAAAGCTTCTCCGGGAAAAGGCATCAGGGTATAATGCCCACTAACCATTCAATTCGACAGGAGGCTTTTCCATGAACAAACAATTTGCCCGGCGGATGATCCGCTTCCAGGAGTCCGATCTTACGCCCATTCTTCGTCTTGCCGCCAACCCCGAGGTGATCTCCTTCGCCGGAGGTCTGCCCGCCCCGGAGCTCTTCCCCGTGGAACCCATGAAAAAAATCGCCGTCCGCGTGCTGGACGAGCATGGGAAACGGGCGCTCCAGTATTCCTCCACGGAGGGGCACCTGCCCCTTCGGGAGAAGATCGCCGCGAGGACCAACAAAAACCTGAAAACCTCCCTCAAGGCGGAGAATATCGTGATCACCACGGGATCCCAGCAGTCCCTCGACATCCTCGCCAAGATGTACGTGGACGAAGGTGACTGCATCCTCTGCGAAAGCCCCACCTACCTGGGGGCGCTTTCTGCGTTCAACGCATGCCTTCCGGCCTACAGGGAAGTGGCGACGGACGGGGAGGGAATGGTGATCGCCGACCTGGAGAAGGCCCTGGCCGAAGAGAAGCGGGCCAAGCTCATCTACGTGATCCCCGATTTCCAGAACCCCTCCGGAAAGACATGGTCCCTCGAACGGCGGAAGGCCTTCATGGAGGCCGTTTCAAAGTATGACATCCTTGTAGTGGAGGACAACCCCTACGGCGAACTCCGGTTCGAGGGAACCACGCCCCCCTCTCTGAAATCCCTGGACAGGAAGGGGCAGGTGGTTGTGCTGGGAACTTTCTCCAAGATCTTCTGCCCCGGCCTCCGGGTGGCCTGGGTCTGCGGCGAGCCAGCATTCCTCGAGAGCTTCTGCAACCTCAAGCAGGCCGCGGACCTGCACACCTCCACCCTCAGCCAGTACGAGATCGACGCCTACCTGGCGGAGAACGACATCGAGGAGCATGTCCGCACGCTTGTCTCGGTCTACCGTGAGCGGCGGGACGTCATGATCCGGACCATGGATGAAGCATTTCCCTCCGAGGTGACGTTCACCAGGCCTGAGGGCGGTCTCTTTACCTGGGCCGAGATGCCCGAAAAGGTCAACGGCAGGGATCTCTTCATGAAAGCTCTGGAGAAGAAGGTGGCCTTCGTCCCCGGCGGAGCCTTCTACCCCAACGGCGGCCACGAGAACACCATGCGCCTCAACTACTCGAACATGCCGCCGGAGCGGATCGTTGAGGGGATCGGCCGCCTCGGGGAAGCCCTCCGGGAAGCGCTGTAAACTGTAAACCCGAAATACACAGAGACAGCAGAAACCCGGCCGCATTCAGGCCTTTGTGCCTGCCGCGGCCGGGCTTTTTTCTATCAACTGCGGTTTTTACACCAGCCCGAAATACTTTTCGAAAAACTGCATGAGCCTGGCGATGACACTCTGCTTTTTGGCCGTCCGGTTTCCGCCGCCGAAGCGCGAGGCCGGGGGCAGAATTTTGTCGATGTCTGTGCCGGTGGTTTTCAGCGTTCCGTCCCGGAACGAATTGTTCAGGAATTTCCGTGTTTCTTCCTTCTTCAGTTTTTCCTCGCCGATGATGGCGTCCAGGTCGGTCTCCTTCTGCTCCCGGACGAACTTCCGCCAGTCTTCATCCACATTGGTGTTGGCATTGACGGTCTCGATGAAGTTCTCTATCAGCTCCTTCTTGCTGCGGAGCTGGATGCTTGAGTTGACAGCCTTGGTGATGGAGACCAGGATGCTCTTGTCCTCGCAGTTGGATTCGTGGTACTTCGCCACGAGCATGAGGATGTAGTCGATGTTGATCTCGATCTGCCGTATCAGCTCGATTTCAAAGACGATGTCGTCGTTTATCTTTTCCCTGTCGGCATGTCTGTCTTTCGCAAGCTCCTGGTACAGGTCGATATAGACGCTCTGGTAATCCTGAAAATCGCGGACCGACAGGATCTCGGCGCCTGAAAACCCGTCGAAGGCTGTCAGGATGTTCCGAAGGCGCAGTACGGTCCCGAACAGGTTGATGAAGTCCTTTTGGTTCTGCTCTCCGACGATCGACTGCCCCAAAGGGAACCGCTCCTCCAGTTCTTCGATCAGTTCGCTGTACCCCGGATGGTGCGTGCCGTTCTCGTCGTAGCCGAAATAATAGGCCTCGTAGTTCTTCAGCAGAACGATGCTGCCGGCGTCCTTGTCCCCGAACAGGGCGATGGCCTCGTCCGTTTCCTGCTGCAGGTCCCGGAAGCAGACGATGTTGCCGAAGGTCTTGACGGAGTTGAGGATCCGGTTCGTTCGGGAAAAGGCCTGGATCAGCCCGTGCTGCCGCAGGTTTTTGTCCACCCACAGGGTATTGAGCGTCGTGGCGTCGAAACCGGTCAGGAACATGTTGACCACCACCAGGAGATCCACTTCCCGCCGTTTCATGCGCATGGACAGGTCCTTGTAGTAATTCTGGAACTTCTCGGAGGACGTATCGAAATTGACGCTGAAATCGGAATTGTAATCCGCGATGGCCGACTCGAGAAAATCCCGGGAGGTGCAGTCGAGGCTCTCCGTGTCGAAACCCTCGTCGGGAACACCATCCTCGGGATCGGCCTCGTTGGCGCTGTAGCTGAAAATGACGGCGATGTTCAGCGTGCGCCCCCGCTCGGAAAGCTGCTTCTTCAGCTCTGTGTAGTACTTCATGGCGGCAGGGATGGAACTGACGGCCAGAAGGGAGTTGAAGCCCGACACCCGCTGCCCCTGCAGGGAATAGAAGCTGCCGCGCTTCGTCTTCTGGTCGAAGTGGTCGAGGATGTAGTTCACCACTTCCCGGATGCGGTTCGGGTCGGCGAGGGCCTTCTCCGTGTCGATGGCCGGCACGTTTTTATCCTTCACGCCGTCCTTCATCTTCACCGTATTGATGTAGTCGATGCGGAAGGGCAGCACGTTCCCGTCATTGATGGCGTCCACGATAGTATAGGTGTGCAGCTTGTCCCCGAAGGCCTGGGGCGTGGTCCTGAGCAGGGGGTTGCCTCCGCTTCCGGCATTGGCCGCGAAGATGGGTGTGCCCGTAAAGCCGAACAGGTGGTAGTTCCTGAACGACTTCACGATCTTGGCGTGCATGTCGCCGAACTGGGACCGGTGGCACTCGTCGAAGATGAGGACCACGTGTTTTCTGAAGACCTCGTGCCCTTTGTTCTTCGACACGAAGACGTCCAGCTTCTGAATAGTCGTGATGATAATTCGCGAGGTACTATCTTCCAGCTGCCTCTGCAGTACCCTCGTGGAGGTGTTGCTGTCGGCGGACCCCTTCCGGAAACGGTCGTACTCCTTCATGGTCTGGTAGTCCAGGTCTTTTCTGTCCACCACGAAAAGGACCTTGTCGATGTAGGGCAGCGCCGAGGCGATCCGGGCCGTCTTGAACGACGTCAGCGTCTTGCCGCTGCCCGTGGTGTGCCAGATGTACCCTCCGGCATCGATGGTGCCCGTTTTTTTGTAGTTGGCGGAAATCTCTATCCGGGAGAGGATGCGCTCCGTGGCCGCGATCTGGTAGGGGCGCAGGACGAGCAGCAGGTCCTCGGACGTGAACACGCAGTATTTTGTCAGCACGTTCAGCAGGGTATGCTTCGCCAGGAACGTTTTTGTGAAGTCCGCCAGTTCGGGAATGGCCCTGTTGTTCCCGTCCGCCCAGAAAGAGGTGAACTCGAAGCTGTTGCTGGTCTTTTTGCTTTTCCTGCGCTCGCTTTCGGCGTTTTCCCTGACGTGGCTCGCCCGGGTGGTGTTGGAGTAGTACTTGGTGGAGGTGCCGTTGGAGATGATGAAGATCTGCACGTACTCGAACAGGCCGCTCGCCGCCCAGAAGCTGTCCCGCTGGTAGCGTTTGATCTGGTTGAATGCCTCCCGGATGGCGACGCCCCTTCGTTTCAGTTCAGCATGGACCAGCGGCAGGCCGTTCACCAGTATGGTCACGTCGTACCTGGTCTCGTGGGTTCCCCGGGACTCCTCATACTGGTTGATGACCTGCAGGCGGTTGTTGTGGACGTTCTTCTTGTCGATGAGATAGATGTTCTTGGTGGAGCCGTCGTCACGGCGCAGGATCTGCACGTGGTCTTCCTGTATCTTCCGGGTCTTTTCCACGATGCCTTCGTTGCTGTTTGCGATGCACTCCGGAAAGAAACGGCCCCACTCGGCATCGGAGAAGGCGAAACCGTTGAGCTGCTCGAGCTGCTTTCTGAGGTTGGTTATCAGGGCGGCCTCATCGTGAAGGGGAAGGTACTCGTACCCCTGGGCCCGGAGAAGATCAATAAAACCGCTCTCGAGCTCCGCCTCGCTCTGGTAGCCCGAGCCCACCCTGGTTTCCGGCCGATATTCCGAGACGACGGTGTATTCCGCCGTCTCCGCCACGATATTGTACTGGCTCATGGGCTCTTCTCCCTGAAGGTCAGCAGTTTGTCCCGGTAATACTCGTACTGCTTCCGCCGCGCCTCGATCTCGGCGGGCAGGCCTCTGGAAAGGTCGTTGCAGAGGGCGTCGAAGCGGTCGAGGATGGCGACGATGCGGGCCTGCTCTTCGAGGGGAGGGACGGGGATAGCTATTGCTTTTAATGCTGGAACACTCGAATGCACGACTTTACTTTTGACTTTCCCTTTACTTTTTTGTGTTTGAGCATCAAAAGTAGACAATGCATACGCTAAATATTTCGGGTTTTCATTGTGTTTCATAACAACAATGTCACCCCCTGCCAAGCACTTTTCATGCCCTACATAAACACAAGATTTCCCAATTTCAGTGACGCTTTCACCAGTGATTGCAAACAGGACATCTCCATGCTCGAAATACTTTTTATTCTGAATGTCTTTTGCATAGGTATGGGATACACAACTTCCAAACCAAATGTTATAGGTCGTATATATTTCGCCATACCGTACACACGGCGTTCCTGTTGCTGATACTTGATCACGCTTAATTCCTGAACCTCTATACATGCTTTTTGAAATCTCACCCAGCGTTTTCCTCGGCACATCAGGATTGAAGGAGAACAACACATCCCGATAATACTCATATTGTTTTTTCCGCGCTGCAAGCTCCGCTGCAAGCTCCGCTGCAAGCTCCGCTGCAAGCTCAGTGAAATTGTCCAGAATGCGGACAATTTCACGTTGCACAGGCAGCGGCGGGAGGGGAATGCTGATTTTGCTAATTGCAGGGACACTGGAATGAACAACCTTGCTTTTTACTTTTCCTTTGCTTTTCTGGATTTGGGCGTCTGTAGTCGCAAGGGCGTATGAAAGATATTTGGGATTTTGAGTATGTTTTAGAACAACGATGTCGCCGCCTGCCAAACATTTTTCATGCCCGACATAAGCGCTTGATTTTGCAATTTCCTCAACACTTTCGCCTGTGATGGCGAATAATATATCTCCGTGATCGAAATATTTCTTGTTGGTGATGGATGCTTCATCAGTAAAGGAAACGGTCGTATCGAACCAAATTCCGTAGGTTGTGTAGAGCTCACCATAACGAACGCAGGGAGTCCCGGTTGAAGAAATTTGGTCTCTCGTAATCCCCGAACCACGAAAAATATCGATGGCAATCTCACCTAGCGTTTTATGCTCCACCCCATCCGGGCACAAACCGGCGATCAGTTCATCCAGTTTACTCATCCGTTTCGCCCCTTTGAATTGACTTGGCAGCCGACGGAGATGATTGCGTCAAGACTGTAAAAATGAGTACTTTGGGTCTGTGTTTTGCCTGGTATCACTCCATGGGGAGTGGTTATTTCCATTTTGGAAACAGTTGCGTCTCTGCGTAATTCGCCCTCTTCGTAAATGTTTTGTAAATGCTTTGACACAGCGGGAATATTCACGCCGAATAACGCCGCCATGCTCTTTTGAGTCAGCCAGACAGTCTCATCCTTTATGATGGCGTTGACGGAGACATCCTCGTCGGCGGAAAGATAGACGAGAAACCGAAAATCCCTGTTCATGCTCCCGCCTCGATCTCCGCGATGATCCTTGCGATCTCGTCCCGAAGCACCTGCTCCCGGGCCACGATCTCTTCTATCTCCGCATTGAGGGCGGTGATGTCTACGGCTTCCCGGGTGTCCCGCTGCTCTACGTAGGTTGAAACGGACAGGTTGTAGTCCTGGTCGGCGATGCGGGCGTTGGGGACGAGGGCGGCAAAAAATTCCCGACCGGTTTTTTCGGTATAGGCCTCGA
>Ga0209723_1006839_pt1 | contig 10730 bp, 9 predicted proteins | sample BiotimSIPDNA_2_FD_185750 | JGI IMG/M metagenome (GOLD analysis project Ga0209723, IMG submission 185750) | Anaerobic biogas reactor microbial communites from Washington, USA - Biogas_R2 time_0 SIP DNA (SPAdes) (version 2) | ecosystem: Engineered > Bioreactor > Anaerobic > Unclassified | place... | reverse complement strand
AAGTTGGTGGTGGTTATCTGGACAAAGCGCTGCTCAATGCTCAGCAGATCAAGGCTTTAGCAGACCTGCCGACATTACCTGTCATGCGTTCCATGCTGTTGGGAACCATCCTGGCTCCCGCCAGTCAATTAGTCCGTACATTAGCGGAACCCGCACGTGGTTTGGCCGCTGTAATTAAAGCAAACACAGAAAAGCAGACAAGTGCTGCTTAACAGGCTCGTAACAAAACGAGAAAAAAACATTAAAAGAAAGAATAAATAGGAGAAAGAAATGGCTGATTTAGAAAAAATCGTTGAGGATCTGAGCAAACTGTCCGTGTTGGAAGCTGCCGACCTCGTCAAACTGTTGGAAGAAAAATGGGGCGTCTCCGCTGCCGCTCCCGTTGCTGCTGTAGCCGCTGGCCCAGCTGCTGTCGCTGAAGAAGAAGTTGAAGAAAAGACCGAATTTGATGTCGTCATCAAAGGACCTGGTCCCAAGAAGATCGAAGTAATTAAGGTCATCCGCCAGCTCACAAACCTCGGTTTGGTTGACGCCAAGAATATGGCCGAAACTGCTGACGCCAAAGTCCTCGAAGCTGTTGGTAAAGATGTTGCCAATGACGCCAAAGAGAAACTCGAAGCCGCCGGCGCCGAAGTCGTTCTGCTTTAGTATTTTCAACCTGAACAATAAAGCCGCTTTCTTACGAGAGCGGCTTTATTTTTGTAATGCGATTTTACAAAGATTGTGAATATTGTTCTAACCTGAGTATCCTATATTAATTAGGCATGTAATCAGGGACGTAATTAATACTTTTTAATAGTATCATTAAGAGCAACTAAATAATTTGTAAAATTTCTTTTGTATTTCTTTTAGTTAGGTGGATTAGTGTAAAATTCCCACAGTTAAGGAGAGGTTCATATGAAAGATCGATTGATAATAATCCTCGTTGTACTTGTCATGTTATTGACTGCTTGTGCTAGTGACTCAGACAAAGAACTTAATCCAAGCGTAACAGATTCAACCGATGGTGTAATTGAATCAGCCCCAACTGATCCAGATCCGGTTGAAGAGATTTTCCCTACCCAGGCAATTATTGAAGAACCAACAATTCCAGTTGTACCAACTGAAACTCCCTCAGAGATTGTGGAAACTGAAGTGCCTTTTGAAGAAATTGTAGTAGTTGATGACGAAGAGGTTATGATAAAGATTACAGGACTTAATCCGGATGATTTTTGGGGTTATGAGGTTAAAATTTTCCTGGAAAACAAGTCGACAGAAAAGACTTACATGTTTTCTGTTTTAGATGCCTTTATAAATGGTGTTAAAGCAGATCCCTTTTTTGCTTCCGAAGTTTCTCCGGGTAAAAAGGAAAACAGTTCTTTAACATTTGATACAACAACTTTAGAGAAAAACAATATCGAGCAATTTACAGATTTTGAAATAATATTCCGTGTTTACGATAGTGATGATTGGTCTGCGGACGATATTGCTAATGAAACAATCAACATTTTTCCTTTCGGTGAAGATAAAGCTATAAAATTTGAGAGAGAACCCAAGGAATCAGATAACGTGATTGTTGACAATGAATATGTAACAGTTATCGTTACTGGTTATGAAGATGATCCAATCTGGGGCTACACTGCTAACCTCTACTTGGTGAATAAAAGCGAAAAGGAAGTTATGTTCAGTGTGTCTGATGCAGCTATTAATGGTTTCATGGTTGATCCATTTTTTGCTCGTTCGCTGTTCCCAGGAAAGTCATCTTTCTCTGGCATATCCTGGTCCGATTCAACACTTGAAGAACAGGGCATTACGGATATAGAAGAAATAGAATTCTTGTTAAGGGTCTACGACTATAATGATTATTCTGCAGCAGATTTAGTTAATCAGATTGTCATCCTTAATCCTTAATGCACAAGAACATTCTTTGACCGCTACAATTTATAGAAGTAAGATTTTCTAGTTGTAAAGTTACTTGTGTGCCGGATTGTTTGATTTTATCCGGCACTCAGCTATTTTCAACCTGAACAATAAAGCCGCTTTCTTACGAGAGCGGCTTTTTTTGTCTTCCTAATAACTTTTTGTTTTCAGTGCTTTTCACTAATGACTGGTTTCTATGAAAGGTTGAGATAGAAGGCATTAACTATATATAATAAGAGCTCAAGAGAATAACGATTCGACAAAAGGGAATTTGGCAGGTTGGCGAATTAAAGGTAACAAATGGAACAGCACGGTCAACATAATTTTCATACTCACCTCACCCATGATCACAAAAATCAGGGCAACATCAAAGTAGCTTTTTTCCTGAACCTGAGTTTTACCATCGCGGAGATTATTGGTGGTTTGTGGACCAATAGTGTGGCCATTCTTTCTGACGCAGTGCATGACCTGGGGGATTCTTTGTCGCTGGGACTGGCCTGGTATTTTGATGCCTTTTCAAAAAAAGGTCCGGATGAGAAGTATTCCTTTGGCTACGCCCGATTCTCCTTGTTAGCCGCTTTGATCAACAGCCTGGTATTGGTTGGCGGTTCGGTGTTGGTCCTGACCAGGTCAGTCCCGCGCATCTTCAACCCGGAACCAATTGATGCCAAAGGAATGTTTGTATTCGCAATATTGGGGATTCTCATCAATGGCCTAGCTGTGCTGAAACTGAAAAAGGGTACATCCTTGAATGAAAAAGTCGTCTCCTGGCACTTGATGGAAGATGTCCTGGGATGGGTGGTCATCCTTGTTGCCAGCATCGTGCTGATGTTTGTCGACATCCCAATACTGGATCCAATTTTATCTGTTTTGATCACCATATATGTCTTGTTTCACGTGCTTAAAAACTTAAAAGAAATTCTGAACGTTTTTCTCCAGGGTGTCCCCAAGAATTTCTCAATTTCAGAAATTGAGCAAGCCATCGCATCGATTGCTGGAATTAACTCTGCCCACCATACTCACATTTGGTCCTTGGAAGGCGAGAAAAACATGCTTAGTACACACATTTTGGTCAACGAAGAAATTGGAAATGGTGATTTGGTCAGACTCAAGCAAGAGGTGAGGGACCTTTTGAGTGAAAAGGGGATTGGGCACGTAACCATCGAAACTGAATTTTGCGACGAGGAATGCAAAGGGAAAAATTGCAGTTAAAAACCTGAGCACAAGGAACCAAAAGCATAAGGGCAGACTAAGAATCTGAAAATCCCTGAGCAGTTTTAAATATACAATAAATAATTATTGTAAAACGCCTGGCAAATGTTGTATTATTCTCATATCAGTTCCTGATTACGAAAGGATTCCGCTGTGAAACACATAACCATACCTATCATTTTGTTGATATTTTGCCTTGTAGTTACAGGCTGTAGCATGCCAGTTACGCCAACGATCCCGGGCGGTCTGGTTGAAACCGTTCAAACTGGAATAGACGAGGTCAAACCCGAAATCGAGCAGCAGTTAACTCAGCTCCCTTCAACCTTGGAAAGCATGGCTACGGAATACGCGCCAACCATTCAAAACCTGGCTACGGCCGTACCTGCCACCCTGGAAAGTCTTATCTCTCAAGATCCAACAGCCGCTCCTGAATATACCGGGGAAGTGACTGTGATCGAATCCAACAACCTGATCGTGCAACTGCCGGTTGAAGTAGCGGAAAGCGCTGCCATAACGCTTGTTCCCGAACAGGAACCCAATGAAATGATGCCGGGATTTGAGCTACCGGAACATCGGTTGATCAATTTTTTTGGCTATAACCTTCCGGAACATTTCCATACCCCCGTAATTCACTTTTTGCCGGTTGCTGAGACAGCAGAGATCAGTCAGTATGCAAGTATCAATATCTCGACCCTGCAATACTTACTCGAAAACCCGGAAATAGATCTGAATGAGGAAGAATTTTTACCGTTTTTGCCAGTGTTCAATGCCGCGCAGATCTTCAACGCGTTGCCTGCACGGATGGAGACAGAAAACGGGAGCGGTATTCGCTACCTGGCTCTTTACTCCCAGGGTTTTGTAGGGATCGATAATTACAATATCTTTTATACCTATCAGGGCTTGAGCGCGGATGGGAAATACTACATTGCCGCAATTTTGCCGATCAACAGTTCGCTGCTCCCTAAAACTATCTCAACGCCAGAAGAGCTCGAGGGGCTGACCCAGGATTATGAAGTTTATCTTGCGAATGTGAAAGAGCTTATGGAAGTCGAGGATGGCGGTGTGCTCACCCCTTCCCTGGAGGCTCTGGACGCGATGATGCGTTCGATAAAAATATTGGATTGATTTGCTGTTTTTTGTGCCAAATGCTTGACAGATGAATAAAAAAAGCTGAGCCTGGAAGCGGGCTCAGCTTGGTTAACAAGGGTCTGTCTGGTTTAATCTAACTGGCGGATGACCAGCACAACCTTGCCTTGTACTTCTACTGTTTTTGGATCATTGATGATGATCGGCTGCATAGCCGGGTTGGCGGGCTGCAAACGCACGCGCCCGTTTTCCAGATAAAAATATTTCAAGGTAGTTTCATCCCGGTCATTCAGCCAGATGGCCACCATTTCGCCATTGCGGGCCTGGTTGGTCCGCTTCATCACGACGACATCGCCGTCATTGACCATGGCATCGATCATCGAATCTCCCTGAACTTTCAGAGCATACAGGTCGCTGATGTTATCACCTTGGGGCAGCAAGCTGCGGGCGATATCAATGCCCGAATCAGGATCGTAGTAACTGAAGTCAGAAGCGGGCACTGGCATGGGTTCGCCGGCGACGATATTACCAACCAAAGGGATGGAAACAAGCTGTTCCAATAACTGGTTTGCGCCTGTTTTGACGGTGTTCATCAATTCCCCAGCGCTGTTCTTGATCAGGTTGATACCGCGGGAAACGTTGCTTTCGCGTTCAATATAACCCATAGCTTCCAGCTGGTTCAGGTAATAGTTAACTACTGAAGTAGAACTGATTTGCGTGTGGGTGCCAATTTCCCTGATGGAAGGGGGATAACCCTTTTCTTCCTGCCAATCTCTGATGCAGGCCAGGATATTCTTGTGGCGCTGACTTAATTCTTTACTTTTACGTGCCATAGTTGATCGCTTTCTCCAGGTTGATCCTTCTATGACACAATAATAACAGAACAAATGTTCAGTGTCAAGATTTGTCGTGGTATGAATTTTGCATCTATAATAGCACTGCATGGTAGCCATAACCCTGGTTTTGGAGGCTGAGATGCGCTTATGTAAGCTGAAAAAGACTTTTGTGGTGCTGATAGCACTTCTTGCGATTTTAATGGGTTTGTTTTACTCTCTTGGTGAAACGAGCCCTGTTTCGGCGTCTGATATTCCTGGTTTTCTCCCGGATGACTTAGATTTTGACCTGATTTCCCCCAATGTGGGATGGCTGAGGCTTGGCAACCAGCCCTTTATGACGGAAAATGACGGGCTAACCTGGCGCGAGATTTCCCCCCAACTCAGCACGAACCAATATATTGAAGCGCTTTCTTTTCTTGATCAAAAACTTGGCTATCTGGCAACAGTTAGCCGGACGGAAGAGCTCTGGAGCATAGATATTTTGCATACTCAAGATTCTGGTCAGACCTGGCAGACTCTGCAAACTGACCTGGGGCAGCGTTTGGCTACCTTATACTCGCACCCCGTGGACAGGGTCCAGCTGCAATGGCTCAGCTCAAACCAGGCTTGGATTTTGGTCAAACTGGCTAGCGGATCCAACTTCAGTGAGGGGGTGTTGTTGAGAACGGTGGATGGTGGCAAGAGTTGGCAAGAGATGCGGGCACCCGCGGCAGAGGAATTCGTTTTCCTCTCCAGCCAGCTTGGATACATGCTTGACCCTTTCAACGCTGGAAAGATTTATGAAACAAAAGACGGCGGAGAAAGCTGGCAAAACATCAACCTTGATCTGTCTGGAATTGATTCAGATGAGATCACAACTTTGGCGACCCCTGCCTTTGTGCAGCAGGGCGGTGAATTGGCAAACCATGAAGGAATGGCACTGAGCCAAATCAAAAGCCAGGATGGGCAGAAGATTTGGGCTAGTACGCAGGGCGGAAAATGCGATCAACTGGGGTCAGGACTTGAAGGTGACCTTCTCAACTGCGGCCAAAGTTTTATTCTTTATTCGAGCAAGGACGCGGGTCAAACCTGGCAGCCAGTGCCGCTGCCGGAGGAAATTGAAGCGTCTGCCCTATCACAAACAGCCTTGTTCGATCCAGCGCAACTTACAGAGAATCTGCCCCAAATTGATGGGACTCAATGGATCCAACGCTATCTTGGGCACGCTTTTGATGCCTGCGAGATCCCAAGCCTGAGCAAATTGCAGACCTGGTTCAACGCCAGCCCCTACAAGGTCGTTAATCTTTATATCGGCGGTATTTCGAGATACTGTGATAACGAAGCGCTCACAAAAACCTATCTGCAGCAGATGTTCAACCAGGGCTGGCGTTTTATCCCGACTTGGGTTGGCCCTCAGGCACCCTGCACAACGTTAAAGTATCCATTCTCTTATGATGTTGATGAAGCTTATAAAGCAGGAGTAGACAATGCCAATCAGGCGAGAGCTACCTTATTGGAATTAGGTCTCACTAATCCCGATGGGAGCGGCAGTATTGTCTATTATGATATGGAATATTTTGTCTACTCCGAAACTTGTTCTGCTGCTGTGAGAGCTTTCATCGATGGCTGGACTACCCGCTTGCATCAATTAGGCTTGCTTTCAGGGCTTTATGCCACCTCACGCAGTCTGGTCCAAAATCAGGTCTACACCATCCAACCACCACCGGATGCTGTTTGGATCGCTGAATGGTACCGGGATTACTATTACCGACCAGATGAAACCGTCTGGGATGTTCTCTGGCTGCCGGATATTTACTGGGTGAACCGGCAGCGGGTCTACCAGTATACTGGCTCACATAATGAAACCTGGGGCGGAGTAACCATCAGTATGGATAGCAATGTGCTTGATGGACCGGTTGCCGCGCCCTATGGCTCTGATCTGATTGCGCCGGTAACTTCGCTGACCAAGAGCGGCACGATCGGTATTGACCCCTGGTACAAGACCCCGGTCACGATCACGCTAAACGCCACGGATAATAAGGTCGGCGTGAAACACACTTACTATAAGATCGATACAGGCGCCTGGCAGCTTTACACCGCGCCTTTTGAAGTTTCCGGGTCAGGACAAAAAACTGTGACTTATCTGAGTGTTGATCAGGTCAACAATTGGGAAGGGCCTAAATCGATCAGTTTCTATGTTGACAGCTTGCCTCCCATCAATCCACATGTGATCAACCCCGGTTGTGATGCCTTGAATGGACTGCCACAAGCCTGGTGTAACGATCCCTGGTTTACCTGGGGTGGGGCAAGCGATAGCGGCGTGGGACTGGCTGAAACTGATACCTATGAATACTATTGGGGGACAGATGCCAGTGCTACAGCAGGTACACGGACTATAGCTGTGCAGTTGGATCCGCCGGCCATTCCAACACGCGTGCCGTACTATCTGCGCATCCGTACCCAGGATAAACACGCCGCCTGGAGTGCCTGGCAGACCATCTACACGCTCATTTACGACCCCAATTTCATTTACCAACTCAGGCTGCCGCTGGTGTTCCAGAAGTAGCCAAAGCAAAACGCAAAAACCTGACTGGCTGGTATATAATCACCGGGTAAATCAAAATGGGAGCAGCTGTGAAAATCAAAGAGTTCTTCGGTCAGATCGACTTTAGTTGGCGGTCGATCAGGGATTACGCCCTGATCATTTTGGGGGGATTTGTGCAGGCCCTGGCACTGCGCACTTTCCTGGTACCGGCTCAACTGGTCGGCGGCGGCATCAGCGGTATCGCCCAGTTGTTGCATTATTTGTGGGGTTGGCCGATCGGCGTTGTGACCCTGCTTGGAAACCTCCCTTTGTTTGTTTTGGGCTGGCGTTACCTGGGCGGACCGCGCTTTGCCCTGCGCACCATCCTTTCAGTTCTTTCCTACACGATTTTTACTGACATTCTGATCCAGTTCACAGGTCAGGCGCCGATCACAGAGGATATTCTGCTCAACACGCTTTATGGGGGCATTTTGCTGGGTGTGGGACTGGGCTTGGTTTATCTTGGCCGGGGAACCAGCGGCGGAACGGACATTTTAGGTCGCATCCTCAATCAACGTTTGGGCATGTCCATTTCCCTGGCTTATATGATCACCGATTCCTTTGCCGTTTTGCTGGCTGGATTCTTCTTTGGCTGGGAGAAGTCCCTTTATGGGCTGATCATGATCTACCTGAGCGGCGTGGCGGCAGATATGATCTCACAGGGTACCAATGTGATCCGTGAGGCCATGATTATCACGGATGAAACTGAAAAAGTTGTCCTCGCCATTAGCGACGCGCTTGGTCGCGGCACAACCATCCTGTCTGGCAGAGGTGGGTATACCCAAAAAGACCGACCGGTCATCTTCTGTGTTGTGACCGCTGGGGAGGTTATTCGTCTCAAGAGCATAGTGCAGGAAGCTGACCCGGATGCCTTCATGGTGGTCGGTCAGGCCAATGAAGCCCTGGGGGAAGGTTTTAAACCGCTCAAGGATTAGGTTGAAGCTAAAAGGACTGGAAATTTTCCAGGCGATTCTCTGATCAAACTCAGGTTTTCAAAAAAGGGGCGTTTTAAACTTTAGCTATTCTCATCTTCTGGTTCTGGTTGTAAAGAGAGTGGTTGCCCCAGTTTAAGTTCCATTTTTTGCAGCAAAGCCTCATCCGGGGATAGGCCAGCATACGTTTCAAGGAAAACCGAGAGCATCATGTTGCAGTCAGCCGCTTCGTGGGCGATGTTCTCTTTACGCAGGCGGTCATTGTTGCGGATCCAGCCCGGCTTGCGGGAAACAATTTCATCCGCTTTCAAACCCAATTCGGCAAAGCCTTGAAAAAGGCTCTTTTCTTCTTCAGAAAAAGCTTCGTCCTGGATGGTCAAATACGCTTCTGCCAATTCACCCACTTCAGAAAGGAAGAAAAGCAGCGCGCTTTTCTGGTCAGGCCAGCCCAAGCCACGGTGGCGATAATACTCACGGATGATTTCAGTTTTCATACAAGACTTCCTCTTAGCACTTTAAACTTGAATTGCACAAGCATTTTAAAATAAGACTGTTTGATTATAGCATTTGGTAAAGGCGGATATTTGTCTCATTTCGGCGGGATTTCCGGTTTTAAAATCTCCCCCGCCTTTGCCCGCTATGATAAGATTGAAATGAAAAAATAACTCGACCCGAGGTCACTATGTCTGAAGTCCCGATCCAATGGTTAGCCAACCAGCACGCTTTGGAAAACCCCAAGTCCAAACTGGCTTCTGAGCTGTTTCCACCCGGACTGGCACAGGAGGTGCGCCGCTTGCACAGTTCCATACCAGGATACCGCATGAGCCCGCTCAAAAGCCTGCCCCGTCTGGCAAAGCGTATTGGCCTGGGGGGCATCTGGGTCAAAGATGAATCCGCCCGGCTTTCGCTCCAATCTTTCAAGGTCCTGGGCGGAGCCTATGCCATATACAAAAAACTGCTTCAGCGTGCCGGGATGGAAGAAGATGAGTTAAACCTCAGGGATCTGCTCCATTTGGAAGGATCCCACCGGGAAAGGCTTGGGCATCCCACTTTTGCCACCGCCACGGATGGAAATCATGGCGCCGGGGTGGCTTGGGCGGCCACCAAAATGGGTTTCCCGGCTGTGATCTATGTTCATTCCCTGACCACTAAAGACCGCATCCGCGGAATCGAACGCAATGGAGGGCAGGTTGTGGTGGTTGATGGCAATTACGACGACGCCGTCCGCCAAGTCACAGTGGATGCCAAAGAAAAGGGTTGGGAAGTGATTTCCGATACTGCCTGGGAAGGCTATGAAGACGTGCCCAAGTGGATCATGCAAGGCTATGCCACCATGTTCGTGGAGGCTCAGGAGCAGTTGTCCGCCCAGGGTTTGAGGCGGCCGACCCATCTGCTGGTGCAGGCGGGAGTCGGTTCACTGGCAGCCGCGGCAATTGGTTATTATTCGGTTCTATTTGACGATAATGTGCCTCTTTCCCTGGTGGTAGAGCCGACGAAAGCGGCCTGCCTGTACGAATCCTTGCGCATAGGTGACGGTAAGCCCCACAGCGTCACTGGAGAGCTGGACACCATCATGGCCGGCCTGGCTTGCGGTGACCCCAATCCCTTGGCTTGGGAAACGCTTTATAACTGTGCCGATTACTTTGTCAAATGTCCTGATTACGTGGCGGCCAAAGGCATGCGCGTTTATTCCATCCCCTTGCAGGAAGATCCCTTTATTGTTTCCGGTGAGTCCGGCGCGGTCACGTTGGGCGCGCTGATGTACATCATGGAATACGAGGGTGCAAAAGACTTGCGACAAGCCCTGGGCTTGAATGAAGAATCACAGGTGCTGCTGATCAACACCGAGGGCAACACTTCGCCGGACGAATTCCGCAGCGTGGTCTGGGAGGGCAGCATGCCCGTGCCCGAAGAATTCAAAATTCACGCCAAAGAGGACGACTAAATACAGTTTTGGACCTTTACTGCTTTGACCTTAGTAAAGGCGTCTAAGCTTGCTTTTTGGCCCAGGAATCACAGGATATAGAGTCCAGACAAGTTGAAACAGATCGATACTTTGTTGGTATGATTAGCGCTTATGAAAATCAATAAGCCAGGCAATTCTTCTAATCTTGCTCCTGAATGGGTCTACGACTGTCTGCACACCGGCAGCAGCGATCATGTCTCCAATCCCCATCCAGCTTTAGGCGAAACAGTGAGCAT
>Ga0209723_1006836_pt1 | contig 10733 bp, 7 predicted proteins | sample BiotimSIPDNA_2_FD_185750 | JGI IMG/M metagenome (GOLD analysis project Ga0209723, IMG submission 185750) | Anaerobic biogas reactor microbial communites from Washington, USA - Biogas_R2 time_0 SIP DNA (SPAdes) (version 2) | ecosystem: Engineered > Bioreactor > Anaerobic > Unclassified | place... | reverse complement strand
CGCAGCCTTTCACAGCCCTACTCCCTTAGCAGGGGAGCCCCTTCGACCACTTGGGTATTCCTCCATAAGTCTATTAAAACTAGTAAATACTAGCATGTTTTGAATATACTGTCAATTATTTGCATTATTGGGAGACTGGTTTCAAGAGACATAAAACCTTGGGTTTTAGTACTTACTTTTCTTTAGAAAGGATCCGAGAAAAGAGCAGAATATTACTGATTTAGGAGGGCTTTGTTGTTACTGGCGGATCTGGCCCTTTGCAAGAATCGCTATATTTCTTAGGTGATCCCCGATTCTTTCGCAGTTGCTTGCCAGGTTAAGATAAATGGCTCCTGCTTCAGGGGTGCAAACACCTTCGGAAAGGCGGGATATATGATTCTTACCCATAAGAGCTTTCAACTCATCTATCTTGTCTTCGTGTTGGAGAACTAGTGGAAGATAGGAGATGTCGCTATCGGTATAGATTTTTGACGTGTATTCATAAAGCTTATTTACTTCGGAAAGCATATTACTCATTTCCTCTTTACTTTCTTCGGAAAAAACAATCCCATTTGACTCAGCATTCTCTGCAAACTCCATAATGTTTACGGCGTGATCCCCAATTCTTTCTGCATCCGAAAGCGTATGATAGGAAGCAGATATAAAAGCATGATCTTTAGCGGACAGATCAGATCCTGAAAGACAGGATAGGAATTTAGTTACTTCTATGTTTAAAAAGTTAATTATATCTTCGGTTTTGTAAAAGGATTCCTTCATCGCAGTATCCGAAAGTATAATTGCATCCATTGCTAAACGGAAATTTATCATAGAAAGCCGTAACATGTTTTCTATTTCTCGTTTAGTTTGCTGAACGGCAACCGCGGGAGTTTCTAATAGATTGTAGTCTACAAAATAAAAATGCTTTCCATAATCTTCTTCCTTTCTCTTCCTTTCGGGAAGAATAATTGTTACAAATTTTACCAGAAGCTTAGAGAAGGGCAGAAGGAATATAACAGTCCCTATATTAAAAAAGGTGTGTAGCATAGCAATTCTAACTTCCGAGGATTGGAATGCGTAGGTAAGCAGTTTTTCATAAGGAATAAAGAGATTGGTTAGTAAGAACAAAAGTGCTCCCGTAATATTGAAAAACAGGTGGATAAGAGATACCCTTTTTGCGTTTATACCCGTTCCAATCGCGGATATTAGAGCGGTAACACAAGTGCCAATGTTTGACCCAACTATTAGAAACATTGCCTGCTCAAAGCGAAGTATCCCGGAAGCGCTCATTGCAATAATTATTCCGGATACTGCGCTAGAACTTTGAATAAGGGCGGTTACCAATACTCCTGCTAGTATTAATAGGACGGGGTTTTTAAATGCACAAATCAAGGAGACTATTTCCGGGCTTCCCGAAAAGGACTTGGTGCTGTTCCCCATTACAGACAACCCAACAAACAACATACCGAGGCCTACAAATATTGCTCCGATTTTTCTCGGAAGGTCCTTTTTGGACATGGACATAAAGGCGCCAATGCCTGCAAAAGCCGCAAAAAAAACGGTGAGATTAATATTTGTAACCCCACCGTAACCGAATGCCATTAATTGAGCAGTAACCGTTGTCCCTATATTCGCCCCGAAAATAATCCCAGTGGCTTGCAGGAGGGACATAAAGCCTGCATTAACAAATCCGACAGTCATAACCGTCACGGCCGAGGAGCTTTGGATAATAGAAGTGGTTGCGATGCCTATTCCCAAGCCAGAAAAGACATTCTTGTCCATTTTGCCGAACATCTTTTTGATGTTTTCTCCGGCAACAGTTTCAAGTCCTTCGCCCATCATCTTTATTCCATAAAGAAATACTCCGACCCCGGCGATAAACCAGAAAAATGAATATACTATGTCAAGTCCACTCATATCCGTCTCCACTAAAACTTTAAACCAAATATATAAAAAATGTAAAGGGATATTTGAAGGAACTATGCTTCATATTATAACGATGTTTTTGATACAAAATTCAGAATCTCTAAAAGAAGGAATTCCAGTGAGTGGTATTTTTGACGTAATTAAATATAGGTATAGCGATATGATTGCAATGTGAGATAATGGTTTTTATTTTTGAAATAGCTCCATCTTAATTTTGAATGTAAAAGAATCGTGATGCTAATAGTTCCAAATTCTAAATCTGTAAAAACAAGATATAAAGGTGTTGATTATATTAGGATCGGTTCCAGTAAAGAAAGATTAGATAAATTTCCTGAATATGAATTAAAGTTAAATAGTATACTGACTAACGGTTTTCCAACAATTGTAAATACGGCAGCTCCTGATTATGCTCAAGATTTAACATTTGAAAAATTATTTATATATTATGGTGCTAAAGGAATAACTTTGCGAAAAGATACTTTCATAAAATCACTTAAACTAAAGACGAAAAATGATTTGTTTAATATAATGGCATATATTTTATCGGATCAAAACAATATTCCTATTAGGGTATCAATTTTTAGTGGTACAGATAAAGCATCTCCTTTGTTTTCAGTAAAAGAATTTTGTAACACTTGTATTATGTATTCGATGGATAAAATACTGGAATACGGAGATGCTATTAATATTATTCAAGCTGATGAAAGAGGAAGGATTTCAGAGAGAAAAGATGTTCCATTATTTGACTATGAAGCCTTTCATGAAGCAATTTTGAATGCATTTATTCATAATAAGTGGTTAACCCTAAACGGACCACAAATTAGTATTTTTACTGATAGAATAGAAATTTTATCACATGGGGGTCTTGCAATAGATCAAGATGAAACTGGATTTTATAAGGGGTCAAGTTTGCCTGTTAATGAAATACTTGCTTCAATATTTTTACAATTAAGAATAAGTGAACGTTCAGGTAGAGGTGTTCCTAAAATTGTTTCAGTTTATGGAAAGGAATCTATTAAGATAGAAAAAAATAGAATAATTGTAACAATACCATTTAAAAAAGTAGGTATTAATAGTTTTACAATAGTATCTAATAAAGTAACCAATAAAGTAACCAATAAAACTGAAGATAAGATTATAGAATTAATAAGAGATAATCAAAATATTACTATACAACAAATTATGGTTAAAACAGGTTTATCTGAGCCAGGCGTAAAAAAGAATTTGAAGCAACTCAAAGAAAAAGAAATCATAAAAAGAGTAGGCTCTAACAAAAAAGGTTATTGGGAGGTAATTGAATAATTATGCCAAGTGATAATAATTACCTAGAATATGTTTTAGACTTACTAAGTGAAGTAGATGATATCAGTTACAAAAAGATGATGGGAGAATATTTATTAAAGTCTGATGGCATATTGTTTGGCGGGGATTTTTTGACAATAGATTTTTATTAAAGAAAACGAAATCATTATCCAGCTATGACTTATGTGAAGAAATCCCATATCCAGGAGCAAAGCCTATGTATTTAGTGGATATAGAAGACAAAAAAGAGATAACTAATCTTGTAACTTCAGTAATTAAAGACTTAAGCAATACTTCAAAATAAATAGAATAGTCATCCTTCGAGGGTGGCTTTTCTTTTGCTTTATAGGGGTACGAAATGGTACGAACTTTTTTTGAAGGGGTACGAAATTATATCAAATGTTATGTTTCTAGACATGTTGTCACTAAGCTTTTGATACAAATCTAGAAATTTTGGTGTTTTATGCAAAAAACAGCATATAGTGGCACTGATTTTATGTTGTTTTCGAAACCAAAGTTTTTCGTCGAAACTCTAATTGAATACTTGGGATTGAACCTATTCACGTATTCGTTTAAACTTCTAGATCTGGTGTTATCACTTGCCTTCACTTCAATAGGAATAACGTCATTATTTATCCTAATGATAAAATCAATTTCAGTTTGATTGCCACTTGTCCAATAATAGCTAGCAAACTTGTTGGCAATTAATTGATTATTAACATAATTTTCTGTTAAACCACCTTTAAAGTCGCTAAATGCTGGATTGTCAAACAAGATATCGTCGATATGAATATCTTGGCTTGCAGAACAAAGTCCAGCATCATTCATATAAAACTTGAAGTCGTTTAGTGATTTGTAAGCATTTAACGGAAGTTTTATTTGTTCAATTCTATATAGTTGATTTGCAACACCTGCAAGGCATAACCATTCAATTGCGTTTGCAAACTCGCTAGCTCTACCGCCACTTTTAATGGAAGAAAATTTAAATTTCCTATTTTCTCTTGCAAGTTGCGTGCTTATATTTTTATAAACTTGCTTTGTTTTTGGAATCTCCGTTGCTTTATTATATTTTCCCATATCATTGAAGTAAGCTTCTAATAGGGCAAGCTGTTTAATTTTAACCATATCAGAGTTTTTGTTTTTCAAATATTCTTCAACAACTTCAGGCATTCCGCCTACATACAAATAAGTCTTATATAGCTTCAAAGCTTCTTGGTGAAAAGGTTCTGGCATCGGCTTATTTAAATTGAAACATTCATTAATTTCATCAATTAAATATTTAGCATCTTTAGCCAGCAAAAACTCTTCAAAATCCATGGGATACATATTTAGAAACTCCACCTTTCCAACAGGGAAGGATGATTCTTTCCTATTAACGGAAACACCAAGCAAAGAGCCTGTTGCAATTAAATGATATTCATTTGCTTCCTCACAAAAATATTTAAGAGAAGTTAAAGCTTCAGGACAGGCTTGGATTTCGTCAAAAATAATCAATGTATAAGAAGGTAAAATTTCTCTTCTTTTATGATTGGCCAATTTTCCTAAAATGGTTTTAGGGTTTAAATCGATAAAAAAATCGGATAGACCAGGCTCTTTTTCAAAGTTACAATAAACAACATTGGCATAATTTTCTGCGCCAAATAAATTAACAATATAGGTTTTACCAACTTGTCTAGCGCCTTGCAATATCAAAGGCTTTCTATCATCAGAGTTTTTCCAGTTTAACAAATCCTGATAAATTTTTCGTTTCATAATTTCCTCCATGTCTTGCATATATAATATCAGCAAATGCGAAAATAATCAATAATTTACATTTTTTGGCACATAATATTTCGGAAAAATCACACTTTTTGGCAGATAACTGGTTTTTTAGAGGAGTTCGAAAAAAATTTGTGGGCGTTCGGACTTGTATCAGGGGGAGGGTTCTTAGGACAACGCTGCAGAGAGGGCTTCCCTTAGCTAGGGTGTATTCTTTGACTACTTCGAGGGGTATAGTATATAATTTACCAGACGGAGAAAAATATGAAATACTTGATTGTTCTTGGAGATGGGATGGCCGATCGGCCGACAAAAGAATTAGAAGGGAAAACTCCCCTTCAGGTTGCTTCTAAGCCCAATATAGATATGTTGGCGAAAAGGGGCACTGTGGGTTTGGTCCGGACTATACCAAACGGTTGTACTGCCGGAAGTGACGTTGCAAATCTATCAGTATTAGGATACGACCCAAGAGCATATTATACCGGAAGAGCTCCCCTTGAAGCCTTGTCTATGGGGGTAAAATTAGAGGAAGGGGATCTTGCGGTCCGCACTAACTTAGTTACGCTTTCCTCCCATGAAAGTTTCAATGAAAAAAGAATGGTTGATTATAGTGCCGGCGAGATACCGACTGAACAATCAAGCATACTAATGCAAAGTATAGAAAAGGCGCTTGGAAATGAGAAATTTCACTTTTATCCAGGTGTCGCGTACCGACATTTAATGGTTGTTAAGGATGGCGAATCTTCGACTGTTCTGACTCCCCCGCATGATATCAGTGGACAAAGAATAGATGATTATCTTCCGGAAGGAGAGGATGCAGAGGAGTATACAAACCTAATCATTGAGTCCGGGAAAATCCTGGAGAATCATCCTGTAAACGTAAAAAGAGAAGAAGAGGGAAACCGTCCTGCTACTCACATTTGGTTTTGGGGAGGGGGGACTAAACCAGAGCTGCCTTCCTTTTCGGAAAAATACGGGTTATCAGGAGCTGTTGTTTCTGCCGTGGATTTAATGAGAGGGATAGCAAAGGGGACAGGCATGTCAGCCCCAAAAGTAAGGGGAGCAACCGGCACCCTTCAGACTAACTGGAATGGAAAGATTTCTGCCGCTATCGAACAGTATGAGTCGGGCAAAGACTTCGTATATATTCATTTAGAAGCTCCGGATGAGTGCTCTCACCAAGGAGACATCAGAGGCAAAGTAGCGGCGATAGAGAGAGTAGACTATGTTCTGGGGAAGATGTACGCCTATCTGAAAGATACAGGTAAAGATTTCAGGATCGCGGTATTACCTGATCACGCAACCCCATTAAACATAATGACTCATAGCTCTGAGCCAGTTCCGTATTTGATATATAAGAGCGACCAAGAGGTTCAAGGGTGTCCCAAATACAATGAAGAGGATGCCCAAAACGGACCTTTCCTGGATGATGCAGGGTTAATAATGAAAACATTGATTAGCTGACCCCGGGAAAAAGAGATTAGGTAATGGAGCCTTGTTAGAAAATTGTTGATAGATTAAATTTGGTTTTAGATAAAAACATAAGGAAAATATGAATTCTTCAGAGTTAAGAAATAAGTATATTGAGTATTTTGTAAAGAATGGTCACACAAGGATTAAAAGCGCTTCGCTTATTCCGGACAACGATCCTACAGTTCTTTTTACTACAGCGGGGATGCATCCGTTAGTTCCGTATCTTCTAGGGCAAAAACACCCGGGAGGCAACAGGCTAACTAATGTACAGAAATGTGTCAGGACAGGGGATATTGATGAGGTTGGAGACAGCAGCCATTGTACGTTTTTTGAAATGCTCGGAAACTGGTCTCTCGGAGATTATTTTAAAGAAGAAAGCATAAAAATGAGCTTTAACTTTTTAGTTAATGAGCTAAAAATTGACATTAATAAAATTGCGGTTAGCGTTTTTGCCGGAGATGAGAATGCTCCCCGGGATATGGTCTCAGCAGATTGCTGGAAAAAACTAGGAATCAAAGAGGAAAGAATTTTCTTTCTCCCCAAAAAGAATAACTGGTGGGGACCGGCTGGAGTTACGGGACCTTGTGGCCCGGATACCGAGATTTTTATTGTAAACGAGAAAGCAGCCTGTGGAGAGGATTGTTCTCCTGCCTGCAGTTGCGGGAAATACCTAGAAATCTGGAACAATGTTTTCATGGAATATGAAAAAAAAGCAGATGGGTCATATGTCCCTCTTTCTCAGAAAAACGTAGATACCGGAATGGGTCTTGAAAGAACGGTTTCAATATTAAACGGGAATAATTCGGTGTATGAAATAGATGTTTTTAAACCGGTTATGGATCTTATCAAAGAGAAGGCTTCCGGGATAGAGAATATTAAGGCAATAAGAGTTATAGCGGATCATATAAGAACTGCAACTTTCATGCTTGGTGACGAAAAGGGAATAACTCCTTCAAACGTAGATCAAGGATATATTTTAAGAAGATTAATAAGAAGGGCTGTTAGATTTGCGAGACTCATTTCCATATCCCCCGAATTTCTCCCCGACCTTGCAAAAGAGTATATAAAAATATATGGAGAAACATATCCCGAGATTAAGAATAACGAAGAGAAGATAATATCCGAACTTCAAAAGGAAATTTTGAGATTTGACGAAACACTTCAAAAAGGTCTGATTGAATTTGAAAAACTAAAAAAATATATCCAAAACAACAGAATAAGCGGGAAAGCTGCATTCAGATTGTATGATACCTTTGGATTCCCCATCGAGATGACAATTGAACTTGCTGAGGAAAATGGAATAACCGTGGATAAAGAGGGTTACGAAGAGTGTTTCAGAGAGCATCAAGAGAAATCTCATGCCGGAGCTGAGCAAAAATTTAAAGGGGGCTTGGCCGACAACAGTGAACAGACCTCTAAGTTGCACACTGCGACACATATTCTGCTTGCAACTTTGAAGAGAGTATTAAAAGACAATACCATTTCTCAAAAGGGATCTAATATTACTGCTGAAAGACTTCGCTTTGATTTTAACTTTGAAAGACCATTAACTGAAGAAGAAATTAAGGAAGTTGAAAAGGGAGTAAACGAGGTAATTAATAGAGCTTTACCTATAACATGTGAAGAAATGAGCGCTGAAGTTGCGCTGAAAAGCGGAGCGGAAGGGGCGTTTGCAGAAAGATATGGGGAAGTTGTAAAAGTGTATTCAATTGGGGATTACAGTAAAGAGATATGTGGCGGGCCTCACGCGGGAAACACAAAGGAACTGGGTAAATTCTCAATCTCTAAGGAGCAATCTTCATCTGCTGGGATAAGAAGAATTAAGGCCGTTTTAGAATAGTATAATTTACCTTGTAATAACCATCCTAAGGTCGCAAACGCGACCTTTTCTATTTTTTTAGGTGATTTTTCTATGAAAAACGCTTAGATATTCGCATACAGAAAAAAGATTATGTTATTATATATAAAATGGATACGGGAGAAAACGAAAAGAAAAAATTTACCATTCCCAAAAAGAAAATTTGGAAATGGATAAAGGAGACGGTGAAAGATCCCCTTACTCTTTTGTTGTTTGCAGTAATATGGATTCTTTGTGCCTCCCCAGCAATTTTTGGCGTGATTGCATATTGGGCTTCTAAAGAAGAGAGATGGCTTGTTTTGTCTGGGAGCTGGATAGCATTTACTGCTCCACCACTTCCTTTACCCGTTACCCCTTTGTCAATTGCCGGAGCTATTGCTCTTAGGGCAGTTATCAGAAAAGCGGGAGAAAAGAATAAGGCCAGAAAGGAAGAGGCTGCAAACAAGAGAAGAGCTGAAAAAATGCGTGTACTTGCTAAGAAAGAAGCAGATAGAGAGCTTGTTGCAAACAGTACCTTAGTCAAGATTGTAGACATATACAATACCGGGTCAGTATCCCTTTCCGATGAGGAGCTGATAACCGGAGATGAATATGTTCCGGGAATGGAAAATATTCAAAAAGATAAAGAGGCCGGGATTACTGTTGAAGGGACAAACCAAATTAAACCATCAAATGATCAGTCAGAGGATATTACTCCCAGTGAAGGGCCAGAAGAAATAGGTTTATCGGAGACGTCAGATTCTCCCGTAACGGAAGAAACCCCCGAAGAGATTAATCAAGAGACAATTTCTAAGGGCAGGTTTATGGCCGGAGAGAAGGATGATGAGTTCTGGAAAAACGTAACGGTCGGGGACAAGGCATACAAAGTAGTATTATTTGAAAAAGAAGAGATAAAAAAATAAGCAACTGAGAAATATATATAAAGGGTTGTTAAGCACATTGAAACCTAACAGTCTTTTTTATTTGATTGAATAAAATACTAGAAGAAAAACTATACCTTGGGAATTCTGCTGGAAACCGCATCCCCGATCGCACCCCATAATGATAATGGGTGGTTTGAAGGAGCATCGCAGGAATAATGCCAGACCATTACTCCGCCAAAGCCATGGTCTATAGCGAAAGTCACTTTGTCATATATCATCTGATAGGAATTGAAGTACTGAATATCAAGAGGCTCTCCGTTAAGCTCGATATTTTCATCAAAAAGATTGTTGTATTTACCTATCTCGTCTACCACATCTTTATATACCCCCCAGTAAGGTTCGAGACCTATGGGACGGGAATAAAATGGAAGTCCCAGATTAATTTTCGAAAGGGGTATTTTTACGTCCGGGTCGCCTAGGGCAAGCAGTCTTCCGAGATCTTCCGCTTGACCATCTGTGGCAAAGAGAGTTTTCAGACGGGTGTACTGGTCGTAACAGGCATTCTGGAAGGAAGAATGATAGGAGGGAGCAGGGCCTATATCATAAGCCATCATTTCTAAGACATCTAAAGAATACAGATCTTCCCCTACTTCACTAAATAGCCCATATGGCATGAACTCCCAACTGGATACAGCGGCTGACACGGATATATCAGAAGGGATAATGGTCTTAAGATAGGTAGTAAAAGATAAAAACTGAGCATTATTTGTTGCAGTGTCCGGATATTCATAATCAAATGAAATGCCATTAAGGGAATAAGTTTCCACAAACTCGAGCAGATTCTCAGCAAGAGCTTCTTTATTTGTTGTCATTGCCTCCGTATGTACTTCAGTAGTTGAAAGCTGTCCGGAAAAATCTCTGCCGATAAAACTAACTATGAAATTGGTTCCGGGACGGGCCTTTGCCCTAAGGTTCGAAAGAGAAGTCTCAAATAGATTTTCTCCATCAATCAAATTCCCATTTACTTCCTCATCCTGGAAAAAGACCGTTCCATCTTTATCAAACCAGACAAAAGATAGTATTACATTATTAATCACAGAGAAGTGCCCCTGATCGATAGCGTCGGCAGTGTAGGTGTCTCTGAGAGTAGCATAAGTGGTTACCCTGAAATCCTGGGGTAAAGTATTTTCTGTAAGCTTTGGGGTGGCAGATGTTAGTTCCCAGGTTGCTCCCTCGGTTTCATTAATTATGATTTTTATCTCAGAGGTGGATATTTTGGGGAAAGAACAATATCTGAATTCTCCTACAAAATCCTGAGTGTAAAAATGAGTATATGTTCCGTCCTTTTTGTATTCCAGACTAAAACTTTGTATGGAATCTCCCTTCTCTATTAGTTCTAATACATTTAATGTGGCTTCTCCAGTAAAAGTTAAGGTAGCATAATCTCCCGAACTTCCGGTAAGAGAGCTCAAAGAATACTCTGGCATTACATATTCTTGAGGTTCATCCTGGGCTTCTTTACAGGATACAAGAAAAAAAGAACATAGGATTAAAGAAAAGCAAAGGATTAATAAAAT
>Ga0209723_1006833_pt1 | contig 10740 bp, 8 predicted proteins | sample BiotimSIPDNA_2_FD_185750 | JGI IMG/M metagenome (GOLD analysis project Ga0209723, IMG submission 185750) | Anaerobic biogas reactor microbial communites from Washington, USA - Biogas_R2 time_0 SIP DNA (SPAdes) (version 2) | ecosystem: Engineered > Bioreactor > Anaerobic > Unclassified | place... | reverse complement strand
CAGTGCTGCTCACGTGCGAATCAGTGCTGCCCTTCCGTGAATTGCTTCCCAAAATCAAAGTGCTGCTATTCTGTGAACTGGTGCTGCTCACACTTGTACCGATGCTGCTCTGACAGAGAAATAACCATCCTAGGCAGGGTTTTGTACCATCTATCCACTTATTCTCCAGATATTTGCAATAATCCTCCTAAGCCTCACTGTGACTAAGTGAGCAAGTTTCAGCATGGAACCCAAAGCAAGCAAAAAGGATCGGTTTTACCGATCCTTTTACTAATTGAGAATTTTGCATAATAGCAAAATCAAGTTCTTTGAAACAGCAATATGATATTAGAGCATTATAACCAGTTAAATTTTGGTTAGTATTGCTTTTATTCTCAATAAGATTTATGGATTTGTCTAAAAATGAGCAGGTTAACCCCTTCCCTTTAAAACTTAAATTTCTGCTTGCTTTATGCAGCTATATCAGTAGATGATTTGGATTTGTTTATGGCAACAACCGAAGCAATCATGGTAATAACACTCAGGTATGCATGGGTTTTGACCTTTTTAATGCCTCGTACATTAAGTCCGGTTTCAAGCCCTAGGTGCTCCTTTAATCTAGCAAAACAGCGTTCTACCCCGGTTCTCTTGTTGTATAGGTTATGCCAGTTTGTAGTACCTCGATGAGGTACCGTGAATAGCCTGGAATCCTGTCTGGCTCTGGTTTTAACAACCATCCCATAGTTGCTGTCTGAGCACCAGGAGGAACCAAAAGGACAGTCGCATTTGCCCATAACATGAGGACATCGGAATTTGTTGACCCCATTGCTGCCGCCCCAATAAATCATGCGGTATCCTGCTGAACATATGGGGGTTGCATCCCAATCCAGACCCTCCGGGGGTTCTTTGGCTCTCCGGTGGTTTAATGGTATTATTGCCTGTGCTTTGTAGTCCTTACGGATTAGTTCGTATATTGACTTTTGATCATAACCAGCATCCATGAGATAATACTGGGGTTTACTGTTCAAGTTATGACTGCATTCTTTAAGGATGTTTTCGGCCATTATACCATCATTGGTACTGGCTGGGGTTACACTCAAAGCTACTGGTAATTCGGATTTAACATCAGTAGCAATATGCAATTTATAGCCGAACCAGGTTATCTGATTGCCATTGGTATCAAGTTTGCTGCCCCAATTAGCCGACTGGTCATCGTCTTTAATATTTTTACGCGGAACTGACTTCTCATGGGCAACTAATTTGGATGCATCAATGGCAATAGAACTGGTATCAAGCAGCCCCATGGATTTTGCCGTTTGCACTTGTTTTTTAAACAGATCACAAAGTGTATCTGATTGAGTCAATTGCTCATAAAAACGGCTAAAGGTAGCAATGCTGGGTACTCTGCCAAAAATATCAAATCCACAGTTGTATCTGAGTACAGGATCATGGGTAAGACGTTCCACCAATTCAGTAAATGTAGCCATATTGTAAACTCTCATGGCAATTAACGCTTTAAGCTTGTTCTCAACCGGGTAACCAGTTGGTCCTCTGTGTTGTTTATCCTCTTTGCCAAGAACTGTAATAACGTCATTAAAATCAAGGGTAGCTAAAATTATCTCTAATCGGGATCGGGGCTGCAAATTTATTGCATCCTCGAAGGAAAATACGTATCCTTGCCGAATATTCATAAGTGACTTCGCCTCCTTCCGATGGTTTGTTTAGTCACTTACTAATTCGGCAAAATGGGGGGTGAAGTCCTTTTTTTGCTCTCGAAAAGTCCCAGTATTATGGGCTTAGTTAATATGCAAAATTCTCAATTAAATTGAATTTGACTTATCAAGCCATTTTTCAAAGTTCTTCTTGGGAATTCGATAAGTATTTTTTTTATCACCGGAAATCCTTCCTGTTTTATAAGCTCGTACGCAACATTTTTAAATATATTGAGCTTTTTTTGAATATCTATTACTTTATATACTTCAGAATCCATAGTATGTAAAACCGCACGCCCTTTCTATAAAACTTCGCTCTCAATGCCAATAGAGTCCAAAAACTGAGCTAACTTTGTTTGAACAACTTTTGAGGTTGCTATCAAGATTTTATTTGAAACCGGTTTTATATTACTGTCCGCAATGCATACTTTTTCAGTTTTGTTTTTTTGCTTTGTTTCAATATTAGTTGCGACAGGGGACGGTTCTCGCTTTGTCGCATTTTCAAGGGCAAAATAAAACCACCTGCCGATAAAAAACTGTTTATCAATAGATGGTAGATAATCTGGTGGAGGCGGGGTGTACCGAGTAGAAACCACAGTACCAGATCAATTAGTTGATTGATATATAAATCACAAGAACGGTATCAAATCTTTCTCCGCATCCTGAGAAATTATTTCAACAAACACCAATGTGTTTTTCGGTGCATTTAATCGAATCGCGTCTTCAAACTTGTCGTATAAAATGTTGCTATTATTCAGTTGTTCTATTTCGGATTTAAAACCATCCAAATAATTTTGGCATTCTTGAATCTGCAGCCTATGCTCTTTAAATGTGGGCACATATTTGCTGGGCATCATAAGTAGATCTTGTTCAAATGGTTTAGGTTCCCTTAAAAAGGCGGCTTTAACATCATTAAACATTCTGATACCGGTTTCTAAATCCTCAACCGCGGTTCGAGTCTCATTAAGATAAAGACTGCATCTTACTTCACCAATAATCGCATATATCAATAAAGCTGCATATACAAAAGAGGGCTCCGGATACCTGAATACCTGGTTTTGCCTTATAATATCCTTAAGAATCTGATAGTATAGGTTCCTTGAATTAGTAAACATATTTCTCGCATCTCGTAAATCGGCTACCCGAATATCTTTATTAAGACTAATACAGGCTCTTCTGGCAATATCCATAGCGGATATAAGCTTTGCTAGTTGTTCCTGATCCTGTCTTTTACTTATTCCCTCAATACAATTACTTAATTCCCTGATTTGTTCGGATATGTCTTTCAGATAAGTTTTGATAATCTCCATTTCCCTGACCATGTAAGCAAACATAGCAATATTTGTTGCAAGGTTCCATGAGTTAATACCCATTGAAATATTATTGACAGCGCTTTGCCTAATATTAAGTTGTTGTAACATCTGTGGCGTAATATTGTTCGCTGATTCACCTGTGGGGCTCCATATCTCTTTAAGCCAAAGCCTAACGTGTTTTGAGTTAGTCTCTCTTATGACCCCACCAACTCTTTCATATTTGCCAGATTCTAAACCTGCTATAATTTCATCAGGAAGTTCTAGGAGAATATTAATGAACGAACTCATTGTTCTACCCTCATTTGTGCCAGTTTATTATTCTGTTTGATAAAGGCTATATGTAATACAGCGGGTATTGTCTTACGATATGCTGGGCCAGCAATGTCTGCAATAATCCATCCAATCGATACACTAACACCTATTGGACCAAAAACTACTCCTGCTACACGTTGTGCCAATCTTGCCGCTACACCACCTACTATCATTTCCCTTGTTATTACCAAAACGATAAATGCTGTTATTTTTCGTATCAGTATCGCTCCTAAGCCTGATGTAATCAATGCTAAGACTGCTCCCCATGGAATATCTTTCTGAAAATCATAGCCTTTGAAACCACTATCTTCTATCTCTTTTTGAATTCTTTTTCTATCCGCGGGAGACATCTTTTTAAGCACCTTTTTGAAGGCCGCTAGAACTATTAAAACCTCGAGCTGTTCTTCGTCAGCAGCCTGTTTAATGCTATTTTTGTTAACATTCATTTTTTCGGCAATGTCTTTAACAATAGTTAAATAATGAACTCTTCCTACGATTAAACTCTTAATATCATTACTTCCGTAATAACGTAGTTTCGCTATAATCTCGTCGACAGTCTTTTTCTGGCATCCTTTACCAAACAGGTATTCTGCTAATACTTGTAAATCTTCCTCCGAAGCCATTTCTAACAAGTTTCTTAGCCGCTCTGTAGAATCAGCCATAGCACTTCACCCCGATCAGTTCATCTTAATTTATCCTCTTCGAACCGACATTTTCCAGGCAAATCGAAAAAGCCTCTAACCAGTTAATCTGACAATTAACCATCATGTCATCCTAGCAATTAATCTTTCTCGCCCAATATTCGATCATACTGTCCCGGTTTCGCCATCTCCTTCATTAGGAATCTCTTCCATTCTTCCGTGTAAATATAGTCCTTGTGGGCTTCGTCGTATTGGCAAAACTTCGTATTAGTTTTTCTTGGGTCATCTCCTTTAACAGGACGAACTTTATAAAACCTACATGCTTTCACATGATGATAACTTGCACTGAATTTTTTCTCAGCTCCAACATACGTCTCAACAATAGGTTGAACAGCTAAGCAAATTTCTCCAGGTTTCAATTTCCCAGGATTCGCAACTGCCACGCTGCCTTGCTTAATAATGGCTGTAAGTTTAGCATATTCATTCATCTTTTCCGGATCATTAGGATCAAACTTAACAAACTCTACAGCTACATCAGCTTGTCCAGGATGATTAGCAAGTTTCGGAATTAAGAACATCTTATAGCTATATTTGAGATCGTGCAGTTCTTCATGGCTCAACGAGGAACGAAAAGTACTAATGTATTCCTCTATGTCACGAGCCAGAGGTTTGTATAATCTTCTGATCGCTCTTTCCTGCTCCTCATTCCTGATATGTGCAAACTGAAGTGCCAAAGATAGGCTTTCGTTTAATGCATATTTGTCACCAAATTCCCGATATAACATATCCTCGAAATTAAATAGGTGAGCTTGGCATTCACCAAATATGTATGCATCTAAGACGGGCATTGAACGATGTTCAATTTTATTGCGGAGCTTAACAAAAAACTCGAGGTTTTTGCGTTCCGGTGTATTGATACCACCAAAGTACTGCCGAATACACTCGGACAATTCCCAAGCTTTATAATCCCTATCAACTTTTTGATAATATCTGGGATTCTTCCTGTCTCTGTAGTAAGGTTTGATTTTATTGCGAAAAAATATAGCATGGAATAGTGCAGTCCAGGCTATGTTCATAAGGACGATAAAACCACCTGATCGAAACTCTACTGCTGGCTTGTTGTAAACCTCCACAGCAAGTATGGCTGATTCCCTAGCCTTCTTTAGGTGCACCTTGACTTTCTCTCCCAAACCTTTTGACACTGGGCTGACCCCTCTTTCATCCTCCGACCTTCTCTTCGATCTAACGGCTCGAGTTATTTAGAACTAATAGATTCTTAATAATTATTAGTACTAGCTCCTAATCGTATCTTCTTAATCTATACTGATTAATCAAGTAACCAGTTAGCAATGTAACACCACATAACACTCGTTAAATCCATTAAAAGGCTATAACAATCCTCTTTTAGGGCCTTTTGCATCTGTAATCGGATATTCATCATTTTCTTGCTTATCTATACAAGTACACTTTTAATCGCTTTGATCTATTGGGATGTCTAAGTTTATTGAGAGCCTTGGCTTCTATCTGACGAATACGTTCGCGAGTAACACCAAATTTGCATCCTATTTCTTCCAAAGTACGTGGATGCTGATCATCGATGCCAAATCTTAACCTTAATATCTTGTCTTCCTTTTCCGTCAGAGTATCAAGTACCTTACTTACCTCGTCCTTAAGCGAACTATAAATGGCGCATTGTTCTGGATTTGTCCCGTTGTCATCGACGATAAAATCCATTAATTCAGTATCGCCATCTTCCCCAACAGGCGTGTCTAAAGATTTGATAGTCTCTAACAAAGTTATATAAAATCGAAGCTGTTCCACTTGCATATCCAATTCGCCAGCCATCTCAATTATGGTCGGTGAACGGCCAAGTTGTGTAGTTAATAGATATCTATACTTCTTAATTTTATTTAGCTTTTCAATAACATGAACGGGAAGCCTTATGATTCTCGCCGTATCTGCAATATAACGGGTTATACTTTGGCGAATCCACCACGTAGCATATGTACTAAATTTAAAACCCTTGGTATAATCAAATTTTTCTACTGCCTTCATAAGACCAAGATTCCCAGCTTGAATTAAATCAAGAAATTCGCATCCTGAGTTAAAATACTTCTTGGCAATGGCAACAACAAGCCGATAATTGCTATTTATCAAGAGTTCCTTAGCTTTACGGTCGCCTTGGTGCATACGTTCTCCAATCAATACCTCCTCATGAGCTGAAAGCAGCTTATACCTCCCGATTTCTTTTAGATATGACTTTACTATATCAACTTCATATTCTTTACAATCAGCTAAATTTATCTTATGGTTTCTATAATTCTCTTCATCAATCAGAGATAATTCTTCTGCAGTGGGCTCATATTCTCCCTCGTCTACTTGCGCTTCTACAAAATAATCGTTGGTTTCACCCGTATGTAAAACAGAGCAATCGTCTGCATCAGTTTCTAGATCAGCAGCAGCATCTAATAACTGATTGACATCGTTCAATTCTAGATCAGGTAAGTCATCTAATGCTTTTCTTGCGCTTTGTAACCATCCCATAACAATCACCCATCCCAACTAAGCCTACCCAGAAAGTATTTTTCAACATAATCCCATCTTTGTTGATCATTATCCAATGAAACAAAAAACTCCCTTAAAATACTAAATGATCTATCTTGCCGCTCCTTTATATCACGCAATATGGAATTTGAGTATGTGTTAACATTTGCAACTAAAGTTGATATACGATACGGATCATTAATACGAATAAATATTTCTGGAGAAGCGCCCCCCCTCACTTCGTACGAACCCATAGATAATGCTTCGACCATATAGGCTAGTATCATAAATGGGTCATTTTGTTTTACGGCCAAAAATTGTGAAACTTCTCCGTCCTGTATGGTCGAACTGAGATTATTTAAGCGTGTAGCTGTCTCGTTAAATATTTTTAAGTAGTTTAAATTCGCTACCCGATATTCTTCAGGCTCTTCAGGAGTGAATGATTCCTTGTGAGTATTCCGTTTTTGCAGGAAAGCATATTTATTTTCCATGTTTTGTTTAATAACAAAAAGATCTATAAGTGCATTGGCAATTTTTCTGCGTTCAACTTCTGGATAACCTTCATCTTTAAGATACTTGCGAAAATTCTCCTTTGTAAAAAATCCTCGCCGAGCTGGACCAGATAAATAGGTTGCGATAATACCAGAGTGTTTATTAAAATCCTCTGTAATTAGCTCTGGGTCATTTTTCTGAAACCTTAGGATTAATTGATAACGCGGATGAATATGTTTTTTGTACTGATCCTCAAAGAGCTCTTTCTCATAAAACAAGTGTTTAAGATTAGGGAAAGTAATGTTAGCAAACTTATCCTCCCATAAGCGTTTAAGGTTAATTTCATAAATAGGGCCTACATCTCTTATGGTTAGATTTTGATTTCCATTTGTTATACTTTGAGAATTAGCATCAGACAGTTTCCTAACATAGGCAGCATAAGGGCTTGCTAGAAACTCATTTAGTATTTCGTCTGAAATGGCAGCGTAAGCTTTGGAAAACAAGCTTTTTGGCCTAATTATCAAAATAGGATATCCATATTTACCATGCAGGTCTTTTTCCAGTAAAAGAAGTGCATTTTTCAGTTTTGATTCATAGTCATCTTGATCATTAAATATATGTCGGAATGATTCCGCATTAACAAGGAAATTTCTCCGACCTTCTTTAAGATAAATATTGTATAACTTCTTCAATACTTCTCGAAGCTGATATTGCCGCATTCCTGAAAGGCCATATAAAATCTTCGCATAATGAAGGTCATATCTTTCATTAAAATCTTGGACTGCATATCCTTGCATATTGGTTGCTCTTCCTGCTCGCCCAATTTCTTGTACATAATCACACAGATTGCCGGTTGGTGCATGGTGATAGACTATCTCTATATCACTTATATCCACTCCCATACCAAATGCTTTGGTAGCTAGCATAATCGTTGCTTCTCCATTACGAAATCTCTGCTCAAAATGCTCTTTGTAGGCGCTTTCCATTCCTGCATGATATCGAACAGTTTTATTGGCGGTGGTAGGATCTAATTCGTCATAGATGTCATTTGTATGTCTTCTGAAAGGGGCATATATTATTGCTTTTTTGTTAAGTCTCATGAACTCTCTTATACGTGCAATAGTAAGATGTCTTCTTTCTTCTTCATAAGATCTGCGTATTTCCCACTTACTAATTTTAAAACTGATGTCATCCCTTCGAACGTTACCAAGGTATTTAATGGGGTTGAGCATATTAAGACTATTGATAGTCTCAAAAACCATATCATCATTCCCACCATATACTGCGGTAGCTGTAAAAGCTGCAACAACGAATGACTGTCCTATACCAATATATCTGTTGTCACGTAATTTCTTAATATAACTTCCCAAATACCAATAATCAATTCTAAAGTCCCGGCCCCATGTAGTTACCAAATGTGCTTCATCAACCACTAAAAGACCTATTTTTCTTTCATCCCCAATAAGTGATCTTATGTCATAAGCAAGCAGTAATTCGGGAGAAACATATAAGATCGATGTTTTTCCGCTTTTGACAGATTCTAATATATCTTGTTTTTGAATTTGGGAAAGATCAGAATTGATATACTCTACGCAATCCACGCCCTTCTCTTTTAATTGCCGAACCTGATCCAGCATTAAAGATTTCAGAGGCGAAATTACTATTGTAACAAGGTTATATTGTTGGGCTAGATATATTGCGGGGATTTGATATAATAGCGACTTACCAGCTCCTGTAGGTGCTGTTACGAAAATATCTTGGAATCTGTGATCAGCCCCATTTCGCGCGCTTTCAGCCTGGGTTACGATACTCTGCACAATCGTTCCTTGAGAAATCTTTATTTTTTGTAGATTAATTGCAGGGTTTTCATAAAAGTCTATTTCTCTAAATAAGTTCGTTCCCCAGTACTTCTGTAAGATATTGCTGAATTCTTCTCTAATTTCTATTGGTTTTAGCCTGTCTTCAGCATAAACTTTGATTAATATGTCCGGGTATACAAGCCGAATAGGAGCTAAAGAATTAAGAGTGCTTTTATTAATTGACCGCTCTGCCTTTAAGTTAATTTCTTTTATGGTAAGTTTATTGGTTTCCAAATGGCGCTTTAGGCGGCAAATCTCTTGAACGTTATCAATATAATAATTTGAAAACAGTACATCATCTTGCATCTCGCTCAAATCGAATTGATTATCTTTGGTATCAAAAAGCGCACTTTTTGTATAACGAACCGTTTCACGCGGATTCATAAAATGGACAAATATTTCTCTATCAATTAGCTCTATGTTAGAAATGATCTCGGCTATCTTTACATTTTCATCATTTTCGGTAACCTCATTGTTGATACTATCCATGATTTCTCTCAAGAAACTTAATGTCTCATCATCATATTCGGCTGGAAATATACCATCGTAGTAATTGTTTTCAATTACAGTGATATTAGAATCTGTTAGATCGTTAATGCTTTCACCTAGAATTAATAGCTCTTCATATATCCCTATTCGGAATTCATTTTCTGAACCTATAACAGAACGCATTAATTCCCTTTTTCTATTAGTAAGGTCAACCAAAGATATAGATTCACCTTGAAAATACAAAGGTTGGTAAGTTTTTAGAAGCTCATTATAATATTCGAGCCCAAACCCCTTCAGGAAGACCAACGCATTTCCAGATATATACTGGTTAATCACCTGCTTGAGGTGCATTTCGATAACTTTGTTCAAACCACATCTCCCCTCCTGTAACCCAGATAGAATACTTGTCTATATGTTGAAGTTTTTGTTATTAAATCCAATTAGTTTAAGTATATAATATTTTCCAGTATTTTGCTTGTAGCCACATACTCTAATAAGCAAAATGTTCGATATATTGACTTGGTCTAATGTTTTTTCTACTCAATTTAGTTTGCGTTTTTCCTAGTGCATGTCGATTAGGCCTTCTATATCCAAAAATCATATTAGGTTAATGTTTATAAATGCCTTTCTCTCGACACCATCATTCTTAGGCCATGTGCTGGAAAGTGACAACATATTATGGTAGAGTGAAGGGTTGGGGATACCAGCCCCTCCTCATCAAACCGTACGTGAAGTTTTCCCTCATACGGCTTTCCGATGTTCGTCATTCATGCGCGTTCGATTATACCAGTTTCAGCAGTCCCTGCTTGTTTAACATTTCCACCACTTGACGCCACCCACTATACAGTCGCCGCCTTTTAGTTTTCTTGGCATACCACCGAGCAAATCGCTGAATGATATACCAGTCCAGCTTTGCCATTTTACGAGTGCTGTAGGGTGTGGCATAATAATTTTTCCATCCGCGTATTTTGGGATTCAGGTACTCGATATGTGATTCCATCGGCTGTACCCGGGCCGAAGGCGGTGCTAGCCTCTCCTTTACAACATCCCGTATGTGCTTTTCTGCCTTTGAGGTTAGCCATTGTTGCGTGGTGTAGTATACCTTTGTTTTGGATGTTTCCGCCTTTGTTTTTCGATGGTGCATCCCTAGAAAGTCAAACCATTCCTCCCCGGTCCACATGCCTACTATCCGGGTCTTGGTTGGGTGCAGTGTCAGTTCCAGTCTTGCCATGATAGCTTTGACAATCGCCATAGCTCTCATGGCGTCTTTTCTGGTTTTGCACACTATCACGAAATCATCGGCATAGCGGGTTAGTTCTCCTATTCTCGCTCCATGCCTTTCCCACAGGGTGTCGAAGTAATTCAGGTAGATGTTCGCCAATAATGGCGATATCACTCC
>Ga0209723_1006824_pt1 | contig 10749 bp, 8 predicted proteins | sample BiotimSIPDNA_2_FD_185750 | JGI IMG/M metagenome (GOLD analysis project Ga0209723, IMG submission 185750) | Anaerobic biogas reactor microbial communites from Washington, USA - Biogas_R2 time_0 SIP DNA (SPAdes) (version 2) | ecosystem: Engineered > Bioreactor > Anaerobic > Unclassified | place... | reverse complement strand
TTGCTAAATGTATTGTTTTACTTATTTTTCTTGGCTTTGGTTGGGCTTTGATAAAAAGCGTTATCAAGGAGATAAAACAAAGAGAACAACTAGAGAGACTGGCTCGCGAAATAGAACAGGCAAACCGGGAGCTCAAAAAACTAGATCAAGCCAAGTCGGACTTTTTATCAATTGCTTCCCATCAACTCAGAACACCTTTAACGGCAATGAGAGGCTACTTATCCATGCTCACTAAGGGGGATTTTGGACCGATTTCACCGAAGGTTAGAGAGGTTTCCCGGGAAGTCTATCAGGCCTCATTAAGATTATTAAAACTCTCAAACGATCTTTTAAATGTTTCTCAGATTGAATCAGGTAAAACAAAATTGAGATACGAGATGACTTCAATCGAAAAAATGGTTAAATCGGTGATTGATGAGATCAAAATTGAGGCCGACAGAAAGAATTTGTATCTAAAGATGATTACAGCTGATGACTTGCCGGAGGTTGAGATAGATAGCGATAAGATTAGACAGTCTTTATTGAATATTATTGACAACGCTTTGAAGTACACTAAACAGGGCGGAGTGACGGTTCAGATCGGCCTCTCTGGATCTAACCATATTCTAATCAAAATCAAAGATACTGGAGTCGGGCTCAGTAAAGAAGACATTAGCAAGCTCTTCCGTAGCTTTTCTCGGGGACAGGCTGGAATTAGCCTGCACTCAGCAGGGGCGGGCTTAGGCCTCTATGTCGCTCGTAAATTCGTCGATCAGCACAAAGGGCGCCTCTGGGTTGAAAGCCCTGGTCGGAATCAGGGATCAACTTTCTTCATTGAACTACCGATTAAGAGAGGCTAGAATGAGGTTATGCACACCTCAGAAAAAATCGTACTTATCGTTGAAGACGAACCCATTTTGACGAAGCTCTATCGGGAAAAGTTTGAACAGGCTGGTTTTATAGTTGAAGTGGCTGGCAATGCTCGCCAGGGCGTTGCTTTGGCCAAAAGGACTAAGCCAGATATAGTTTTACTTGATATACTTTTGCCCGAGGAGAACGGACTCTATTTTCTTCAAGAGGTTAGAACAGATCGGGTTTTGGCTGATTTGCCGGTAATTATCTTTTCTAATTATCGAAATACGATTATTGAAGAATCGGCTAAAAGATTGGGTGTTTCTGAATACATCACTAAAGCAAATTTTGATCCAGATGAAGTGGTTGATAAGGTGAAGAAAGTTTTAAATCTTTAATGTTTTCGCTAAAGGATTGTGAAACATATTGACAAGATTGTTTCAGAGCGATTGCTTAGAGTAACGGGAGATAAATAATTTATTATCGGCTAGAAGGTCTGGGTAAAACACGGCTTGTCTCTATCGGCAGCTAGATTATTTTCTGAAAAATAAAAAGATCGTGTAAAAAACTCAACGGAATAAAATAGCTTAATATTGGACTAATTCTTTGAACTAAAGCCATAAATAGTCTTCAAAGATCAAGTATTGTTATAAAAATATCTAAAAAATTTACATTGACTTCCTGGGTAAATATGTTTAAATTAGTAATCTATGACTAGCATTGACTATCGTCAAGCTCAAAAGGAAATTTTCCGGATACTTCCGTCTCGATCTCAGGATGTTTTGAGGCGGCGCTTTCAGTTGGATTATCCTCATCGAGAGACGCTTGATACTATTGGGCGAGATTTATCTGTTACCCGAGAGCGAGTTCGCCAAATAGAAGAAACAAGTTTAGCTAAATTAAGAGAAGCTCAAACTCCACAAGCTAAGGAGATTAGGAAAGCGTTTCGTCAATATTTAAACGAACATGGGGGTCTGCGCCGAGAAGAATATGTTCTCGAGGACTTGGCTTCCAAAGAAGCCGATCGTCTTTATGTGCGATTTTTTTTAGTTCTCGAACCTGATTTTTTCGACACTAAAGCTGATGAGTTAGTTTATCCATTTTGGGCGACTGAAGAAAAAAATATTGAATTAGCACATAAAGTTGTTGAGCAACTGGTTAAAGAAATCGAGAAACGTCATCAATCTTTATCCGAAGAAGAGATTGTTAAGATTTATCCGGCCGAAGAAACAGTAATTCGTTCTTGTTTAGAAGTCGCTCGTCAAATTGAGCGGGGGATTGACGGCGGTTATGGTCTAGCTGACTGGCCTGAAGTTTGCCCTCAAAGATTAAAAGACAAAGCCTATTTAGTGTTAAAAGAAACCAAACAGCCTCTTCATTTTATGAAAGTCGCGGAGCTCATCAATGAATTTAATCCGCGCTGGGAGAGGATTGGTTGCCGTCGGCCAAGACAAGCTTTAGCTCAGACCGTCCATAATGAATTAATCCGAGACCCTCGGTTTGTTCTGGTTGGAAGAGGGCTTTATGCTTTGAGAGAATGGGGTTATCAACCTGGAACGGTTAAAGATCTTATTGTTAAAGTTTTAAAAGAAGCTGGCCAGCCCTTGACTCGCGAAGAGATCGTTGATCGAGTTCTGGGTCAACGATTTGTTAAAGAAACGACAATTCTGCTCAATTTGAGCTCGCGAGATGAATTTCGCCGGTTGGATGACAAAACTTATTGGCTGGCTGAATAGGCAGAATGACCCTTATGCCCGAAGTAACTAATTTAGGGACGGCAATCCTCTGGCTACTCTTGTCTCTTGGCAAGTTTATAGCTGCTTGGTGGTGGGTTTTGCCGCCTTTTTTATTTTATCCATTTTGGAAGAAGTTATATTTAAATTATCTACAAAATAGCTGGTTGAGAGATAAGGGAAAATATCAGTTATTGGAAATTAAATTGCCGGAAGAGATCGATCGTCCTATTAAAGCGATGGAGCAAGTTTTTGCCAATTTGTGGGTTATTCTAGATGATCCTAATGCTCGAGAAAAGTGGTTAGAGGGAAAGCAAATGCTTCATTTTTCTCTTGAAATTTTAGGGCGGGAAGGAAAAGTTCATTTTTTGATTCGAGTGCCAGTAGCTAACGTTGAGACAGTTAAGTCAATTATTTACGCTCAGTATCCGGAAGTTGAGATTAGTAATTTTGATGATTATCTGACTGAAGCTCCCCATCCATTGCCTAATCGGGATTGGAATATTTGGGGGGCAGATATGAAATTATTGAAAGCCGATAGTTATCCTATAAAAACATATCCAGTTTTTTTTGAAGAACATCCTTCAGATAAAGAACAGTTTAAGGTTGAGCCACTGTCAAGTCTGCTTGAAGGCTTGAGCACTCTCAAAGCAGGAGAGCAAATTTGGATTCAGATTGTGGCTACCCCAACGCGGGAAGATTTAACTGGTTGGTTGACTCGAGCTCGTCAGCAACGAGATAAAGTACTGCAACGGGAAAAAAAGAAAGAGATTATCAGTAAACCAATCTATCAACAGGTGGTTGATATTTTGGTTTTTCAACAGGAGTATCAAGAAACCGAGATTAAGGAGAAGAGTGGCCCTTCCTTGATGGATATCCCAGATATGGAAAAGAAGATCGCCGAAGCCATCGATCGTAAAGCCAGTAAGCCTAGTTTTGATTGTTTTATCCGGGTTCTTTATTTGGGGAAGAGAGATGTTTTCTTTAAACCTCGAGTGACGATTCCGATTAATTTTTTCCTCAGTTTTAATACAGAAAACCTAAACGCTTTTAAGCCTAAATCAACCTCAATTAAGTATCCGCCTCTGAAAGACCAGCGCCTCTATTTAAAGCAGCGAGATATATTCTGGCGATATCTGAATCGTTATGTTCCGGGATATCCTGAGGATTCAGAAACCTATATCTTAAACACCGAAGAACTGGCAACTCTCTTCCATTTACCCAGCCGCAACATGGCGCCGGCCTCAGGACTGGAACGCATTCGATCGAAAAAGGGCGAGCCCCCGGCTAATTTGCCGATAGGCTGATCTTTAAAAGCTCGTCTAAAATGATAAAATGGCTTTATTATGGCCGAAGATATCACTTTTTTAGGCACAACTAATTTTCGCGGCCAAGAGCAGCGTTTTGGGATTAAAGAAAATGATCGACGCCAGCATTTTTATGTGGTGGGGAAGACTGGCATGGGTAAATCAGAATTGCTTAAGAATATGGCCATTCAGGACATTAGCAAGGGGCACGGTTTAGGATTTATTGATCCACACGGGGAGGTGGTTGATAGTTTATTGGATTTTATTCCTTCTCATCGTATTAATGATGTAATTTATTTTAATCCAGCTGATACCGAATATCCGGTGGCTTTTAATGTGATGGAGAGAGTGCCAGCTGATTTAAGACATTTAGTGGCCGGTGGCCTTATGGGGGCCTTTAAAAAAATGTGGCCAGATGTTTGGAGTGCCCGCATGGAGTATATCTTGAATTATGCTATTTTGGCCCTGCTAGAACATCCCGGATCAACACTGTTAGGCATTAATCGATTATTGGCTGATTCTCATTATCGGGAGAAAGTAGTCGATCGGATTACTGATCCGGTGGTGAAATCTTTCTGGACTAAAGAATTTGCTCGATATAGCGAACGCTATGAGATTGAAGCGACAGCGGCTATCCAAAATAAGATTGGTCAATTGATTTCCGCTCCACTCATTCGGGGTATTGTCGGACAGGTTAAAACTTCAATTGATATTCGACAAGCAATGGATGAGGGTAAAATTTTACTGGTTAACTTGTCGAAAGGGAAGGTGGGTGAAGAAGCTTCATCTTTATTGGGGGCATTGATTGTAACGAAGCTTCAAATTGCGGCTATGTCTCGAGTTGATATTCCAGAACAGGAGAGACGAGATTTTTATCTCTATGTTGACGAATTTCAAAATTTTGCGACTAAGTCATTCACTAATATATTTTCTGAGGCACGCAAGTATCGACTTAACTTAATTATTACTCATCAGTATGTCTCGCAGATGGAGGATTCTATTAGGGATGCTGTCTTTGGTAATGTCGGAACTCTGGCTTGTTTTCGAGTCGGGGCTGAAGATGCAGAGTACTTAGAGCGAGAATTTGCTCCAGATTTTCAGGCGCTTAATCTGGTTAACTTAGATAAATACAATATTTACATTAAGTTAATGGTTGACGGATTGGCAAATCGTACTTTTTCAGCTCAGACTTTACCGCCTCAACCAGTGACGGGGACGAGTCATCGTGATAAAATTATTACAGTTTCTCGAGAGCGATACGGAACACCTCAAAAAAAGGTTGAAGAGAAGATCAATCGTTGGATGATCGAAGTTGAGATTGATGAGGCGAAGTCTTCAAATCTTTATGATGCTGTTTGCGATCGATGCGGTAAGGATTTTAAATTGCCCTTCAAACCAGTACCCGGGCGTCTTTATTATTGCAAGAATTGTTTGAAAAAAATTGCTGAGGAGGAGGGAGGTGAAAAAGAAAATTCAGCGGACAAGGGATATCGAGGAGTCTTGAAAAAGATTATTGACCGCACTCGGCAAAGAAGTCAGCCTAAGGAAATTAAACCCAATCAAACAGTTGATCTCGATGATTAAATCTTTAAATCAAGTTAATTCTAAAAAGAAGAAGGTTGTTCTGCAATTAGATTTTGAAGAGCCGTTTTCTTCTTATCATCCAACAATTAATCAGTTGATTCAAGAAGAAGCTCAATTGGTTATTATTGGAACTCTAGAGGGTGAAATTAGTTTAGCTTCTTGGGTGGAAGAATTAGAATCAATATCTGGGCGGCCAGTGAATTTTTTAACCCATTCTCTTTTTGAAAAATCATTACCCGAGAAAGTGGATCGTTCATTAGCCCAGAATCAGATTGTTTTATTAGAGAATCTAGCTATTTATCCTGAAGAAAGACGAGGGGAGCCAGTATTAGCTCAAGCTCTATCTCGGCTAGGCCAAGTTTATGTTAATGAAGCATTTGGTCTATCTTATTTGCCTTATGCTTCTATTAATCATTTACCAGATTTATTAGAAAGTGCCGGTGGGATTAATTTTTTGAAAGAATACCAAGCCGGGGAACATTTAAGTGGACGACCGTTGACTGCTATTATTGGTGGAGATCGAATTATTGAATCGCTTGATCTGATTTTAGCCTTTTTAGAAAAAAACGATCATGTTCTGGTCAGTGGGAAGATTGCAGAGGCTATCTTTAGGGTTAAGGGAATATCGCCAGGTAAAGAATGGCCAGACGAGAGGGCAGTTAAACTAATCAATCGTATTGAGATTACCAACACTAAATTACACTTACCAGTTGACGTCGTGACCGGTCCCAAATTATTAGATGGCTCTTATCGCCGTGTTTTTGCCCCAGGAGAGGTGCGCAAGGAAGATGATATTTATGACATTGGCCCGGAGACAATTCGCCTCTTTTCAGAAATTATTGCTCAATCGCCAGCTTTAGTCTGGCGAGGACCATTAGGTCTCTACACTTGGCCGGAATTTAGTCGAGGGACTAAAGAAATTGCCGAGGCAATCGCTAATCAGCCTGATATATTCTCAGTGGTCGGGGGACAAGAGACAATTGTCTTTTTAAAGAAATTAGGCTTGCTGGGTGATTTTAATCATGTGTCAAGCGGCGGCGAAGCGATTATGAGATTAGCTGCTGGTCGCCAGCTGTCAGGTATTCATGCCCTATCAACTAGTAAATTGACTGGCTAAAATGGAGTTGAGCTCGATTAGAAACATGAAGCCAGCTGCTGAATTTGTTGATCAGTGGTCTCGTTCAGACCAGGTAATTATTTACGGTGATGATGACGTTGATGGAATTTGTTCGGTTATTATTATCAAAGAAGCGCTAGAGCGTCTTGGTTTTAAAAAAATTGAAACGCTCTTTTGTCTTCAGGAAAAGGAGGGGCATGGATTTAGTCTGCCCGCTCTTGATTTTATTAAAGATCGAAGTCCAGCTAAATTGATTTTAGTCGACTTGGGGATTAGCGATAATCAGGCTATTACTGAAGCTCGTCGATTAGGTTTTGAGGTTTTGGTAATTGATCATCACGAACCTTTATCGACTGAATTACCACCAGCTAATTTCATTATTAATCCGAAGCATCCAGCGGATACATATCATTTTAAACAACTGGCTGCGGCTGGGCTCTGTTATCATTTTAGTCGCTGGTTGTTAAAGGACGATCCTGATTTTGATTTGTTAAGCGAACGCTTAGTCAGATTGGCCGGATTGGCTACTATTGCTGATATGATGCCAATTGATTATGACAACTTGGAAATTGTTAATCGGATGATGGATTTGTTGCCGGACACTGGTCAGCCAGCTCTTCGGGCGTTACTTGATCGTCATCTAACCGAAGATAAGACTCTGAGGGAGGTGATTCATCAAATTATTGGAACTTTAAATGCTAGCCGGGTCAATGTCCAGCGACAAGCCGAATCATTTTTACTTTTAACTGAAGAAAAGCCAGCTCAAATTCTGAGAATGATTCAAACTCTCGAGAACCGTTGGCAAGAATATTTGGCACTTCGGGAGGAGATTCTTTTAGAGGCACAGCAGCGAGTGAACGAAGAGAGCCTGGAAGAGATTATTTTTATTGGCGGGGAGAACTGGCCTCGACGAGTAATTGCTGCTGTTGCTTCTAATTTAGCGGCTGATTATAATCGACCGGCTTTTGTTTATTCTCAAATGGCTGATATATCTCGTGGTTCAGTTCGATCTCCAGCGGGGATAGATTGTGTTTCTTTAATGGGCGCCTGCTCTGACTATTTAACTAACTTTGGTGGTCATCCGCCGGCTGCGGGATTTGAAGTAAAAAATGAAAATTTACAGAAGTTTCGTCTTTGTTTAATTAAAAATTATCGAAATATTTATGGAAAAAGTAATTGTTCACATTGATGGAGGAGCTCGAGGCAACCCCGGACCGTCAGCAGTCGGAGTTGTTATTTCTGATGTTCAAGGTCGAGTATTATCCGAGCATGCTCAATTTTTGGGCCGGGGGACAAATAATGAAGCTGAATATTCAGCTGCTATTTTAGGCCTGGAAAAGATCAAAACCAACTGGGGAAAGAAAAAAGCTAAAGAACTGGCTGTGGATGTTTACTCTGATTCTCAATTACTGGTCGAGCAAATTAATGGTCGCTACAAGATAGTTAATGACAAATTAATTCCTTTGTTTTTAAAACTTTGGAATTTACGCACCGACTTTAGTTTAGTGACTTTTAACTTAATCAGTCGAGAGGATAATACGGCTGCTGATCGACTGGTCAATCAGGCTCTTGATCAGGAAAGTCAGAGACTTTGTTGACTTGACATTGTCTTGAATTTCATTATAATTTAAATGTCTGGTCTGCGAGACGATCGCGCTATCTTCGGATAGCGAGGAAAGTCCGAACACCCTCCTATTTTAGGAAAAAGGGTAGCGGCTAACGGCCGTCATTCGGGTTTTATCCTGAATAGAGGTGCGAACAGAGACGCCTGTCTTTGAAAAAAGCAGGCTCCCTTCGGGGAGAGTTCCGGCGAAAGTCGGAAGTGAAACGGCTAAATCCTTACCGGGTGCAAGAGCAAAGCGGAGATTTATTCTCCAGGTGGCTCGCTTGAGCCGATCGGTAACGTTCGGCCCAGATAGATGATCGTCTAAACAGAATTCGGCTTATCGCAGTCCGGACTTTTTTGTTTGGCGGATTCTGATAAAATAGGCGAGTAGGACATGATTCACAAAGTACTTAATCATCGAACTAAAAGCAGCACCTCGGCTGGTCTAGTTTTGGCTGGAGCTAGCCTATTGAGTGCTTTTCTGGGGTTGATACGCAATCGATTAATTGCCGGAGGATTTGACCCAATAGAAAGAGATATTTATTTTGCTGCTCTTCGAGTGCCAAGCTTTATTAGCACGGTTTTGATTATGGGGGCAATTTCAATTGCGGTTGTTCCTCTCTTTCGTGAATATAGTCAGCATTCGGAAAAAGAAGGTTGGCTTTTTCTATCGGCAGTTATGAATCAATTGCCGTTATTCTTGGCGGTTATTTCATCGATTCTAATTATTTTAGCCCCTCAGGTGATAGCCATTATTACTCCTGGCTTTGCCGCTACCGTTCAGGCAGAGATCGTTTGGCTAATGAGGGTTATGCTTTTGACGCCGATGATTTTAGGGTTAAGTACGGCAATCTCAGGGACCTTACAATGCTTTGATCGATTTTTAGCTAGTTCGCTAGCTCCAGTATTTCACAACCTAGGAGTTATCGCTGGGATTATTATTTTGGTACCTTGGATGGGATTAGTTGGCCTGGCTTGGGGGATGGTCCTCGGAGCCTTACTTCATTTAGCCATTCAGCTTCCTTCGTTTTTTTCGCTTCGATCAGACCAACCACCAGTTTTTGCTTGGCGCCATGTTGGGTTAAAAAAATTGTTTGCTTTAGCAACACCTCGTTCATTGACCGTTATTTTCGGACAAACCAATCTATTGGTGGTAACAGCTGTTGCTTCAATGTTGGCGATTGGTAGCATCTCAGTTTATAATTTGGCTGGTGATTTTAGCCAGGCTTTAACTCGGCTAGTCGGGGTTTCTTTCTCGGCTGCTATTTTCCCTTCAATGGCTCTCTCTTTTGCTCGCCGTGATAAGACTAAACTTTGTCGAGACTTTATCACTAGTTTTCGCCAAATTCTTTTTTTAATTATTCCGAGTAGCGTATTGTTCTTTTTAATGCGAGCACATTTGGTTCGAATTGTGCTTGGTACGGGAAAGTTTTCTTGGGGGGATACTCGATTAACGGCTGCTTGCCTGGGTTTGTTTTGTTTGGGTATTTTTGCTCAAGCCTTAGTAACTTTAGTTTCTCGTACTTTTAGCGCCATGCAGGATAATAAAACTCCGGCCTGGATTGCCCTGTGTTCTGTTTTATTAAATATTGTTCTGATTTTTCTTTTTATTAATTTGCTCGGTCAACCCGGATGGTTCCAACAAGGAGTTGGATCAATTATGAAGATTCAAGATATTTCTGATATCCGCATTGTTGGATTGCCTCTAGCCTTCTCCTTATCTAATATATTTCACCTGTTGTTATTGGTTTTTATTTTGAAGAAGCGCTGGGCGATGCCCTTCATGAAAGAATTAGCTGGTTTCTTTTTGCGAACAGCTATTGCTTCTTTGGTTATGGGGATATGTGTCTATGCTTCATTGCATTTAATGGCTCCTCAAGTTGATATGCAGCGGGTCGTGGGTCTCGTAACTCAAGTTTCAGTAGCTTTGGCTGTTGGCTTATTAAGTTATATCTTAATCAGTCTAAAGCTTAATCGAGCCGAACTGGTCCAATTTTTGGGGGCAATTAAGCAAGAATTTAAAAAAAGATGAAAAGCGTGGTCCGTAATTTCGTGATCATTAGTCATGTTGATCACGGGAAGTCGACTTTAGCTGATCGGTTTTTGGAGTTAACCGATACGGTAGCTGGATTTAAGATGGAAGATCAGTTCCTCGATCGGATGAGTCTGGAAAAAGAGAAGGGAATTACCATTAAAATGCATCCGGTGCGCATGCATTATCAATTTGATGGGCAATCCTGGGTGTTAAATCTAATTGATACTCCGGGGCATGTTGATTTTGCTTATGAGGTCTCTCGAGCTTTAGCGGCTGTCGAAGGAGCGATTTTGCTGGTTGATGCTTCACAGGGGATTCAAGCCCAAACATTAGCTAATCTGCATTTAGCGGAAGAACAGGGATTAGTTATTATTCCGGCGGTTAATAAAATTGATCTGCCTCAGGCTGAAGTTGAGGAGACGCGTCGGGAGTTAGCTGATATAGTCGGAGTTAGCCCAAGCCAAGTTTCTCTAATTTCAGCCAAGAAGGGAATTGGGGTCTCTGAATTGTTAGAAAGGATTATTCGCGAAGTTCCG
>Ga0209723_1006822_pt1 | contig 10750 bp, 6 predicted proteins | sample BiotimSIPDNA_2_FD_185750 | JGI IMG/M metagenome (GOLD analysis project Ga0209723, IMG submission 185750) | Anaerobic biogas reactor microbial communites from Washington, USA - Biogas_R2 time_0 SIP DNA (SPAdes) (version 2) | ecosystem: Engineered > Bioreactor > Anaerobic > Unclassified | place... | reverse complement strand
TATAGTTGTAAAGAAATCATCGCATTCCTCCAAGAAAGCATCAATAGCTGCCCAAACGCTTACACATATGCACAATGCGAGTGTCAATGAAAAAATTAATATTGAGAATAAAGCTGTCTTACCCTTTGACCGAACAATGCTTTTAATACTGTTTGAAAAAATCATAATCTTTTATCAGGCATTTGCCCAATATGCCTTTGTCTGTATTCTTTACTATATATTAGTTATTTTATTCCAGATTGTCAAAGACTTCTTTAAAAGATTTGACTGAATAATCGATATCCTCGTATGATAAAGCATCAGAAACCTGTATCCTTATTCTTGCAGTACCCTCAGGCACTACAGGAAATCCGAATCCTGTGACATATACATTCTTTTTAAGCATTGCTTTTGCTATCTTTATAGCTTTTGCTGTTTCTTTTACTATTATCGGCACTATCGCGCTGTCTCCTTCCAAAGGTTCAAATCCTTCTTCATGCAACCTCTGCCTTAAATATTTAACCTTCTTGTGCAAAGACTCGATTATGCTCGGATCCCTCTTAAGTATCTGTATAGATTTTAAAGCCATTGCCGCAACCACTGGAGGAAGGCTGTTTGTAAACAGTGATGTCCTTGAAGCCTGGATGCACATATCGATTACTTCCTGTTTAGCAGCTACAAATCCGCCTGCTGAACCGCCAAGCGCTTTACCGTATGTTCCGGTTATAATATCTATCTTTCCTAACAGATTATGATATTCAATAGCGCCTCTGCCAGTTTTGCCTATAACTCCCATTCCATGTGAGTCATCTACCATCAAAATTGCTCCATACTTTTTACAAAGTACATATATCTCATCAAGTTTGGCGATATCACCTTCCATAGAGAATACGCCGTCAGTTATGACAAGCTTGGTATTAAACCGATCGCTATCTTTTAAAAGCCTTTCCAGCTCCTCCATATCAGAGTGTTTATACACGAATTTTTCTACCTTCTTATTAACCATACGGCATCCGTCAATAATGCTTGCATGATTTAAAGCATCTGAAATAATACAATCACCTTCAAACAATATTGCAGGAATAACGCCTGTATTAGCGTTCCAGCATGTCATATATGTCAAACAGCTCTCTGTCCCCATAAAATCAGCTGTTTCTTTTTCAAGCTGTCTGTGTATATCATATGTACCGCATATAAAACGCACCGAAGCGGCTCCTACACCGTATTTATCCAATGCGTCATGCCCTGCCTGTATTATTTCCTTATTGTTGCAAAGTCCTATATAATTATTAGAACAAAGTACAATAACCTCATTGTACTTTTCAATATTGGATTTATTGCTCATGGGTGTTGTAAGATACTGATACTCTTTGTAAGTGCCGCCTTCTTTCATAGTTTGAAGCCTGTTTTGTAAATTTGAATATAGATCCATAATACGCATCTCCTTGTCCTATTCATATCATATATAATTATACACTCTTTTACGACTGTTAATTACCTTAATCTTGTATAATCTCTGTTCCGTCAATAGATGAGAAATATCTCTCCTGTCCGTTATTATACATCACCCTCCATACATTCATAATGGATGAAGTGTTCTTGTCATATAGATACCCTGCATCTATCTTTTTTATTGTAATTAGAGACTGGCCCTGACGGGTGAACCCGCTCACTAATATATTGCCTATAGAAACCATAGGCCTGTTGTATTCCGTATCTGACACCGTGTATTCCAGACTTTTTATATATACCTTTTCTATCCCGTCTTTACTGACTGTCATTTCTATCTTCCTGTCGTAGATATAGCTTGAACCGTCAAGATATATATAGTTGAATCTGTATTCATTGACACCTGCAGTCAGTATGGAGTCCAGCATGTATGCTTCACTGTCGATCGGCAGCTTTTCAACATAATCATCTGCTATTTCAGCAGCTTTTTCCAGTGTAAGGTCCTCATACCTCTGTGTAACTGGAGGGGTATATGTTATTACACCATTTTCATCTTCAGAAAAAATACCATCCTGCTCCTTAAGATAATCCAGTACGGCTGTGTTATCTGTGGATGATACTGTAATAACTGCGCTTGGAGCAGCATATTCAGGTATTTCGCAATCTAAAGCAATATCCCTGTATGCAAGTATCTCAGTAATATATTTATATTCATCCTTTGTATCCGGTTCGGAAAAGGCAAGATTTACGATATATCCAGCCATGAATACATTTACTATAAGCAGAAGCGCGATTATTATCCTAAGAGCTTTTTTTGAATCCATCAGTCTTCCGCCTCCTTAAGCCCAAGTATAGTCAGCCCGTCACCTTCAATTATCCAACTTGGCAGAAGCACTGTATTCTCATCTTTGATGTATGCGATATACATGCTGTCAGCTTTTATTGAACCTAGAGCAATATCGTTTTTAGAAAGAATATTAAAGGTCCGCAAGTCATACATATCTTCTGCATCATTCGGCAGCGATGCATCAGAAATATCGAAAAGATTCGCATCAGCAGAGATTACCCTGTCTCCTGTCGCGGTTATACTGATAGAGTGCTTTTCCTGTTCAAGCATTACAGGGTAACTATTGAAATAATATGAAAAACGGAATTGATATGAATCCTCATTTATCTGCACAGAAGTCAATATCAGTTCATTCTGCATAACTCCTGATAATGAGGTAAGATCAGTGAGCATGCTCAAAGTGTTATTGAAAGCCTGCGATATCTCTCCTTTTTCCTGCATATATGATGCTGAAGCATATCTGTAAGTTACAGAACCGTCTGAATGAATAGTATATCTGTTATACTGGTCGGAAAAGGTCAGATCCCTGTTTTGCGCTATAATTACCTTGTAAACATCAGAATATACCCCGAACAGTTTAGTCTTTATTTCTGATATATACTGTGTTACCACAGGTGACAGGTTATTTAAATCAGGCTCTATCTGAAGATTGAAAATACATTCTGTCAAAAGCTCATATCCTGCCACTCTAATGCTACCAATCGAAATTTTATCGTCCATAATTACAACAGTAGCATCAGGCTCGATATTTCCCTTAAAATTTTCATATGAAGCTACTTCGTTAAGATATACATATGTTATATCGCTTTCCTGTTTTAACTCTTCATATATGCTTAAAAATACATTCTGTCTAAGTAGTCCTGTCAGTTTGACCCCGATATACCGGTAAACCATCTCTCTGCTTTTAATATACACATCACCCTCATCAGATGAAGTTGGCAAAATCATTATCTTATTTATACTCTTAATTTCATTATTGGTATTAACTGAACCGCTTATCCAGTTTACAAACTCTATCGGACAGTCATAACCTAACTTGACGATATATCCGGATTTACCGGTCATTTCGTTCCATTTATCCTCATCATATATCTCATAGAGTTTTAAATCTGATATTGTTCCAAGCAAGGTTACTGTATCTTTCCATATCTGACTGTAGTATGCTGCAGACTCTTTTGTTACTTTATGGACATTCAGTCCTTCTCCTGTAGTCATGGTTATCTCGAATGGCTGTATGTATGTTTCAAGAAGATATTCCTCAAAACTCATGACATCAGTAACTGTGTTAGGTCCGGTAATCACCTTTTTTGGAAGCAGCCTTCCTGTGGAGTGATAATTAATGAGCATAAATGACTGGAATGCTGTTACAAGTATTAATACTATAAGTAAGGGATAAACAATTTTCTTTCTCACAGTTCTGCCTCCCTTTGAATCAGCGGTATCCTTATTGTAATAGCTGTACCCTGATTTATTTTTGATTCAACCTGTATATCGCCATCATGGGCCTTAACAATCTCACTTGCTATAGCAAGGCCGAGACCGGTTCCACCCATTGTGCGGGTTCTTGCTTTGTCTACCCTGTAAAATCTTTCAAAAATCCGTTCCTGGTCTTTCTTTGAAATACCGATTCCGTTGTCTTTTACTTTAATACACAATCTGCCGGTTTCCTCGTAAGTCTTTATTTCAATCTTACCGGATTCATCAGTGTATTTAATTGCATTAACCAGTAAATTTATGACACATTGAAGCATCCTGTCATAATCGAAATATGAGATTCCTTTAAAAGTGACCTCTGATACGATAGTATGCTTCTTCTGTCTTGCTTCAGCTTCCACAGCTAAAAGAGCATCGGATATAAGGGTGGATACATTATGATGAGATATCTTCAATACCATCCTCCCCATATCCATTGAAGACAGCTGCAGAAGATCCTTTACCAGGTTATTCATCCTATCTGATTCGGAATTAATTACCTCCAGGAAGTGCTTTGCTGTAGATGGATCTTCAACACCTCCCATAAGGGCCTCTGTAAAGCTCTTTATAGAAGTAAGAGGAGTCTTGAGTTCGTGTGATACATTAGCCACGAATTCCTTCCTCATCTGGTCTAACCTGTACTGTTTGGTTATATTCCTAAACAGCAGTATTACTCCTTCTGCTTTACCTAAACTATCCTTAAAAGAAGCTATACTAAGTGCGAGCATCTCATCATCGATGGAAAGCATAACTTCTTTGTACAGATCAGCAGGAATGTCAGATACATTAATATCCAGATCATATTCCTTTACGAAGCTTTCCAGCGTGAAGTCCATATCCGCTCTGTTTAAAAGCATATATGCCGCTGGATTATTGTGTATCATCTCGCCATTAAGATTGAATGCTATGACTCCGCCTTCAATATTGTCCAGTATTATCTCCATCTTGTTCTTTTCTGAAGATATCTCGTCAAGCATATTCTTAAGGCTGTAACTCATATCATTGATACTTGAAGAAAGCTGCCCTATTTCATCATCTGCTTTTATATCCAAAGTCTTACCGAAATCACCTTCTGCGACAGCTTTTGTCCGTATGGTCATATCCTTTATAGGTTTTGTAATTGCTTTTGATAAAAGATATCCCACTACAAAAGCGATTATTATTGAAAACAAAAGAGCTGAGAGCAGTGTCTCATTAAATTGTGTAACCATGTCCTGCCAATCCGCTTTATAATATCTGAAATATATAACCAGATTTTCCAGCGTGATGGAATAATCATAGAATGTCCTTCCTCTTATATTCTGCAGTATCTCGCTGTTTAGTGGCGTACCAGCCATAGATGAAAGAAAATTATATGACAAAAAAAGCTCATTTATAAACGAAGCGTTATTACCTGAAAGAAAAACAGAATCATTGCTGTATATTTCGTTAGTGTTCCTATCCACAATTGTAAAGCTGCGATTACTGCCATATATGCCGAAAGAGGAAGCATATAGATCTCTCATGTCAGTATATACTGTGTATATGTTAAGAGGTTCTTCCTGCGTATAACTAAGCATCTTTTCCCCATTTTCGATGTTCCTAACAAACTGGGTATAGTGATACTGCTCTACATTGTTATTCATAAGAACGCCGACAGGTATTATCATGCATACAGCTATGATACAGATATAGAAGACCATTTTGGTCTGTAAGGATATATGCTTATCAGTCTTTCTTGAAATAATAGCCCATTCCTCTTTTCGTTACAATGTACTCATTAGGATCACTTGAGAGTTTTTCCCTTAATCTGCTCACTGTGACATCCACAGTCCTCATTTCACCATAATATTCATAATCCCATATTTTATCCAGTAAGAATTCCCTGCTGAATACTTTTTCTGTATTTCTCATAAAGAAGACCAGAAGCTCGAATTCTCGCGCTGTAAGTTCCAATACCTGACCGTCTTTTAAAACCTCGCATTTTCCTTCATCAACTTCTAGATCCCTGACTTTCAGATAAGATAATTCAGCATTATCAGTATTTGAGTAAGTTACCCTTCTTAAATTACTTTTCACTCTTGCTATGAGTTCTCTTGCAGAAAAAGGCTTTGTTATATAGTCATCTGCGCCCATCTCAAGCCCTATAACCTTATCCAGCTCTTCGCCTTTTGCAGACAGCATTATAATCGGAACTGTCATGCTCTCACGAAGTTTCCTGCATACGATAAATCCGTCATATTCCGGCAGCATTATATCCAATAAAATTAAATCAGGCTTATGCTTCATCGCCTGAAATATAGCTTCCTTGCCGTCATAAGCGCATATGACATCATAACCTTCTTTCTCAAGATTATACCTTAAAATATCAACAATATTCTTTTCATCGTCTACAACTAGTATCTTGTGTCCCATAATCCATACCCTCTTTTAATGATATATAAAAATTACATTTTTTTCAATCAGTATGTGCCCGGCATTATAATGTATTTTCCTCTGAAAGCGAATGAACCGTCTGGAGCTATGTAGGATATCCATGCTTCTGTCTCTGTAATAACTGTTCCTTGAACAGTAATCTTAACTCTCTTGGTAAGAGGATCAAATGTGATTGAATCAACATAATTGCTGCTACTTAGCCACTGTGAATTAGCTGGCAGATTTGCTTCTATGTCATACTGGTCATATATATGCAGAGGTTCAGTATAGAATTCACGTGTTGAAATTACAAATGACTGATAAGTATCATATTCAATCCTGCTGACTTTAGACTCAGTTGCTAATACGACTATATCTGCAGATTTTACTTCCCTTCCTTCTTTCCAGAACTTAACCATGACAATATCATTCGCCGTATAATATGAATAGAATTTAATTGCCCATGTCGTGGTATCGACATAAACTTTATCACCAGAAACAGTAACAGAAGATATTACAGTAGGAAGGCCTGATGCATCTGTCTTAAGCATTACCCTCTCATTGGATAATGTATACCCTTTTATAGATATATACTTCGTATGATCATCAATCCTGTTGTTTGCTCCTCCGTAAATAACCTTAGGAACATCTATATCAAATATCTGTATATCCCCTGCAGGTACATTCGTAAGCCTGAAACTATAGCCTGACCTGTCCATTATCCTTCCATCGCGGGTTATGTAAATATTAAATACATCTGTTCCTGGAACATCAGTTGTTGAAAAGACATTGTTCTCAAATGTAAAGCTATTACCAGAAACTTTGTCAATATACACTCCCCACTTTACAGTATCCCATACAGGCCTTGAACTTAATGAATTGGGATTACCGTATTGATCAACTACCTTGAAGTACACAAGATCCAACTCAATATTCTTAATTCCCTGTTCAAAATGCATAAACGGCATTTCCATCCCTGTAATTATATATGGCACATTGCCGTCATTAACCTTTACTGTAAATAAAGGCATAGTAGTATTATTAATCCTGTAATTAATAGATGCAGTACCGCTATTCATTGTACTAAAAGATAATACGCCATTGCTGATCTGTATATTAGATGTAGGTATAATAGCTTGATTTGATGATGTATATGACACAACATCACTCCCTTTTATTTCATATATATTCCCGTACTGGTCATAACCTATGACATTTACTTCAATTCTCTCATTCCTAAATATTGTGGAAGGCAGCTGCTCAACTTTTATACTTGACAGGAATGGTGTTTGGAATATCTCAATATTAGCAGTTGTCGCTATGCCTTCCTCCTTAACGATTATGCTTAATATCGTATATCCCGCCTTCCCCGCACTAAAGAGAAGATTTCCTTCGCTGTTTACCCTTATGCTTGATACGCTTACACTTAAAGTGTTTGTGGAAAAAATCATTAAAGATCCAGAATCTATATCCGATTGCTTTACAAGATACTCCTGCCCATACTGGTCATAAGCCTGTAATTTGACGACATGCATGGATGTATCCTCGAATATTCTTTCATTTCCTGATGCTTCAACAACTTCGCTTACTGATATACGTTTGATTGATGGTACTGACTGCACTGTAAGTGTAGCAGAAACATACAGCAATGTCTTGTTATCCAGCGCATATACATATATCTGATCTCCAAGGTTTGCAAAAGACGCATCTAAAAGAACCAGAGACTCTGTCTTTGTAATGCTCACTTTTCTTATCCCAGATGTTTTATTAGTAGCAGATACTGTAACATTTGTTAAAGGCATAGATTCTCCATACTGATTTAACAACTTTAACCCTATATCCTGCCCTGCTGCCTTATACAGTCTGCTGCCGGTTATTACTAAAGATTGAGCTTTTTCCGCTTCGACTAAGAAAGTCTGTACCTTACCTCCTACAACTACTGTATATGTTCCTGGAGTAAGAGTAGCTGCAGTGGTTATGACCAGTTTCTTCCTGTTTGAAGATAATTCGTATGTATTTGCTATACCTGTAAAATCTTTTCTTAACACTACGGATGTATTTGATGGTATAGGCATAAAAAATTCAATTGTTATGCTCCTGATTCCTGTCGCTTTCGCGCTCATAATGACCACTTCCGTGTTCTCTATAACAAAGCCGTACTTCTCAGCCTGGTCTATGTTTATAACATCCGCAACGACCAGTTCGGTAACCAGTGTATATCCTTCACGCGTGCGTATATTCAAGGCTTCAACCAAAGCAACAGCTACATCAGCATTTGTAATCCTGTCCTTGCTCTTCAAAGAACGTAATCCTACAGATTCAGCAAAAGTAAGGGTATTATGCCACAAAAAATCTATATCCTGCCTGTATCCGAGAACTGTCAGTAAAACCTTGGCAAGCATCTGAGCGTTTATATTATCATTGGGTTTGAATGTACCATCTGTATATCCAGAAAAGCCTACACTTGGATTTGCATATAAATAAGCCAGTATCGGCTGCCAGTACGAAGTAGCAGAAGAAGCATCAGAGAAAGTAGTACGCTCCTTAAATCCTAAGGCTTCATTTTCAAGACCTAATAACCTTAATATTATCATTGCAGCATTGCTTCTTGTAGGAGATAAGGAAAGATATTCCTCATCAAGACCGCTTCCTGTACCGCGAAGAAGGCTTAATCCATATGCGATTTCCACTGAAGTATAAGCCTTGGGCTGTACAGCACAATAGCTTAGTAATATGACCGTTATTAAGATGATACTAAGCGTCCTTTTCATTATGAAATCATTATAACAGATAATATCAAGAATATAGATATGTAACGAAATTGATACAAAAAAGAGAGCAGATTGCTCTGCTCCCTTAATTTTGTTTAGTGAATCAATTATTTAGTAACTGATACTTCACGAGCCCATACACCGTCGTTAGAAACGAAACGGATAATAGCTGTTGTTGCTGTAGCTGGAACTCTTGTTACAAGTCCTGCTGCGTCAACTGTAAGTTTTGTTGTGTCAGAGCTGTAGAAGTTTCCAGCTGGTGTAGCTATTGTTACGCCATACTGGTCTTTAGCTGCGACTGCAACTGTGCTTGTGCCTGCTGTGTAAGTCATTGTAACTGTTGTTACAACTGGAGCAGCTTTCTTAAGAGCTACTGTCTTCTCAGCTACTACAACACCTGCATTGTTCCAAGCTTTTACAACTGCTGTTGTATCTTCTGAAACACCTGCTACTGTTGTAAGGTTACTTGCTGTTGCAACTATTGCTACATTAGCGCCAGTTACTGTGTACTGTGCAACTATTGCAGGCAATGCTGTGTCACCTGTTGAGGACAATGTAACGGTTGTTCCGTTAGCTGTCTTTCCAACTAATGTGATTGGTAAGTTATGAGCAGGGGATACTGCGCCAGCATACATTGTATCAGCGATGTTTAGCTCGTAAGCAACTACTGCAGAAGCAGCAACTGCACTAAGAGCGAAATCATATGTGAATTCTTTGTATGTTGTAGCTGTTGAGCCATAAGCTCCGCCTGTGTACAATGTAAGCCTTAACTGTTCAGCACCAGCTTTTTGAGCTGTGATTGTCATGCCTGCAAGTGTAAGAGCTGTTGCATCTGTGCCTGTTGATACTACGCCATAAACGTTAGTTTCAGCAAGCCTTCTAAGTTCCCAGTTCCAACCAGCAGGTATATCTATCTTATTGCCATACTGGTCATTAAGAACAACTTTAGTTGTATCTATAGTGATTGCTTTGCCAACAAGTAACGCCTGTGTTGTTACAGGGATAGAAATTATGGAAGCGACTTCTTTAGCAGCCTGCACACTGATAGCTTTTGATACTGTCAAGGCACCAGTTGTAAAGTAAAGGTCAGCTGTTCCTTTTGCATTGAATGTAAGAGTAACTTTGTTTGAAGCATCAACTCTTGGTAGAACTGATGTAACTGTTGTTGAAAGTGGGGTAATAGTTAAAATTGAAGAATCAACTGCGATAGCTTTACCATACTGGTCAACACCAGCGATTACGAAATCAGCTGCTGCTGTAGCATAGAGAGCATCTGGAACTGTTACGTCAAAGGATGCAAGAACAGGAACTGCATAAACAGTCTCTGTATACATCTCTGATACGCTTCCAGTAGCCATAACGATTGCTCTGATGCTGAATGTGCCAGCTGTAAGATCTGTTAATGTAAGTTTACCATCTGTTACGCTAGCTGTTGCACCGGATACTACTAATGAGTAATCTGTGCCTGCTACATAATTTGTAAGATTGAGAGTATTTCCATACTGGTCAAGAGCTTTGAATGCAAGAGTATTTCCAGCTGTTCCAGCTGTAAGTCTTGTATAAGCTTTGCTAGCATCTCCCTGAGCGATTGGGCCAGAGAATACTATGGATGATAACTTCTGATCTTCTACTACTGTTATTGTAGCATTAACTGTGAAGTTCTTTGGTGAATAGTAAGCGAATATTGTAGCTGTCTTGCCTTTGTCTTCAGCTGCTACTGTTAATGTAGCTGAATCTGCTGTGAATGCAAGAGCGCCTAATGATGTTCCGCCAACTATCTCAGTTGATGTGAAGGTCATCTTCTCGCCATACTGATTTAGAAGATTGAGTTTGATGT
>Ga0209723_1006819_pt1 | contig 10754 bp, 7 predicted proteins | sample BiotimSIPDNA_2_FD_185750 | JGI IMG/M metagenome (GOLD analysis project Ga0209723, IMG submission 185750) | Anaerobic biogas reactor microbial communites from Washington, USA - Biogas_R2 time_0 SIP DNA (SPAdes) (version 2) | ecosystem: Engineered > Bioreactor > Anaerobic > Unclassified | place... | reverse complement strand
TTGCTACGCAGCAAACTCTGGGACGACATGATCAACGCCATGGAAACAGGCTCGCGGAACCGCCGCGTCGGCAAGAAGCTCAAGGAGATTATTCAAATGTAGCAGTGCTAGCATTTTCACTATGAGTAATTGTCGTTGCGGAACACCGCAGATTTCCCGATCACGTCCTGAATTGCATCAAGACGCCGTCCGCGCAGTGCTGTAAGCAGGTGATCCGATTCGGTAATGAACGTATCGAATCCCTTCAGCGAATCGGGAATCTCGGACGGGCAGCGGAGGATGCTCGCAGGCTGTTCTTGCTGGTCCGCGCCGCTCATCAAGACCACAAGCAATGGCAGCGACACCATTGTCGCGAACCCTCTGCCGATCATGCGCGAGTGCATATCCTTGCCTCCATTTCACAACCCTCCTTCGGGTGATCATCTACGCACCGGAAGTCGCCTCGTTCTTCGGGCATAGATAAAGTCGCTCCAGGCATACGCGTTGCCGGCGGCTCGCGATACGCGAGGCTCATGGCGACGTTTCCTTTCTGTTCGGATTGAGATTCAGTCTGAACGGCGTTCGTTCCTTGAGATGCTCTTCGCAAACAACCTCTCCGTCGTTCGACCATAGCAGAAAGCGAGATCCAGTCCTGTATGTTCATACCTCCTACCGAAACTCCGATGGTTCCGGAACAGGTTTGCCGATCTTCCACGGGCTCGGCGTCTTCAGCACATCTTCGCTCACAATACTCCCTTCATCGGACCACTTCACCTGCAGACCGACGAAGTACAACCATTTGCGAGTCGATTCCTCTTCAGGGGCAACCGCCCTTTCGCGATAGAGCATCACCTTGCCATTACTCACCGCGATCAGGCAGCTTCCTTTCCAGAGCATGTTGGTCTGGAGAATCTCGTTCACGCCGCGTTTGCCAAAACCAAAGCTGAGTCCTCGATTTGGCTCGTCAGGGGAGAAGATAGTAATAGCCACATGACTAATGCCACTGTTGGGTAGCGAGCCGTATCCGAGTCGGATCTGCCAAGTGTGGCCACGCGGCAAGAGACCGTGTTTCACCAAGGTGTCCTTGATCGAGGTAATTTCGCCCGCCACGACCTGTGTGTGGAGTGTGTTGACGACCTCGATCAGATGCGAGAACTCCTTCGGCATCGCCTCGGGAAGAGTCTTGGGGCATTCGATCGGCACAACCGCGTCGTTCACCTCCGACGCGAACACGCACGACGAAAACTCGGCGATCCCAAGCAGCAATGCCAGTGCAATGATCAAGATGCCTTGCATGACGAATTCTCCCACGAGGTTGACTGACAAGGATTGAGACAATACTCCAGGGCCATCAAGCAGATCCGGCAACCGGCCCGAGTCGCGTCCGAGCCCGGAGCCGTACTTCAGTCCGCCGGTTTTGCACCAATCGGCAGTCTGATCGGGCGCCGCTCTTCCAGGTATTCCTCCCGAATAAGCGCACCGTCGAGTGACCATTCAGCCTGCAAGCCCACATAGTATGCCGCCCTCTCATCGGCATCGACTTCGTACTCTCGAAATGCAGTAATCCTCCCGTGGTTGACCACGACCTCACACATGCCATCCCAGAACATATCTGACTGCATTAGGCCATGGATGCCCGTTCTGCCGACGGATATTCGCAGTATGCGTTTTTCCTGCTCCACCGGAACTGTCACCGTCACGTACTGAACGCCACCGCCCGAGTGAAAACAGAGACGAACATCCATCACCCTGCCCTGAGGCCAAAGCGTGTGTTTCCGAAGCGTCTGTTCGATGGACATGACTTCGTCTGCCACAACATGACCATAGATCTCGTTGGCAACTTCTATGAACGAGTCAAAGCCGGCCGGTAGGCGATCCGGCACGCTCTCAGGAGGGACGATTTGGACATAAGCAGTCTTGGCAGGTGTCGCCGAGTCGTTCGGCGCAGCACCCCACACGCGTTCGGTACTCACCATGATGATGGGCAGCACGACAAAAACCACGTATCGCATTGCTATTCCTCCACGATCAAGAAATCCAGCAACACCCGCCAAGAACTGCCACACCAGCTTGCGCCCTGGCACATGGGCGCGACAAACGCGATGGCTGTGGGGCAGCCTCCGATCGGTAGAACGCAAGAACCGGTTGAAACCCTGGCTGTGGCCTGCAATTGGAGATGACGTCTTCCGGGACGCATTGAACGGCTCCATCTGTCGCTTTTCGGTTCCCTACGGGCCGCCAATCGCGGGGTTCTGTTCACCGCCCGCATCCAACAAATCTTGGCCGAAAACCGCGGGGCAAGACAGGATATAAAACTCCTCTCCAAAACCGGGGTACAACGGATTCTCGAATCTCCCATTCGACGGACCGAGCGCCACTCCGACAATGCCCGCGGCTTCAATTGCCGCATCTGTACAGTTGTATGTAACAAAATGGTACGGACTAAAAACAGCTATGTTCAGATCGTGCGTGAACTGAAGAATGGCCTCCAAGTCACTTCTGTCGGATACGTGGATAGCCAGGCGTGAATCCCAAGCATGGCCTGTGGTAATCCGGGGACACGAACCAATTATGGTCGTTTGGGCAATTTCGATGGACGACCTGCCTTTCCAGGCCGGAGGCCACGACCGACCACGCGTTCCAGACTCTCTACGAAGGTCGCGATGCCCAATGCATAGCCCCGCCATCAGCTCGAAATAGGGCGAGTAGTCCTCGTCACAGAAAAACGCCTGCTGCCGACGGTTCCCGCGCTCTCCTTACGTGATGCGGCAGACCCGGAATGACCAATCTTGCTAAGCGAGCCATGCCGGCGAAACTGACACATCGTGCCTAGTATGACAATATTGGTTCGTGTCCCCAGACTTCCCCCGGAATTCCCGGAATTCCCCGTTGTTCGAGGGGCCCGATTCACTCTCTATGTTCCCATGATGAAACGACAAAGTATCGGTAATCCTCGGGGGGTATCTTCATCAGCTTGGTAGCATCTGTGGGTTTGAAGGCGTCCCAGTTCTGTATGCGTTGGTAATGACCATGCAGAACAAAACTGCCTTCGAGACTTTCCGGTGCCGCTGCGGCTTCAGGAAACACGGCATGAACGAACTCTCCGGATTCTGGATCTCTGAAGGTCATCTCACGCCCCTCAGGAAAATCTTTGCCGGGTAGGCACATAAGAGGCTGCTGGCTCGGGGAGCCGCCGGGGGAATAGACGACGTTTTCCAAAGTCACAGAGGCAGGCTCCTGTTGTTCCTGATTGTCGGCTACAGGTTGGTGTTTATTGCTGGTTACAGGTTGGTGCAGATTGTCGGTTACACTTGGACCGTCATCTTGCGAACATCCCAATGCGCAGAGCACGGCAACTACACAGGCAATCCTCATTTCATCTACCTCCGTTTTCCAACTTGCCGGCTGCCGGAAAACCACTTCGTGGTTTTCTTCTGCGGTCTCGTTTACTCTATCTGCCAGACTTCTACTGTTTCGACTGATGTTGGGCCTGGGGCCCCCGCAGCTACGTAAGTGGCGTGCGCTGTCCCAGAGAAGAATGGTGTAATTGCGGGGCAAGAGTCCCACACGGAACCGCTCCACACAGTGTAGCAGTGGTAATTGTAGCCGATGAACGAAGTTCTATGCACAGAATTGAGAGGAATTCCTAGAATCCGTGCAGTTATGGAAAGGCCTACAGCCGAATCTCGACAGTTCTCATGGCCCGCAGAATTGGCGATATAGCCAGTGTAGTTGAATGGGCCGTTGCCGGCCGGGGCGGCCCATGAACCGCCGCTGCCGGCGCTATAGTTGTTCGCTGCATTATACAGCCTGTTGTTGTACACATAAAACGTGATTGCGTCCAGCGCGCCGTTTGCATCTTGGCCGCTTGCGTTTCCCAGGGTCGAGGCGGTAGCAAAATTCAAGGCTGAAGCCCACGGCTGATGCCTGTTGTCCGTGGCGTCATCGCTCACGTCCCAGGGCGAGCACACACCCAAGACGGTGTACATCAGCACTGGATCGGTAACAACGGCCTCGTTTGAGCCGGTAGCATTACCTTCAGTGATGCTCGCGCCGATGTAGGTGATTTCCCAATAGAACCGGGCTTCCTCCCGCCGAATTACCGTGCTCGTCGGGTTCGAAGCATCGAACAGCGCGAAGTCATCGACTCCGTTGACCGCCTTGCCCGTCGCCGGTGCCTGCGGCTCCAACACGCCGTTCGCGTTCACGATGAACGTCACTTCTCCAAGCCCCCCAATCGCCCCTCCAGTAACAGTTGCCTCGATTTTGATCGCCATACCCTCGTACTTCGTGTCGACGACAATCCGGCCGCCCACTGTGACGGTTTGTCCCGCAAGGTACAGAACTGTGTTCTGTTCAACCAGGCCATCATTGGGGCGTGGCGAAGGATAAGGCAGGGCGGGACCAGTTACCCATTCCGGGGCCGCGTGCTCGGTGCCAGCCGTATAGCTACTTCTAAGATTGAGCCCATCCGCGCCCGAATTGTCGGCCGGATCATGGTTAAAGGCCATCGCCAAGGCGTCGATCTTCAGCGTCGTGTAATAGGTGGGGTCGCTACCGTCCGGCCCGCCGCTCACCACGTCCGCGCACAAATTGAGCGTCAGCCGACCGGCGTCGTAGTCGGTCGCTTCGACATACACCGTCTCATCATACGACGTTGTAGTCGCGTCGAGCGTTACAAGCCGCGTTCCCTCGTCCATCCGCCCGTCAGCAGGGTTCACATCCTGGCCGAACGGTAGCTCGGCCCCGCCGGCCGCTGCGTCCCACATCTTGAGCTTGAGAGCATTCGGCACGTAAACGTCGACCAACACCGGAGCGGCTTCCGGGGTCAGAGAGTCCAGCCAGACATAGAACGTCGTTTGAGCCCTATCGTTTTCGTTCGCCCCGTCCTGGTCGTTGTTTACCATGATCACGCGTCCCAGCGAGTTCGCGTCCTTTTCCTTCTCGTCATCGTCCGCATCCAGATCGCCGTCGTTGTCCGAGTCCGTTCGGGCCCGAATGATTCCTCCGTCATGGATAACGACTCGCTTCTTCTCCGCCGGAGTGGGGACGACCGCGTCGTAGGTCGACGGCTTCCCGCTCCAACCGGCCGTCACCAGCGAACCATCGATATACTCCCCGTGGTTCGCTTCGTCGTCCGGATCGGCGGCCGCACTGCGGTTCCCCGGCTCCCCCTCGTCCAGCCAGTCGAAAATCGGGTTCACGCGGACATACGACTCCGATAGCCCAATCGGAATGCTTGTGGCCCAGGTGTCGTAGGTTACGCCGCCGTGCACGACGGGCGAGCCCTGGGTGGGACCGCCGATGACCTCCAGATCTCCGCCTGGCACGGTGTCAGCGAGTGCAGTAAAGGTATAATCGCTGTTGAACGTCGCCGTGCCCGTCGTTTCGAACGTAAGGGAAATCGGGTAGGTACGATCGCTGGCCTTGTAGTCGTCCCCCGGGTTGGCGTCAAAGCGGGTCGCTCGGTAGTAGCCGTAGTCCTGAACCACACCCGGCAGCCGTTCGATCGCATTCGGTTCCGATCCGCTCGGAGCTCCTCGCTCGAACGTCACGCTCCAGTGATCGTTGTCCTCGATGGTCACCGTCGCGGACGCCGCGGCGCCGTCCACGTTGAACTGGGGATCGCCGGCACCCGGCGCGGGGCCCACGACCGCAAGTGTGACTTCTTCATTCTCCTCGGGCTTCGCATCATTCCACACCGACATGTCGATCGGCTCGGTCGTTGCCCCTTGAGGGATGACGAACGTGGCAAACAACTCTCCGGGATTTTCCCCCTCATAGACGGTGCCCGGACACAGGGAGTAGTCCACACCATACGTCGCGATCGTCTGCGGGTCGGCCAACGGATCAGGCACCGAAATCTGCACTTTGACCTGCAACGCATAGGAGGTATCCATTTCGTAGGCGACATCCCGGTCCTTCGTGCGCGTAAGCGTGAACTTGCCGTCGTACATCGCCCAACTGTCGTCGTCCGGCTCGGCCACATCGCCTGCAGAAGCAGCAATCCCCACCTTCCACCAATCGTCGTCCAGAATCGTCACCGAATCGCTGCCTTGCGATGGATCAGCCCCATAAACACCCCCCGTCAACCCGAAACTCGTGCCGTTCTCAACGCTGATCACGGCATCTTCATCCGGCTCCCGTTTGTGATCGTTCTCCGGCGTCAGCTTCAAGGTGGCCGTCGTATCGCCGTCTTCAATCACGGTTTTGTCGCCGTAGATGGCCAGGTAGCCGCCGTCGTCGCTCAGATTATAGTCGGTGTACTGCTCGGCCAGACCCGACATCGCCAAATCGACCAAAACCCCATAACTCAAATCCCCGCTCCGCCCGGTTCCGTCATCCACCCGCGTGACCGTGAAGCCAACATCCCCGGGCCCGCGTTCCACGATGGTTTCTGCCGACGTCCGCTCCACCTCGATGGCCCAATGGTCGTCGTCCAGAATCGTCACCGTGGCCTCCGGCCCCGTCTGCCCGTAGGTTCCGTCAGGGCCGTAGTACAAAGAGCCGCAGAAGCAACCGGCACCATTGACGCTCTTCGCACTCACGATCGATAACGTCACGTCCGCGTCCGATTCCTTCACGGCGTCATTGTGCGACTGCAGCCCCACCTCCACGCCACCACCCCCGGCTGGCATGGTGACATGCCATTCCCACTGATCTGTATCCTCGTTCCAGCTAGGCGAAAGCATCCCGCCAAGGCCGTTAGTAAGCCCGTAGTCCGCATCGCCCGCCATCGTGAAATCCACCGCAATCGCATACGTCGTGTCCCCGCTCCGCCCAGTGCCGTCGTCCACCCGCGAAATCGTGTAGCCCGACACGCCGTCCCGCTCCGCGATCTCGTTGGGCGAGTCCGCTTCCACCTGAATCGCCCAGGCGTCGTCGTCCAGGATCGTGACCGTGGCCGTCGGCTGATTCTCCGCGATCGTGTAACTGATACCGCAACAACCCCCTCCCCCGCCACCGCAACACTCTCCTCCGCCACAGCAACACTCTCCTCCGCCGCCCCCGAATGGGTCCGCCGACTCAGCCCCCGTCAAAGCAATCTCGCATAGCTTGTGATCGTCGGCAATCGCGTCGTTGAGAAACGTCACCGTGACCGTCGCCGAATACTGCTCTGCGCTCGCCATGATCAGAACGTTACCACCGTCCGGGCATCCACTGTCCCAGTATTCATACTCTTCGAGGCCGCTCACACTGTAGAACACGCGGACGTCGCCCGCTTGTTGCAGGTTTTCTCCTTCCTCCGCCTCGACCGAAAACGTAAGAACGCAACTTCCTCCCTCCCGTTCCACCACCGTACACGGGTTCTCGTCCACGCTCATGCTCACAATCGCCAGCAGCGTCCGCGTCTCGAGCGGCTCCAGCGAAAGCCGCCGCCCCCGTGCCGGAACCGTCCTTCCGCTCCGCCGAGTCCGAAACAGATCGATCATTCGGGTCGCAAAGCCGCGCTTGTTGGTATGACTCCTCAGCATAATGATCTCCCCTTGCCGTTGTGGTGCGAACCGCAGCAAAGGCTGACGTCTCGCACAGTTCTGGACTGATTCCTACTCGCCTAACGCGTCGCGCTGCCCCCACGCATACTCAAAAAAGTGCTCGTGCTCCCTGATTGCCTCCTCGTCTTCAAAAAGAACCTCGCTCCGCTCCAAAATCCGTTCGCCGAAATGACGGCGCAGGTCGGGGTCGGTCCCGAGCCGCGCTGCCGTCGCCACGTAGTCTTCAGCGCTCCCGACCGTGAGACCCTCGATCCCCAGCTTGCGATAGATCCCCTGCGCGTAACGCTCCACCTTCCTGGGCCCCGGCCAGGTCACAATCGGTATTCCAAACGAACAAGCGTCGAAACCGGTGAGGCTCGTGCTGTAGTGGGGCGCGTCGAGAATCACGTCGGCCAACTGAAACAGCCGGTAGTAATCCCTGGCCGGAAGATTTGGCGCAAACGCCACGCGATCGACGCCCGCCGGTCCCAACGTCTTCCTGAACCGGCCAACCAACTCGGCGAACGCCGCCGGATGGCGACCCTTGAGAATCAAGATCGTGCCGGTACCGTCTGCTTCGAGCACTCCCCGCAATAGGGGGTCGAAGGCCGGCTCCAGCTTCTCGATTCGCTGCGGGCAGAAATAAATGGCACCCCGGCTGGGCAGCCCGAATTCCTCGCGCGAGCTGGGCCGCGGCCTCGCGATGCGAACCTGGTAGGTCGGGAACGTATTGTGTAACTGGAACAACCGCTCGGTGTACTGGTTCTCCGAGCCTTCGGCTTCCATCAGGTCCGACGAAATGTAGTAGTCCACCGCCCCAATTCCCGTCGTACCGTGCGTGGCCCACCCCGTGCACTGGATGGGCGCCAGCCGTGCGAACGGGAAAAAGTAGTTGTCTACGTGCGTCCCAATCTGGCGGTGATAGATGATGTCGCATCTCACGGCCCGAATCGCCGCCACCGCCGCTTCAAAACTCGGCGGATAGCCAAGCCAATCCACGTGGGGCGAGTGAATCGCCTTCCGGCACTGCTCGACTCCGCTTCGCGAGCAAATGACGACGACCTCAAATCGCACGGGGTCGAGCCTGGCCGCAATCTGGGCCATGTCGCGCAAGAATCCCGCCTCTCGACCCGCAGTCACCAAAAAACCGATCCTCAGCCGGTCCGAACGTTGCTGCCGCGGGCGGACCTGGGCAAAGTGCGGAGCGAACAGGCCAGCATACTTCTCCTTCAGGGCACGACAGCACCGTCCGTGGTGAGTCAACCCAAACGGGGGGCAGAAGCCGTCCTCCAGGCACCGGCGCCAATCAAACTCGAATCCTTCCCGCCTCGCCTCGTCCAACTGCCGATCGAGATCGACAAACTGTTGATCGACGGCCGCCTGATCGCCGAACACCTGCGGCCAGTACCCCAAGTGGCGGTGTTTCCAACTGGGCCGATCCGGTCGTAGCCGAGCCGCTTCCGCAAACGTGACATGCGCATCGGGAACCTTGCCGTGCGCCGCCAGGGCCTTGCCGAGCGACAGATGAACCTGGGGATTCTCCGGCGTCAGCGACGCCGCCTTCTGAAAGGCGCGAACGGCCGCCGCCAGACGTTTCTGCGCCATACACAGGTCGCCCAGAGCGCACCAGGCCTCAACGTCGTCAGGCGCCTTTTCGACGCGGCGATTGCACAATTCAATTGCCTCGTCCCCACGCCCCAGATCCTGGCAGAGGCCGGCCAGATGCTGCAACGCGTCCCGGTGGTCCGGATCGATGACCAGCACCTCGCGGAACACGTGGTAAGCGCGGTCCTTCTCGCCCAGGTCCCTCAGGCAGAGCGCCAGATTCGATAACGCGTCAGGGTATCGCGGGGCAATGGACAGCGCACGCTCACAAGCCCTTTTCGCCTCCTCGGCGAGCCCCAACTCGCGCAGAACCGCCCCATAGTTACTCCAGTAGACCGCCTTCGTGTCGCAAACTGCAAGCGCCCGCTGGATTTCCGTTCTCGCTTGCCGGTACTGTTTCTTCGCAAAACTGACCAAACCAAGCAGATGCCATGCACCGGCATGGTCTGGATCGATCTCCAGAATGGAACGGTACACCGCCTCCGCACCGGCCAGATCCCCCTGTTGGTGCATTTTTAGACCGGTCTTCAGGTCCAATGTGGGGGTATCCATCGGGACACCTTCCTCCTGAACTGAAGTACGTAGTGCGATCGTGATGGCCGACACTTGCACGCAGTTGAGCGGGGAACCCAACTCTTGTCAAGACCGTGGTCCGAATAGTGTCTGAAAGAAAGGACGATCAAAGGGCTCGGGTGTCTTTGTTCACAGTTCTTGATGAAGAAGCCGATATGATGTCGTCTACTTACACAAGATCGCTTCATGTCCGTCGACCCCCGCCCTGGATCGAACGCGAGATGTAGAGCCTGCACGCGGCCACCTGCTTGCTGGCAGAGAAATCGTGAGCAGCACAAGGATCCACTTGCCGGCACTGCCATTGACTGGTCCGTGTCGCGGAAACCACTCGCTGCCAAGCCGAGAATAGTCTTCCTCCCTCCTCGGATTCCTGCCTCCTCCTCTTTCGTTCGTCCTTCACCCCCCCGCGTCTCTGCGCCTTTACGCGAGTCCCCTCCGTGTTCTCTGTGCCTCTGTGTTTATGTTTTCTTCGCCAGAACCCGTTACCGTACGGCAGTCGCCACATGGAGCGACCGATACAGGGAGCAACAGCCCAGCCCCACCCCCTCAATCGGCCTGTTCAACTTTCCTCTTGAAAAACCCGGGCAAATCCATATAATGTACACATGTACCGCTCCCGAAACCACGCCCTGACGCCCACAGCCCCTTCATCGCTCCATTTCTCCAGATCTTCCTGTCATCGATCTTCCTGCCATCCGTTCCCCTGCCCGCCATCTATGGTAACAATGCAAACAATGCAAAGAGCGCATCCGCCACCGTATCGACCGCACCCAAGAGAACGCCCCCGCCACCCCAGATATTGGCAAAACCGATCACTCGTTGACCAACCAAATCCCACAAGATCAGCGCCGATTACCGTCTATTAGCGTCCCCCGATCCTTCCCCGTTCACCACCTGCACCGGCCCGATTTTCACCGTCATTTCTCACCACCTCAACGCCGACCACTCTGGCCATCGCCCCAACTCCCATAACCACAAACACTTAGCCCAAAAGGCGCCGAACGCTCACACCCCCATTCTGCATGGTAGTCAAAATGATTCTGCGCATCCGACGACGCCGTAACCCATTATGCCGCAACACGATAACCATCGCCGTTCGATGGAGCAATCGATCGACAAGTG
>Ga0209723_1006812_pt1 | contig 10764 bp, 9 predicted proteins | sample BiotimSIPDNA_2_FD_185750 | JGI IMG/M metagenome (GOLD analysis project Ga0209723, IMG submission 185750) | Anaerobic biogas reactor microbial communites from Washington, USA - Biogas_R2 time_0 SIP DNA (SPAdes) (version 2) | ecosystem: Engineered > Bioreactor > Anaerobic > Unclassified | place... | reverse complement strand
CGGGCGCCGACGGCTTGACGCCGCGCACTTTGATCTTGGCGCGCATATCCAAATCCCCGAATTCATAGACCATCACCGCCTCGTCGGGGCCGGCAAAAACCTTGCCCTCGCCTTTCGCGCCGGCAACTTCGGCGGTGAGCCAATAACAGCCCAGCACCATATCCTGATAAACCGTCACCACCGGCGTGCCTTTGGCGGGTTTTAACAAGTTCAAGCTGGAAAGCATTCTTTCCCGCGCTTCCTTTTGCGCCAGCGCCGACAGCGGCAGATGGACCGCCATCTGATCGCCGTCAAAGTCGGCGTTGAACGCCTTGCAGACCATCGGATGGATTTGCAGGGCCTCGCCTTCAATCAAGACCGGATAGAACGCCTGAATGCTCAAGCGGTGCAGGGTGGGAGCGCGGTTAATCAGCACCAATTTGTCTTTCACCACCTCTTCCAAAATTGCCCAAATTTCGTCGGTTTCCGCCTCAATCAAGCGCGACGCGCCGCGGACATTGAACGCCATCTCTTTTTCCAAAACGCGGTGAATCACGAACGGCTTGAACAATTCCAGCGCCATTTTCTTGGGAATCCCCACTTGATTAAGTCGCAAATGCGGGCCGACGACGATCACCGAGCGTCCCGAATAATCCACGCGCTTGCCCAAAAGATTCTGGCGGAACCGCCCTTGCTTGCCCTTCAGCATATCGGCCAAAGATTTCAACAGCCGCCGGCCGCCGGTGGTCGCCTGCGTGGTGGTGCCCTTTCTCATTCCGTTGTCAATCAGCGAATCCACCGCTTCCTGCAACATTCTTTTTTCGTTGCGCACGATCACTTCCGGCGCGGCGATCTCCTGCAGATATTTGAGCCGGTTGTTGCGGTTGATCACGCGGCGATATAAATCATTCAAATCGGAGCTGGCATACCGGCCGCCGTCCAGCTGGACGATCGGACGCAAATCCGCGGGCAAAACCGGCAGGGCGGTGATCAGCATCCACTCCGGGCGGATGCCGGCCTGATGCATTCCCTGCAAAAGCTTCAGACGGATGTAGATTTTTCTTTTTTCCTCGGGAGTCGCGGTTTCCAGCTGGACTTTCAGGTTCTTGACCAACTCGGCCAGATCAATTTTTTCACACAGCTTGCGGACGGTTTCCGCGCCGGTGCCGGCCGAAAAACATTGCCCGTATTTGAGCGACAAATTGCGGTATTCGGCTTCCGAAATCACCCGCATAAATTCAATGGACGCCAATTCCGATTTGGCGCGGTCGCGCGCGTCGCGCAGTTCGTCAAGGATCGCCTGCAAGGCTTTTTGCGCTTCTTTATCGCTTTTTTTCGCGTTCGGATTTTGGGATTCAAAAAGCCGTTTCTGCGTTTTGGTCTTTTCGTTGAATTCCGCGTCAATCTCGGCGGAAATCTTTTCCTTTTCCTCGCCGTCCACCGAAATGATGATATAGGCGGCAAAATAGATCACCTTTTCCAGCGCCAGCATCGGCAAATTCAGAACCTGGCCGATGCGCGAGGGCACTCCCCGCAAAAACCAGATGTGCGACACCGGGCAGGCCAGCTTGATATGGCCCATCCGTTCGCGGCGCACGCTGGACTTGGTCACTTCCACGCCGCAACGATCGCAAACGATGCCCTTGTAGCGCACCCGCTTGTATTTGCCGCAATAACATTCATAGTCCCGCTCCGGCCCGAAAATGCGCTCGCAAAACAAGCCGTCCTTTTCGGGCCGCTGGGTGCGGTAATTGATGGTTTCGGGCTTGGTGATCTCGCCGTGGGACCAGGAAATGACTTCCTCGGGAGACGCCAGCTTGATACGGATTGACTCTAAATCTTCTACTCTCATAAATAGTTAAATTCCAAGCACCAAGCATCAAATAACAAATAAATCCAAATATTTAAAATTTAAATATTAAACTATTGGATATTATTTGGAGCTTGGAATTTGGTTCTTGGAGCTTATTGATTTTGTTCGCTTTTTTCTTTTACTTCCACGCTCAATCCCAGCGATTTCAATTCGCTCACCAAAAGGTTGAACGATGCCGGAATGTTGGGATGGCGAATGTCTTCGCCGCGCAAAATGGTTTCATAGGTGGCCGCCCTGCCGGCGATATCGTCGGATTTGATGGTGAGCATTTCCTGCAAAGTGTGGGCCGCGCCGTATCCTTCCAGCGCCCAGACTTCCATTTCTCCGAACCGTTGTCCCCCGAACTGCGCCTTGCCTCCCAGCGGCTGTTGGGTGATCAGCGAATACGGGCCGATACTGCGCGTGTGGATCTTGTCTTCCACCATATGCACCAGCTTCATCATATAGATATAGCCCACGGTGATCTTGCCCGGGAACGGCAATCCCGACCGGCCGTCAAAAAGCTTTTCTTTGCCGTCTTCGGAAAGGCCGGCCCTTTTCAATTCCGCCTTGATGTCGGCTTCGGTCGCGCCCGAGAGCGACGGCGTCACCGCGTGATAGCCGAGTTTGTGCGCCGCGTAGCCGAAATGAGTTTCCAAAATCTGCCCCAGGTTCATGCGCGACGCCACGCTCATGGGATTGAGCACGATGTCCACGGGCGTGCCGTCTTCCAAAAACGGCATCTCTTCCACCGGCAAAATGCGCGAAATCACGCCCTTGTTGCCGTGCCGGCCAGCCAGCTTGTCGCCGGCGCGCACCTTGCGCAATTCCGCCACCTCAATTTCAATGCGTTTGATCACGCCCGGATCAAGCTTGTGCCCCTGTTCGCGCGAGAAAATCTTCACGCCCACGACGCGCCCCCGCTTGCCGTGTTCCATCACCAGCGAAGTGTCTTTCACGTCCTTGGCCTTTTCGCCGAAGATTGAGCGCAGGAGCCGCTCTTCGGCGGTGAGTTCCTGTTCTCCCTTGGGAGAGATTTTCCCCACCAGAATGTCGTTGGGTTTGATCTCCGCCCCCACGCGCACAACGCCTTCTTCGTCCAAGTCTTTCAATTTCTCTTCGGAAACATTGGGGATGTCATAGGTGGTGGTTTCCGGCCCCAGTTTGGTTTCGCGCACGTCGCAGGCGAAATTTTCCATGTGGATGGTGGTGAATTTGTCATCCGCCACCAAGCGCTCGGAGAGTAAGATCGCGTCTTCAAAATTGCCGCCGCGCCAGGAAGTGAACGCCACCAGCACGTTATGCCCCAGCGCCAGATGCCCGTCGGCGATGCCGCCGCCGTCGCAAAGCGCGTCGCCCTTCTTGACTTTTTGCCCTTTTTTAACCGCCGCTTTCTGATGGAAGCAGGTGTATTGGTTGGTGCGCAAAAAAGTGCGCAAATAATAAGTTTTTTCGCCCAGTTCTTTGTCGTCGTATTTGACGGCGATGTGCCGCCCGTCCACTTCGGTAACCGCGCCCGTGCCTTCGGCCGGCAGAATATGCCCCGAATCGCGCGCGATTCTCTCTTCACTGCCGGTCATCACCAGCGGCGGTTCGGGCAGCAGCAGGGGCGTTGACTGGCGCTGCATATTGGAGCCCATCAGCGCGCGGTTGGCGTCGTCGTTCTGCAAAAACGGAATCAGCGACGTGCCCACCGAAAGGATCTGCTGGGGGGAAACGTCAATGTAGTCAATTTCTTCGCGGGCGCAAATGCCCGGCTCTCCTTTGATGCGCGCCTCCAATTTTTTGGGAATGATGTTGTTGTTCTCGTCCAGCGGCGCGATTGCCGTGGCAATGTTGTATTTCTCTTCCTCGTCGGCGGTCATATAGACCAGCTTGTCGGTCACCTTGTTTTTTTTCACTTCAAAATAGGGAGTTTCCAAAAAGCCGAAATCGTTGATCTTGGTATATGACGCCAAATAACCCACCAGGCCGACGTTCGCGCCTTCGGGAGTTTGGATCGGGCAGATGCGGCCGTAATGGGAGGGTTGCACGTCGCGCACTTCAAATCCCGCGCGCTCGCGCGTGAGTCCGCCGGGGCCGGTAGCCGCCAGGCGGCGTTTGTGCTCCAGCTCGGAAAGCGGATTTTCATTGTCCATAAATTGCGACAGCTGGGAAGATGAGAAAAATTCCTTGATCACCGCCATCACCGGCCGGGGATTGATCAATTGCAGGGGCGACAGCTCCAAAACATCCAGCGTTGACATCCGGTCCTTGATGATGCGCTCCATCCTCATAAAGCCCAGCCGCAGGCGGTTCACCAGCAGTTCGTTGAGCGTGCGCACGCGGCGGTTGCCCAAATGGTCAATTTCGTCGGGTTTGGCGGCCGGATCGTTGTTGAGCCGGATGATTTCCTTGATCACCGCCACGATGTCGTCCACCGTCATCACGCGATCCTTCATTTCCACCACGTCGTTTTTCTTGTCCTTGGGCTTCAATTGCGGCAGGCGTTTCCACATTTTCCAGCGCCCGACTTTGGAAAGATCATATCTTTCAAAATTGAAAAACATATTCCAGATCAGTTCCTTGGCGGTGTCGGCGGTGGTCAGGTCCCCCGGGCGCAGGCGCTGATAGATCTCCACCAGCGCTTCGGCCTGGTTGTGCGTGGGATCTTTTTTGATGGTTTCTTCAATAAAATCAACTTCGCCGTTGTTGACGTCGGCAAACAGTTCCTTGATCGCGTTGTCGTTGTCAATGCCGAACGCCCGCAAAAGCGTGGTCGCCGGCACGCGCCGCTTGCGGTCAATTTTCACGCCGATAAAGCCCGTGTGGGCGGTTTCAAATTCCAGCCACGAGCCGCGGTTGGGAATGATCTTGGTGCCGAAAAAATTCTTGCCGCCGATGTTTTGGGCGGAGAAAAACACGCCCGCCGAGCGGATTAATTGCGAGATGCAAACCCGCTCCACGCCGTTGATCACAAACGTGCCCCTTTCGGTCATCAACGGAAAATCGCACAGAAATATCTCCTGCGTTTTGGTTTCTTTGGTCTTCAGATTCACCAGCCGCGTCTTGACCCGCACCGGCGATTCATAGGAATCGTTGTTCAAGCGCGCGTCCAGATCGTTCTTGTGTTTGGGCTTGTCCAGCTTGAAATCGTCAATCCAAAGCTCCATTTCCTTGCCGGTGTAGTCGCGGATGGGCGAGATCTCGGTGAACAATTCCCGCAAATCGTTGCCCCAGAACATATCCCAGCTCTCTTTTTGCAACACCAGCAAATACGGCAACGGCAAAGAAACTTTTGCCTTGCCGAAATTTTTTGTTTTAAGGGCCATATAACTTAAATTAAAAATTAAAAAATCAAAGTTAAAAATCTTTTTGGGGTCTATCCCTCGGCTTGTCCCGAGGTAATCCGAGGGATACTGCGAGGGTTAGACCCCTCCAACAGTATCGCTTTATTACTGCGATGGTTAGACCATTTCAACAGCATTTAAGATATTCCCCCCTGATTTTTCATTTTGATTTTTCAATTTTAATTTTGGAGGTTGGCGCGGCAAAAAAGCAAAAATACCCTTCTTGGTTTTCAGGGCATATTTTGCTCAAAATTATGAATCAACGGCAATCAAAGCGAAAAAATGAGTTAGCTCTCTCACAAGCATTGATACTAGCAGACATTTCCCAATCTGTCAAATCCACGGGGTTGTCCGGGGTCGTTCCCTTTTGTCCTCAAAAGGGTGCGACCCCTTTAAAAAGTATCACTTATCATTTATCATTTATCATTTATCATTTATCAATTATCAGTTATCAATTATCAGTTATCATTTGAGGCGCGCGATTGACTCCCGGCCGGTTTTTTGGCAATCTCGGACAGGACGAACTCCTTGATTCTTTGCGCCGCCGCATAAGCGTCTTCGGCCTCTTCCCACGATAATTCCAACATATCTCCCGGATAGCGATCAATAATATACAGCTGGCTCAATTTATTATAATCTTCGGCAAAATCAAAAATTTGCGGTGAAAATGGTTCCAATAAAGTGGCAATTCTGTTCAAAAAATGAATCTTGGGATATTTTTGCTCATGAAAAACCAATAGCCCTTTCATATATTTTTCCGCCATTTGTTGCGCCAAAAAACCAATACAGTTGGGCGTCCCGTCGCGGTGCTTCAAAATTGATTCAATGTTTAATTGATCATCATCGGCTTTCTTCGCCCACTCTTGCCAAATTCTATCCGCGGGAATTTTATTTTGCATATAATAATTCTCCGTTATTGATAATTTCGCTTACAAATTGATCCTTCATTTTTTTTCTTCTTTCAACTTGATCGGGAGTATAGACGATAAAATCCATCGGAAAATCGCATCGCAGAAAAATGCGGCCCACATCTTCCATCCGCTTTAACATCGGATCGTCGGTTTTTTTGATGATAAAAAGATCAAGATCGCTGTCTTCGTGCGGATGCCCCCACGCGTAAGAACCGAAAAGAATGATCTTTTCGGGTTTGTATTCGCGGACGATCTTGTCGGCAATCGCCTGTATTTTTCGCTTGGTTTCTTCTTTCACCATATCTTCATCCTACCAAAACCCAAACCCCCGTCAACACCTCAGAAGATCTGTGCAAAAATCAGAGGGTTAGACCCTCTGAAAAAAATGGAATTGACACATTCAGTTTAAGACTTATAATAAAGCCAATTATGAAAACGCTATGAAATTGTATATTGCCGAATACATTGAGAATATCCTGCGCAAGGCTGAATATGAATATGATCAAGAAACCAAGAGCTGGTGCGCCAGCGCGAGCGATTTGCCCGGCGCCTACGCTCAAGCAGGCTCCGTTGAAGAAGCCAGGGAGCAATTAACCGAAGTAATTGAAGATTACATTTTAACCAGCTGACCGCGATTAAAAAAAATTCCCCCGCCCGCTGATTCCCCGCCCCCGCGGGGCTTTTTTTAGCATTTTGGAGAAGTCTGCCCCCTGTATTTCCACGGGGTCGTTCCAAGGGGTCGTTCCCTTTTGTAATCAAAAGGGTGCGACCCCTTTAAAGCATTTGTATGCTACAAAAATCAGAGAGTTAGACCCTGGCAAAAGAATTTTGGGCGCAAAAAATTCCATGCACTCAAGCGTTGTTCCAATCATTTTGATTGATCCCGGCTTGTTTCAAAATTTCTTTCAAAAGAGGAATTCCGATAACATCTCTTTGATGGGGCGACGGAATGCTCACTTTCAATTCGCCTTTTTTCACAAAGCAATGCCGGCCGCCGGAAATCGGCCCCTCAAACCCGAGTTTTTTAAATTTCTTGATCAGAATTCGGCGTGAAACCGGATTAAGCATATTGTTCCGTCAGGGGTTGCTTTATTTTGGTTTTTGGTATCACCAGCCCGGGGATTGAATCGCCGTCGGACAATTTCAACAAAATCCATTCTTCCAAAACTTCTTGCAACTCCCGGCGGCAATCTTCCAAATTTTTCGCGTTGGCCCAGACTCCTTTCGCCCCGGGAATTTCACCAAAAAAAGTTCCGTCCTCCAGAATTTTATAGCTTGCCTTCTTCAATTGCTGTTTAATATATTGAGTGATCATTTATCAGTTATCATTCTTGCGCCCCGGTTTTCCATAGCGTTTTTCAATGTCCGTTTGCTCCGCGCGCGGCACAAACGGCAAAAGCGAAGCGCGCAACCTCGCAAACTCCTGCTCAAAAACTTCTCTCACGCTTTCTCTCACCGCCGCCTTCAATTCCTTTTTTGGGATAGTAATATTTTCCATATCTTCATCCTACCAAAAACCAAATCCCCGTCAACACCTCAGAAAACCGGCATCCCCGGGGTCGTTCCCCGGGGTCGTTCCCTTTTGTAATCAAAAGGGTGCGACCCCTTTAAAGCATTTCATCACCCCCAAAAGGGTGCGACCCCTCCCAAAAATTATTATTTATCATTTATCATTTATCACTTATCACTTCAAATGTGTGGCCACTCCGGTTGTAATCTTGCATTATCTGCTCCGCCGTCCGCGCGTAGTTATAAACCTTCACCTCGTCAATCTCTCCATTGAAATATTCGCCCCCGGCCCCCCGCGATTATAGTGATACTTCACCTCCGCCTCCGTCAACGCCCGGTTATAGATACGTATGTTATCAATCGAACCATTAAAATAATATGTGCTTAAAACTCCGGCGTGATACGCCCTACCAATATTCGTAGAACAACTCAATATTGTATCTTTTGGCATTATTGCTGAACTAACACACTGACTCAAAACCCCGTCCAGATAGATACACTTCTGATTATTATCCCAAGTAGCAATTATGTGATACCACCTATTTGCCGTCAAAGTAGGTGTTTGGGGACCACTAGAGCCTAAAAAATTGGTACCATCAGAAACAGTAAAAATAATTTTATTTCCTCCGGTATTTTCAAGAAGCGCATAATGCAAATTAGACCAACTGGCACCGTCTCCTTTCATTAAAATTGCATTGTCAAACCCAGATGAAAAACTACCAATCTTTACCCAAGCCTCAGCGGAACCACCCGAAGCTAAAATTAGAGACGGATCACTGACGATATTCACATAGTCATCTTTGCCGTCAAATTGCAGGGCGGTGCCGTTTTTGCCTTTGGTCCACTGGGGGCCGTTGGTGAGGGTGCCGTGGTTGTTGTTGCCGCTGGCGTCGCGGGCGATGGTGCCATCGCCTTCGTCAAAGCTCCAATAGCCCACCAGCCCCCGCGTCATCGTGTCCTCGGGAATCGCCGCCCCGCCCCCGAAAAACCCATTGAGCGCCAGCGTCCCGCCGGTGGCCGCCAACGCCAAGACGCCGACGGCAATCAATAATTTATAATTGATAAATATTTTTTTGCCGAAGATTGATAATTTATAATTGATTCGTTTTTTGGATAACTTATCATTGATAATTGATAAATGATTATTTTGGAATAACTTATCATTGATCATTGATAAATGATTATTTTGGAATAACTTATCATTGATAATTGATAAATGATTACTGATAATTGATAATTTGGCGCCAAAAAAACCGGCGGCGTTGCCGCGTTTTTTGAATTTAAACCCGAATTTTGGAATTTTGAATTGCATTTTCCCCTTGCCGATTATCACCAATCATTGATAATTAATAATTAATAATTTATCAATGATAATTTATCGTTTATCACTCATCAATTATTATATTTATCAATTATCAATTATCAATTATCATTTATCGCTTATCATTTATTACTTATCAATTATCAATTATTATTTATTATTTATCGCTCATCGCTCATCACCAACTCCTGCCCTTCCACTTTGCCTGCTCGCCTTTGACGATTTTGATCACCTTGTTGATTTCCACCGCCAGCTCTTCCAGCATTTTTTGCATTTCTTGGTATAAATCATCGCTGACCAGTGATCGCTTGCGCGTTTTCTCCAGCCACAGCTTGCATTCATACAGGGAGCCGCGCGCATAATACAGAAACACGCGATATTCGCCGAAAAAATACCGGCCGTAGCCCTCGGCGATGTTGGCGGCAATGGAATCGGCTGCGCGCACGAATTGGTCGCCCAGTGTTTTCTTTTCAAAAAAATTCCATTTGACAATCAAATCCCAAACTTGATCGGAAAAATCATCGGCAAGGCGGTAGATTGACAGCTCTTCCAGCGGTTTTGATTTTTTTGACTGATTGTTGATAATTGATAACCGATCATTGGCGGCTTTCTCGCTATAATATTTCCCCCAGTCTATCGTGCCGGCGGCGGTGCGGTAATTTTCATATTCGTCGCCCATAATTTATAACTTATAATTGATAATTTTATCATTAATAATTGATTATTTATAAATGATAATTTATCATTTATCACTTATCATTTATCAATTATCGCTTATCAGTTTTCCGGCTCTGGCTCGGGTTCTGGTTCTGGTTCTGGTTCAATTTCCGGTTCGGGCGCAGAGTCGGGTTCAGGTTCAGGTTCAGGTTCAGAGGGTTCAGTTGCAGGGGATTCAGAAGATTCAGGAGATTCAGATGTTTCGGGGGTTTCAGGGATTTCAGGAGTTTCAGGGGTCTCCGTGGGTTCGGGTTCCGGAGTAATCGCCTCTTCGGTGGTGGTGCCGTTGCCGGATGACGGCTGGTTATTGGGCTCATTTATCAATGATAAGTTATTATTCCCGCCTCCGCCGCCGGTGCCGGTGTTTGACGGTTGATTGCCCGAATCATTTATCAATGATAAATTATCATTTCCTTCGTCCGCGATTTCTTCCGGCGCGTCGGGAGACGCCACGGTTAATTCCACCGGCGCGGGTTTGACCACCGGATCATAGCCGGGCAAAATCGCGTTCTTGGCATCCAAAACCAAACCGATCAAGCCGGTATATTCCGCGGCGCGGGCGATTTGCGTGGGCCCTTTTTTTGTTTCGGCGGCTTGAACCTGCTTTAAATAGTTTTGCTCGTTTTGCGCGATCTGCACCAGCTGTTCCTGAACATAGAGGCCGAGATCTTTGCCGGCCAGCGACAATTTGTCAATCGTCATTGACGACCGGCGCTGGGCGGCTTGCCAGATATTGTCTTGGATTTCCAGCGTTCGGAAAGAATAATCCACATAGTAGTTGTTTTCGTCTTCGGCAACATCATTGATTTTAATCTCAAAATCAAAATTATCCAGATCGGCGGCCAGAATCGCAGAATTGTCAACGCCGGTTTGGGAAATGATTTCTTTTCCCAGAACCGCTTCGCGCGTCGCCGGCGATGCGGCAAAAATGGCCGCGCCGCCGAAAAACGCCAGCATCAAGCCAATGGCAAACCCGTTATGGTATTTGGCAAAATCCAGCGCCTTGTTTTTGATTGTTTGTAACCACTCACTGGGGTAGCGCCCGCAGGGCGCGGGATTCTTCCAATAGTTGCCGGTATCCGGCAAAGAAATTCTGTTTGGAGCGGCGCCAGAGCGACAGCAATACCGAGAACAAAATGCCGGCCG
>Ga0209723_1006811_pt1 | contig 10765 bp, 7 predicted proteins | sample BiotimSIPDNA_2_FD_185750 | JGI IMG/M metagenome (GOLD analysis project Ga0209723, IMG submission 185750) | Anaerobic biogas reactor microbial communites from Washington, USA - Biogas_R2 time_0 SIP DNA (SPAdes) (version 2) | ecosystem: Engineered > Bioreactor > Anaerobic > Unclassified | place... | reverse complement strand
ACGACAGGAAAGGCTACAATTTTAATTCGACTCGGTCTGTTATTGAATTCTTGTCTCATCGTGTCACATAAATCCATGAAAATTACACCGGCTGTCCTCTGAATTCAGCATGAATCGACAGGCGGCCATGATTATTATTATTTAAGATATTCCATATCATGAAGATACTCATTATTAATCCCCCTGAGGAAAACGTAGTACCCGAGTTTGCGGATGAACAGGGTAAAGGCTTCTTAGAGGCCGCTGATTTCGGCAAGTTTCCTCCCTTGGGCGCCTTATATGTTCTTAGTTTCGCGCAAAACGCGCTCCCACAGCATCAGTATTCATTTTTGGACTGTGTCGGTGAAAATATTTCCTATTTACAACTTAGAAAAAAAGTATGCGATTTATCACCGGACGTGGTGGGTATCACAAGCTATACAATATCCCTGATTGACGTGGTGAAAGCGGCGGAAACAGTGCGGTCTGTACTGCCGGATGCCCACCTATGTCTGGGGGGGCACCATCCGACGGCCTTTCCGGTTGAAAGCACCCTGCTGCCTTGGTTTGATTCCGTCATTGTGGGCGAGGGGGAGTATGCCTTTTCCGAGTTGTTGCAAAGACTCGAGAACGGGCAGGATTACCAAGATATTACGGGAGTTTATACAAGAGACAGCATCCGCCGACATATCAATCCGAAAACGCGGGATTCACGCTTTCATGAATTTCTGCATGTTCCGGCCGCTTATGTTGATGATATCAATTTGATTCCACCACCTGACCGCTCTCACATCAAGCATATCAATTACAAAAGTATTGTTGGTTTTAAAAATAAACTTGTAACAATATTGACAAGCAGGGGGTGTCCGTGCAAATGCACTTTCTGCAACGTACCCTACAAAAAGTATCGGCCCAGGAATCTTGAATTGGTCGTTGACGAAATTGAAACGTGTCTCGCTATGGGCTACAGCGAATTCCACTTCTATGACGATTTATTTAACATCACTGCCAAACGTGTGGAGGAGTTTTGCGAGGTGCTGGAACGCCGCAACCTCCATATTGTATGGGATTTCCGCGGCCGTGTGAATGGAATAACCTATGCCGCCCTGGCCCGCGCTAAAGCGGTGGGGTTGCGCCTTATATCCTTTGGCGTGGAAACGGGCACTGATGAAGGTCTGGCCCGGCTTAACAAGGGGGCTACGATCGCTCAAGTGGAGCAGGCATTCCGCTGGTGCAGGGAATTGGGCATCAAGTCCCTTGCGGACTACATGATTGGGGTGCCCACTGAAAAATGCGAGGACGATGTTCGCCGGAACATTGATTACCTGATTCGATTAAATCCCGACTATGCCCAGATAGGCATCCTCAATATTTATCCGAACACGGAACTTTATACGGAGGCCGTGGTGCTGGGACTGATTGAGGCCGGACGCTGGGAGGCGTGGTCAGAAAATCCCCAGCCCGGTTTTCGCGTGGACCACTGGAATGAATTTCTCTCGGATCAGGAACTCGTGCGGCTTCACCGGGAATCGTACCGCCGTTTCTATTTCCGCCCACGCTATATACTAAAAAGAATTTCAGAATTGAATTCCTTTCATGAACTTAGTTCAAATGTTATCGGTGCCGTAAAGCTGCTGATCAAGAAATAAGACATCAACCACCCGAAACCTTTTATCCTGGCCGGGTCGTCAACAGCCACAGTAACTTGAGCGCGCGCAGAGGGTGTGCCACAATGGCATAAAAATGCCGCATTAGTATCCCGGGACGCATGTAAAACCTGATATAAAGATGACGCCGGCGTTCTCGCATAGTTTTGGGAACATTCGCGTCTTTATATTCACAACAAAACGGCAGCAAGCTAAAACGAATCTCCTGTTCCACCTGGTTAAAAAAGGGAGTTCCCGCATAAGGCACCATGGAATTTACCGTAATAAAATCCAAAGGTGCAGAAAGCATGCCTTCCAGTGTTTCTTGAAATTCTTCTTCTCCTTCGACCGGGGCACCTACCATAAAAAAGCCAAAGGATTCTATTCCCGCCTGCTTGATCAGAAACAACTGGTCGTTTATGATATGCGCATCAATGCGCTTATTCAGATAGTCCAGCACTTTCTGGGAATAACTCTCGATGCCCACAAGCACCCGTTTACACCCGGCACGGGCCATCCACTCCAACATTTCGCCTTCCAGCGTATCCACACGAGAAAGACATGACCAGGACACCTGAAGCCGCGTATCCAGGATTATTTTACAGATATCAATAACGCGCCGGCGATCACAGGTAAAGGTGTCGTCCAGGAAACGAATAAACCGTATCCCTCCGGATTTCAGGTGCGCCATTTCTGAAACGACCGTTTCCGGAGATTTAACCACCAGGCGTCTTCCATAAGTGCTGGTGCAATAACTGCATGAGAAAGGACATCCCCGCGCGGACAGGATGGCGCCGCAGGGCCCTCCCCAAAAGGCTTCTTCGTATTTCTCCACATCGACAAGACCATAGTCCGGGAAAGGAATACCGTCCAAACAAGTTACGCGTTGCTCCTGGTTTGAAAAAATAAGCCCATCACCACGATACCCTGCAAGTCCTGGAACGGTGTCCACATCGGTGCCCCGCACCCTGGCGGCAAGATAATTGGAAAGCGGTTCCTCCGGTTCACAGCGCAAGACCAAATCCATTTTACTTTTACGGAGCGTTTCTTCCGGAAAAACACTGGGATAATAGCCGAATACGGCATGGGTAATTTCAGGAAAAGTCTCTTTGATGTGGTCGAGACACGCCATGTCCTCCCCAAAGGTCTCTACTCCGGCCAGCGAAACAATCATGTTGGGTGAAAGTTCCGCAATAAATCTTAAGACCTTTGGCAGAGAATAACTCGAAGCGATGGCGTCAAGGATATGAACGTTAACGTAGTTAACCTCTCTGGCATAGGTTGCCAGTTGAACAAGATCATGTGGAGGCAGCAGAAATATGGGAGAATAATAGGTGCACATGTAGCGTCGGGACACCATCATCGCATGCGGCGGGTTCAAGAATAAGACCTTGTGAACAGGCAACGACACGAGTATAACCTTCAAATAGTTAACATAAAGCACTCGCTGCACCAGAAATGACACCCCGACAACACACGTTTATGAAGCAGGAGAGCACCTTCAAGTGACAGGCATTATAAAGCAGTACCCGGGCGTTATGATAATTTATCGGGTAGCCTTCATCTTCCTCTGTCGAACAGGAAACGGGCCAAGAGGCGGTATCCGGTTTAACGCGCATATCTTGAGCCATCTGTTATAGAAAATGAATCCTCGGATAGTCTGTCCGTCTGTTTGCACATGTCATCTGGTCTTGATACACTGAAAAGCGACAACGGTACAATTTCGGATTGATTTCTCAACACACAATCCGGACCAATGAACCTGGGCGCAACCAATTAACGCGGTATTTTTTGATATGATATCAAGGGAGTGCATTACACATTCAACAGTGGCTTCTTCAACCGGTCAGAAAAACCGGTTTCCAACAACTCCGGGATTATCCCGATGAGAAAAAATATAGAAGTCATTTTTGTAGCCTTTATAACTGTTGCTGCCTTCGCTACGAACCACGCCTACTTGCGTAGTGCGCCCGCCCCTCTGGAAAACCGTTATCAAGCACAGCTTTCCCACTTCTACCCTGCGGTGTTTTTTGCCGCCGGCCATGGCCTGGGCACCACTGATGTTGAAAAAATACCCGGTCTTCCGGAGTTTATCTTCGGAGAAACCGAATCGTTCGATGTCAGTAATATCCCGTCTGACATCCGACTCGTTCCTCTCACCTCACCGGCCCTTGCCCACTTGTATTTGTTATATGCGATTGGCTGGACCTGGCGATTATTCGGTGTATCTCTTGACGCCCTGGTTATGCTCCTGGTTTTCTTGCGCACGATTAACATTCTGGTGATTTACGCTCTTTTCAGGACTGTCCTTTGTCGGGGCATCAGCCTGGCGGCGGCGCTATTCCTTTGCCTGACGCCCGCCCTGCTTTTCGAAGGTCTGATGTTACGCTACTTTTTTCGGTCCCCCTTTCTATTCTCCACGCTTCTCGTCTGTCTGGCTTTGGCGGTTCGTCAATGGAAACCCAGTTCCGTTCTGGCGTTCTCCGCACTTGCTGGAGGAATGCTGGGAATTGGGATGGGATTCCGCCAGGATCTTTTGATCTGTCTTCCCCCGCCCCTTGCCGGACTGCTGTGCTTTGCGCGAGTCAAATTACCGTATACCTTGCGCCGCCGTGCAACCGCTTTGCTTCTGTTCACGTTGTTGTTTATCTTGTTCGCCAGTCCGGTGCTCTTGCGAAATGAAACTACCGGCGAGGAAACGCCCCTGCACGCGGTTCTGCTTGGCCTGTCACCCCGCGTTGAATCGGACCTCGGGTTTGGCGGGGCATCTTACGAGGTAATGCCCGCAGCCGTGATTGGTGACTCGGCCAATCTGGCCGTCATCTCCACCTATGCACGGCGCGCCGGCACTACCGAATCCATGCTGAACAAGGACAGCGGAGAGTATAAGCGTTATGAGGGAGACAAGGATACAAACCTCCTGCTCGATCCCTATTATTTGTTCAACGGCAAGGTATATGCGCAATATGCCGAGCAATATGTGCGCGACCTGCTATGGACCTTTCCCGCTGATTTCATAACGCGTGCATGGGAGGCGGTTGCTTCGGTTCCCCGAATTCCCGCCGACATGCACGAACTTCTGTGCCGGACCCATGACGGTCTTCCCCGCTGGATGCGCGTCAATTTGTGGTTTCAAGAGATCATTCTGACCCACATAAGAAACTGGGGCCTCTTGTACATAGTGCTTGCACTCTGCGCGTTCAGCGGGAGGCATTTTTCAAGCGCCCTCTTTCTTACGGGGGTACTGGCCTGGTTCGGCGGCTCTTCAAGCCTGATGTATGCGTATCGGTATATTCACTATCTTGCCGTCCTTCCGGTTCTGGCCAGCCTAATTTTCTTTTACGTAATAGTAAAATTCCTGATGCGTGCGGTGCGCGCGGGCGACAGCAGGAGGTTTCCCGGGAAAACCCGCCTGAAAGCGGACGCCATAAATGTACTTTGCTATCTGGGCGTTGTTCTATTCGTACTAGTGGTTCCGATAGCCGTATCGCGTTTCTGGCAAGCCCGGCAAGTAAACCTTCTTGTGGATACCATTGAAGCAGGTGCAATGACCCCGACACAGATGGCGGTGAAAATCCGGGAACACTCCATTCTTTTTTGTCCGAAAACGCCTCTTCCGGGCTTGGTTGGTTCCGGGACGTTGGAACCAGGAAATGCGGCCGGTGAGTATGTGGCGCTGGCCTTTGACACGCACGGCTGGGATATACCCGTAACGATTGAGTATGACAAGAAGCGTTCTATGAATGATTACAGCCAGACTATCGTGGTTCAGGGTATAGACGATGGCGATGTGGGCCGGGTGTATCTGTATTTTCCTGTCTATGAGCTGGATATGTCTTATAAACTGGACCTGTGGCGCGACTTTAAACGCGCTTACCCGTATTGGTCCGGTTCCCAAGATGACACGCGGCCTCTTGAAGAACAGGACTGGTGGAAACGAGGTCGCTTCGAAGGGATTTCAATAAGTGAAGGACACGCTGCCCTGTTCTCGGGCTTCTTCACGGTCGATATAGATGATGCGGTGCGTATACTGCCCACGATACAGATCCCTCGTGACCGCAGATTCTTGCGCACCTATAAGACCGGGGATGTCGAACGGACTGTGCGCCGCTGGATGGATGGGTGCAGGAAGCGGCCAATCAGCATTGATCCGGTTCAGACCAATAACGATTGCTGGGAACTGGATGAGGATCTGTTGTACCCTCCTGCATCGCCTATCTTTGCTTCTCCCTTGCTGAAGGAGGATACCCTGAAGGATTATCTGGCGCAATGGCAGCAACGACTGACGTATATAACCGCTTTGTCGGACGCAGCCGCACTGGACTTGGCAAATAAAGGAACGGAGTGGTTCCGAGAAAAGCGAATCGAAGACGCTATCGGCGCATATACGGCCGCTTGTGAATTCGCGCCTGACGATCCTCTTTATTTTGTTCGAATCGGGCAGTTGTTCCAGAATTCCCGCAGGAGCAAGGAAGCACTCGATGCTTACAAAAAAGCAATCATATTGCGTCCAGACCTTCTTGACACCGCTCACCGGTTGAACAAACTATCTGCGGAAACAGAAGATCCCGCCATGCTGCGTGATTTCTGGCTACAGGTTCTTGAAACATATCCCGACAACCGCTATGCGGGAATGCAGGCTGGAATTTTACTGGATTACTTTAAAGATCATGCGCAATCTGCTGAAATATACAACCATATCCACAAATCTTATCCCGATGATTTTTATGTCATAAGGTTATTGATACGTAATCTATTTGTTGCCGAAAAATATACTGAGGCCTATGCGCTTGTCGAGCAAAGCGTTTCCCGTTTCCCTGACCGCATTGAAGATATCGCGGACATGCTGATCGCGAGTGGGTATGAACTTTCTCAACTGCAAAAGGACAACAATGAAGCGGAAACGGTTTATTTACTGGCGCTAAAATTGATTCCGGATGATCCGTACTTATGGATACAGTATGCCCAGTTCCAAATCTCGAACAGCAACGCGAAAGAAGCCCGTCAAGCCTACCTGAAAGCGCTTAAATTTACTGATAAGGCGGACATTAGCGAACGGCATTATATTACGGAAGAGTTGGAGAGGATAATTGAAGTTCCCTGAACCGGCAAAGAGAAGTTTTCAGGGAAACAGCCCCTTAAACATTCTATCCGCGACAATGGGCAGGTACAGAGGCAACAAACTCCGCTGCGGATAGTCCCGCAGGATCCGGTAGAGCCGGTCGGGTTTCAGAAAGAAGGTCCGGTTCGCTTTCCGCTGGTAGTAGTACAGTTTTTCATCGGACACGGCGGAAAGATTCGCGCGCATGGCGCAGAAATCCATATTGGAGTAGTTTACCGCCGTGAGTTTATCGGGGTAGTGCTCCAGGGCATAGTCATACAAAGGCGTTCCCGGAAAAGGCGTCACGGTATAGAAGGAGGCGGTATGCAGGCGGGACTCCGTGGCCATATATATGGTAGCCCGCATTTCATCTTCCGTTTCCTCCGGAAATCCCAGCATCATGAATCCGTTGGTGAAGATTCGCTTGGCTGCAGCAAGTTCCACCGCATGCAGGAATTTTTCGAGATTCATGTTTTTATGGGTCAACTTTTGTATGCGTGGCGAAGCGCTTTCCAGGGCAAAACTGCAGAAATACATTCCGGACTCCGCCAGTGCGTCCATGGTTTCTTCATCAAGGAGGTCTGCCCGAACGCCATTGGGGAAGGCTATCCTGATACGGATGTCTTTCTTCCGCAGCAAATCGGCAACTTCAATTACCCGGTTGCGCTTGAGGTTAAAGCAATCATCAAGGAACTCAATATCGTTGATATGGTAACGTTCCGTATATAACCTTATTTCATCAACGACTCGTTCCGGTGAGTGAGCGCGGAACCCCCGACCGAAGATATTGTGGCACCACATGCACCCGTAAGGGCAGCCACGGCTTGTTACCATGGAAACATACCGCCGTCTTGGAATGGGGGCGATGGATTGCACATGCCAATACTTGGGCAAATCGATCAGATCGTAGGCGGGCATGGGCAATGAATCAAGATCTTCAACAATGGGAACATTGCCCGGATTGACGGTGATTTCTCCTGAAGCGTTTCGCCATGCCAGGCCGGGGATTGCATCCAGACTTCCATTGCCCAGAAGGGCGTCCAGGTACATGGCAAGGCTGATTTCCCCTTCACCGATGAAGGCGGCATCCGCCGGGATATCCTCCATCACGACAGGCCCGAAGGCGGAAACATGCGGTCCACCGATGATTATTTTGGTGTCAGGCGAGGCTGCCTGTATGGCCCTGGCCACGATCGGCATCCCTTGGGACGAGGGCGTTATACACCCCAGCCCCACGACATCCGCCTCGAAATCAAGCGCCATTTTTGCCAGGGCTGCATTGGAACAACCTTCCATGCGCTGGTTGACGACACGAATTTCAACGGGGAAACGCTCGCGCACATACGCGGCCAGATAAAGCAAGCCCATGGGCGGAGTCGTTAATTGGTACAGGGGGCTTCGCAGGCCTATATTTGCAAGAAAAATCCGTAATTTTTTCAAAAGAGGCTACCTGATTGGGAACACCATATTAGAACCGTGACATACAAAGGAACAGGCCTTCACCGGCTGTGAATATTCGAAAATTCAGTCCATCATCATCTGCATGCAAAAGCAATAAACCTTGTAAGACATCATCCCGCACGGTGTTTGTCATAAGCGATGCAATTCCGTTCATTTTTACAAAACAGTCTACGAAACCGTCTTATTCGGGAAATGCTAAACAATAGTACCATTCTTTACAAGATTTCGGCAAACTTCCCAGGAGTATGAATCTCATAGGTAATTTGGAAACGTTTCCACGGAATTCAAAGAACTTATTGTTTTTTCTGATAGAATATTTTTGATAAGGTGCAAAACGCAGGCGTACACCTTGATTTGATATAGTTGTTACGCACGCTGATGCAAAGGTATAAGTCTACGATACTCTTAGAAGGAAAATTTGATGAAGAAAGAAATCTCTCCGAGAGGAATTAACCGCCGTGAATTTATGGCCGCAAGCACGGCCTTCTCCCTGTTTACAATTGTGCCCCGCCACGTCCTGGCGGCCTCGGGACAGGCCGCCCCCAGCGATAGACTGAACATGGCTTGTATCGGGGTGGGGGGGATGATGGGTTCCGGCGATGTGCTGGGTGTCAGCAGTGAGAACATAGGCGCCCTTTGCGACGTCGACGACAATGAAATGGCAAAAACGGCAGCCATGCTACCCGAGGCTAGGGTGTATAAAGACTTCCGAGAAATGCTGGACAAAGAGTATAAACACCTGGACGCGGTCACCGTCACCATACCCGACCACATGCACGCCACTGCGGCCTTGTGGGCCATGGAACGCGGCCTTTCGGTACATTGCCAGAAACCGCTGACCCAGAGTGTCTGGGAGGCCCGGCTTCTGACCAAGGCAGCCCGGAAATACAACGTGGTCACCCAGATGGGCAACCAGGGATATTCCTGCGAGGCGACCCGGGTGGCCTGCGAAATGATCTGGAACGGGGACATCGGCGATGTTATCGAGGTGCATTCCTACAGCGGCGGCGGATTTGCCCGGGACATCACCGAATGGCCGCCCGTGGAGGAGGTGCCGAAAACGCTGGACTGGAACCTGTGGCTGGGAAGAACCGAAGAAAAACCGTACAGTTCCAAAATACACCCGATCAACTGGCGAGGGTTCCAGAACTATGGCTCCCAGATGATAGGCGACTGGGGTATCCATCAACTGGGGCCGGCCAACTGGGCCTTGCAGTTGAGCAATCCGACCAGTGTCGAATGCGTCGCTGTGGAAGGGGTGAATCCTGTCACCTATCCCCATTACGCCTGCAGGATGGAATTCCCGGAACGTCCCAACCCTTATGTGCCCTCGGGGAAAATGCCCCCGGTAACGGTCTATTGGTACGAAGGGACTATGGCGGGAACCTTTCAGCCGCCCGAAGGCCTGACCCAGGAGGATGTGCAGGATTTCAATGAGATCATTGTCGGCACCAAAGGCTTTATCGGCACCAAGGGAAGGGGCGAGAGCGTCAGCCTGCTGCCTGTAGCGAAAATGAAGGACTACCAACCGCCCGCGCCGGTGCTCAAACGTGTTACTGCCGGACATTATGACAACTTCCTGCAGGGCTGCAAAGGCGGAGAGGCGCCCTGTTCCAACTTCAGCATCGCAGGCCCCTTCACCGAATGGCTGCTGCTGGGCTCCATCTGCTGGCGCTTCCCCCATGAAAAACTGCTGTGGGACGGGCCAAACCTCCGTTTTACCAACAATGACAAGGCAAACGAATATGTAAAACCCGCCTTCCGCAAAGGCTGGGAACTGAACGACATCCAGGCATAATCCATAACCGGGAAAGGTGTGAACAATGAATGCAAAATTTCTGTGGCGTTGTATCTTGGGCGGCCTGCTCCTTCTCAGTCCCATGCTCGGGGCTGAGGAGTGCGAACGAATCCCATTATTTAACGGCAAAAACCTTGAAGGTTGGTCCATACTCGGGTGCGAAGCAAGGGCTGACAATGGGGACATCCTCATTGAAGACGGGAACGGCCTGATACAGACCGAGGCCAAATATTCCGATTTTGTGCTGGAATTCGACTGGAAACCCTTGGCGAAGGACAACTGGGACAGCGGCGTTTACTTCCGCTATGACGAGGTTCCCAAGGGCAAACCCTGGCCCGCGCGTTACCAGGCCAACCTGCGCAAAGGCATGGAAGGCAATGTGGAAGGCATCGAAGGCGCCGTCAGCGAGGGACTGATTAAGGAACATGACTGGAACGCGTTCAAACTGACTGTCAAGGGAAACGCCGTTGAACTTGAAATCAACGGTAAACCCGCCTGGAAGGCCGATGGACTGTCCGGCCCCGCCTCCGGATTCATCGCTCTGCAGGCGGAGGTGCCGAACGGGGGACAACACCGGTTCAGGAATCTCTATTTGTGGACGAGAAAGAGTATACGGGACAAATAGCATTGTGGCTGTATCCGATTGTTTTCTTGATAACTCCAAGGTAAGTTATGATAACTGAAAATCACAGGGATAATAATCCTCTTAAAACTAGGGAAACGCTATGAGTGCTTGGGTGACTGTAGTTATCATTATAGTAACGCTGATTTTTCTGGCAG
>Ga0209723_1006807_pt1 | contig 10772 bp, 15 predicted proteins | sample BiotimSIPDNA_2_FD_185750 | JGI IMG/M metagenome (GOLD analysis project Ga0209723, IMG submission 185750) | Anaerobic biogas reactor microbial communites from Washington, USA - Biogas_R2 time_0 SIP DNA (SPAdes) (version 2) | ecosystem: Engineered > Bioreactor > Anaerobic > Unclassified | place... | reverse complement strand
ACCGGAGGGGGTTGTCAGGACAGGAGATTCTCACGCCGTGAACCCCTAAGATGATCGTCGTTAGGATTGATAACCCCTTCGTTTCCAGTGGAACATAGAACGAACTGGTTGTTAATGAAATATCAATCCTGAACTCCCGCTTTACATAGTCACAGTATTCTCATAATATCTCTTTTACATACTCATTTTTTCATTTCATCCCCTATAAGGAGGCATAACCAAAAGTACTTTATAGTATAATGTGCCCATATTATATGGGCACATTATGGAACCTATCCGGCGGATCAAAAAGGTTGATGGAAGAGAGTACTGGTACGAAGAAACGCCATATTACGACCCGGTATCAAAGCAGACCCGGTACAAAAACTCTAAGTATCTCGGTCGGAACATCAACGGAAAGCCGGTTCGTATGCGGGACGCATCAAAAGAAGTCAGGGATCAAATCAAGAACAATGCCAGACCTCCCGTGATCCGATCCGCCTACAACCATGGGTCAATCCTGCTCCTCGACCGGATCGCGCAGGACTTGCACCTAAATCAATACCTGAATGAGTTATTCGGTACCGCTGATGCAGCACTGGTAACGGCACTTGTATTCAACCGGATTCTCAGGCCAATGGCGATGAAAGATATTGGGACATGGTATACCGGAACAACCCTTGCCCTTGACTCACCACAGATTACTCCTACCGGACAGAGGATCAGTGAACTGCTGGCTCGAATTGGAACCAGTACCATCCCACAGCAGTTGATGCAGAGACTTCTTGAAGAGAACGGAACGAAACGGACACTGATCTATGACATCACCAGTCTCTCAAGCCATTCCTCCTTGATGAACCTCCTTGAATATGGCTACAGCAGGGATGGCGTCTCGCTTCCCCAGATTAATCTCTCCCTGATTATGGACAAGGAACTCGGTATCCCGGTGATGTACGATCTCTATCCCGGGAGTATCACCGATGTGACGACGCTCGTCGGTACCTTGAAAAAACTCGCCGCTTACGGTGTGAAAGAGTATACGGCCATTATGGATCGTGGATTCTTCAGTCAGCATAACCTTCTGGAGATGCTTGACCAGAAGATCTCTTTCCTTATCGCTGCCACCTTCCAACTCAAGGAGGTGAAATTGCTCCTCACCGAGGCACAGAGGGATATTACAAACGTCGAATATCTGCAGAAATTCAAAAAGAAGACGATCTACGCGAAACCCGTGACCCTGCAACTTGAATCGCACTGCCTGAAGGGGTACCTCTTCTATGATCCAAAACGGGAACTTGAAGAGAAAGAATCACTCACCAGTCGCCTGATTGATATCAGGGATGAACTGGCCAGAGTCCGACTGAAAAAAGGGCAACTTGCGTCGATTCGGGTGGTTGAGATCGCAGGCAACCTGAAGAACTTCTTCGAATGGAACCAGGTCGAGGATCGGATCGAGGCAACCATTCGACAAAATGCGGTTGCACAACGGATGAACAAAATGGGGAAGTTCATGGTGTTTTATTCGGGGGATGTGGACTGGTTGACCGCTTTATCTCTTTATAGAGAACGTGATGAGATCGAGAAGGAAATTGAGATGATGAAGTCGGATCTGGAGATCCTCCCCTTAAATACGCATAAGGATAGTACAACAAGCGGATTCATCTTTATTGTGTTCCTGGCCCTGATTATCCGAACACGGTTGTTACGAATGATGACCGAAACGAGGTTGCTGAAGAACTATTCAGTGAGTAGTCTCCTGCTGGAACTGGAGAAGTTCAGGAAGATCGTCCTAGCAGATGGACAGATGGTGACGACTGAGATGACGAAGAAACAGCGCCTCATTCTGGAGGCACTTGAAATCATGTGACTATGTTTTCCGGGAGTTCAGGCTCTAAAAATCAAATGGCAAACTTGGGCTACAGGAGATAGGCGAAATAAGGAAAGGTAAATTCCATACCAGAACAGAAGTTGAAGAGGCCTTAATAGACTAAGCAGAGTTTAGTTGCTGCTCGATTTCGCGCCTTACGTCCCAGTAACGTGGTTTGTGTAGCAGATCCCCTTTATTCGCATCGATCCGAATCTCACCGATATCCTCAAGATTCATGTAGCGCACTTTCTTCGGCCGGTTCGTTCCTTTCTCAAACAGCACTCGAGGGTATCTCACCTCGATCGGAATTCGCCAGGCGCCGCCTTCGAGGATGGGCTCCCCTACCGAGGGCAGGCTCCCGTATTTCTCCCGGACATACATATGAGCCCTTTTTTCGGCCTCTCTCTTGCCTATAGGGGTCGGCAACAGGTTAATCTGCTTTGTCTCCATCTGCTAGCAACCTCGCCTGTGGATTGGGCCTGACAAAGCAAATTACACAGATCGATTCGTCTCGTCCTGAGGCGTAGAGGACACATTTTCATGCAAATGTTCCGGGATCTGCATGTATCTCAGGATCGGCATAATATTTTCCTTTCCAAAGAGTGTATAGTCTTCCAAGATCTTACACAAGTCATCATAGTTTTTGGGTGGATTGGGTTTATTGAAGATTTTTTCCTCACAAATACATCGTATTGCAACTTCCATATAATTCCACCGATATTCCTTATATTTACTTTCCCAAAAAAACCAGGCAAGAACGGGTATTGCTGTAATTATCAGCATCATAAGATAAGCGAACGCTCCGTTTTGTAAGAATTGAACAAGTGACGACGAACCGTCAACATTGGTAGAGAGTAGAAGTGGTATAAAAATTAGCATCAGGGAGGTTAAATACACAGATACGAATGTATTCCTATGATTAAGTACATAAGTTGCTTTACTGGAGTAAAAGACAAAGAAATGATGCCGATCCAACCGCTTTCGCCCCTATAAATCTAATTTTTTCCGTTCTAATTCTTTCCATACTAATTCTTTCTTTCCGAATTCTGTCATTTCGTCCTTCCCCATTCTATATTTGGAGTCTAGGAGGAAGTTGTCCCCGTATTGATCCGCGAAGTACCAAAGCAAGACTATGCAGATCCCTATAACGCCAAATCCTAGAGCCAGTCCTAAGTACGAAGCCACAATGTATGCAACAATCGATATGCCAAATATCACTACGGCTGCAAAGAATGCGAACTTCTTTGCGCAATAAACCCCATCAAAGATCGGCATTCGAATTTACTCCAATCAACCATAGTTAGTCGACGCATGCACTAAAAAACTTACCCATATGGCTTCAAACGCTTATCTGCCTCATTCTAACGTGCATGAGTGAGGCCTCAAAATCATTAAACGAACTTCACAGTATCGCCAATTCGATGAAAGTACTCTTGAAGATACAGTGTCTGGACTCAAACAGTATATTAACAAATTATTTACATGTAACTGGCGGTGTAAAAGTGCTCACTTTCGGCGGGCTAAAAGTGCCCACCTACTAACCTTCACGTATGCGCTGAGGGGAGTGGCAATGCTGAAGATGGAGGACTCTCTCTTGGTCAGTCAAATCGTCGGTAGTGCGGCAAGCAGTTACTGATATCACTTTCACCAGAATATTTCATATTTTTTATTCATCGCGAAGCCCTTTTTGAGGTATTCTTTCAGGACTGCCAGCGCCCAACGGCGAAACTGCGTGCCGCGTAGCGACTTTACGCGATAGCCGACTGAGATGATCGCATCAAGGTTATAGTATTTGATGTTTCGGCTGACACCGCGCCCACCCTCGTTTTGAACTGTCAAGTATTCCTTGACAGTTGCCGATGGTTCTAATTCGCCTTCTGCAAAAGCGTTGTTGATATGCAGACTGACATTCTGTTTCGTTGTCTGGAACAGCTCCGCCATTTGCGCCTGCGATAGCCAGACGGTCTCCTCCTCCATCCGAACGTCAATCTTAGTCTGCCCGTCATCGGTCTGGTAGATGATGATCTCTGAATTGTCAAACGTCATACCCGATTTGCCCCTGGAGGACGGTTATTAACCCACAAAAAAGGGCGGCACAGAGCCCGTATGATCTGTATGCTCCTTGTGGTGCAGGTTAATAGATATTCTCCTTACTTTTCCATCATACAAATTACCACCCCGATGCCATAGAATACCGTCGGTTTTGCATTCGGAAAAGATGCCCTTGAAACTCCACGATGATGCACGATTGGCGATCAGCCAGGCAAGCGGGAAGCCCAACCCACAGCAAAAACATCAAGAGATGGAGTGTGGTAATGGCGGTGATGTAAAACATTGCTGGGGGGGCAATTCCTCCCCCGCTTGCGCAGGGGGTCTCCTTGCCCGTTCGAGATGATCCTCGCGCGGGAGAGAGACGGCCGGCCCCCGCCGCGGGAAACGTTAATGCGGGAGCGAATCCCATCTAGAACTATGGGTACGCCCGGGGGTGACGAGCAGGCGAACCATTCTGTCCGGCACGCACTTGATCGGATGAGAACCCTCGAGGGGTTCGAGAAGGTCCGTTTCGTCATCCTCTACGGCTCCGCCGCCGAAGGACGGGCGAGGGCGGGGTCGGATATCGACCTCTGCATCTACTATGACGGCGACCGCGAGGAGGCAGCCCGGTTCCGGTTTGCAGCGCTCTCTCTGCTCTGCGACGACCGCTACGACATCCAGATCTTTTCTCACCTGCCGCTCTATGTCCGGACGGAAGTCCTGCGCGGAAAGGTTCTCTACTGCCCCGACGAACGGTTTCTCTACGACGTTGCGTATCAGACGATCCGGGAGTTCGACGACTTCAAGCACCGGCTGTACGACTACATCGGCAAAGAGATGATGGCATGACGGGAAGGATCCGGGATACGGCAATCCGCATCAAACTCCAGGAGATGACGGAGAGCATCGATATGGTCAAAGAGCACCTCCCGGACTCGGTTGATTCGTTCGGGCAACTCGGCATCGTGAAAGACGGGATATACAAACGCGTCGAGTATGCCATTGAGAACGCCTTTGACATCTGCGCGATCGTCAACTACCCCCTCCTCTCGTCAGGGACATGATACCGTGAGTGGCACCATGCTCTTTACAGGCTTGCGATTCCACCTCTCCCCGGTGTCGGGGAGACGCGAGTAGGCCGGTTGACGGCGGCCCTGACAGCGATATTCTTCGTTGCGTTGATGTCGGCGTTCTCGGTATGTCCGCGGCCCGGGTGCGCTCACCCTGGCGGGCGCTCTTCCTCAAGTGCCCTATAGTAGTCCATATACATTGGGATCGGATCGGAACGCCTGCTCTTTACCCGCTTGAACCCGAACCTCTCGTAAAAGCCAACGGATTCTGGTTTCGCGTCCACGGTGATAATTCTGCACCCGACATATTCCGATATCATTATTGTAAGCGTCAGGATTTCATGAAGCATCCGAGAACCAATACCGTTTCCCTGATGTTTTTTCGATGTTGCCAACCGGGCAACTTTGATTGCGGGATATTTCCGATAAGGATATCCGCGCCTTCCGTTCTCTGGATCTACCTGTTTTACGTCGATGCAATCGGTTACAAGGGTGAAAAACCCTACAATCTCAGAGTCGATATATGCAAGGCGGGTGACGGATAGGCGCTCCCGCTGATAATCCATCGAGTCCTCGATCAGGAATTCATCTAGATCGTCGTGGCCACAACTGAAAGTTGATACATCCAGATCCCGGGAAAGCGGCAAAAAACGGATCTCCGGGAGGGGCATGTTATGTTCACAGGCGCCGGTTTTGCGCTTCGCGTGCTGCGGATCGGATCAGTTCCCGGGCGGCGTCGGTATAGGTGGGCCTCTCCATATACTCGTGGAAACACCGGGCGTCTTCTCCCTCAAGGGTAAGCCCAAGGTCGATTGGTTTTGCCATCCTCGCTTCGCCTCTGAATATGATATAATGATCGCACCATCTCAAATATCTTTCCACTGGCGTCAGGTTAACCCCTGTGTTCCCCTATAGGCAGGAGGAAGCCGTTATGCCTGCAGTCGATGAGCGGGTGACGATCGGGCCATCCTGGACCGACATGCTGCCCGGCGACGTGCGCGAAAATAATCTCGGAACAACGGCTGGATATGCTTTGATATCCCGGCATCAAACCTACCTTTCATGAGCCGGCATATGGCGACCCGGATCTCCGGGACGCGATCAGGTCTCCTTCAGGATCGTGGGCCGAGGAGCCCCCCGACGAGAGGAGGGGGAGGAATCGGCCCTCTGCGGAACCCAATACACTTTCACCCCGCATACGTATCCTTTATGCCGGATGAGGATCCATAGCAATCTGGTTTGCGCCAGCAAAGGCACGAAACAGGAACTTCTCCTGCTGATCACGGCTACATATTGGCGCAAAACAGTATTATGCGGTAAGCACGGGATCGTGCTGCCAGGGCCGCCGTCAACCGGCCTACTCGCGTCCGCTTCCCCGACATCGGGGGAAAGGTGGAATCGCAAGCCTGTAAAGAGCGTGATACCATTCATGGTATCATGCCCCCGACGAGAGGAGGGGGTAGTTGACTACAAGTGAGAGAAGTTTCCTCCTCAGGTTGAGAGCACCGCCGGATAGAGTACTCTCATCCTGCAGGGCAAAGTCGTTCCAGTTCTCCTCAAACTCATCGATAATATCTTTCAGGCCCGGGGAGAGATCGGAGGCGGCGACCAACAGGTGGCACTCTAGAAGATGTACATCCCTCTCGATGGAGATCGCGATAGGGTGCCTTGAGCTCCCGGATGACCCCTCGAATCCTGATGTAGATGAGTGGGGTATGCCATGGAAATCGTTCCGTTTGCGCCTGAGAGGTCAACCGCGAGAGGAGATCGCTATAGGTCTCACGAGGATGTATCTTGAGGCGATTGAGTCGATCTTTCCACCTCTTCCGAGATCTTAATCGACGTCGTCTCGGACATACCACTGTGTACCACCTGGAAATACATATCAGGTTCGATCCCGGGTATCAGCGCTGCAAACCATCTCAGGGAGAGATCGGCCGGAATATGCAGCCTACATGGGCGTTTCCCGGCTCGTCCCTACTCGAATGGACGAAAATTGCCCGGGAAGCAGGAATTTTGCACCAACTGCACAACGTATATCCCCCTGGATGCCAGACACCACGTACATGCAGACGATCGAGATCTCGGATAAAACGATTCTTGCACACCGGCATGGAAAAGAATCAATTAACAAAACAATAGAGCGTAAATTTAAGCAGAAAAGGCCGGAAAAGGAGAGTAAAGCGCTACAGGAAATAGACGAAATAAGGAAAGGTAAATTCTATACCAGAACGCAAGTTGAAGAGAGCATAAACGGTTTCTCCGGATACGCACTTCGCCCGGCAAACCTTTCTTTTGACCCACGCCTGCACCACACAAGGGTGTGGCAGAAGAGCCTGCATGCATTTCCTTCGGGAAGGGCAAGGCGGATACGGAAGACGTCGATCTCTACATGGAGCACCTGCACTGCTCGCGGACAGGGATGGTGATGTGCGTAGATGCGCAATACATGCGTGATGTCGATCATCTCGGGACCAGCCGGAATCTCCGGTTTCCGGCAGGCTCCAGGTCAAACCGCGGCGGCTTGGCCTCCGCCCGGGGGTGATTCCCGGGCGTCGCCGCGAAAACAGGGGATTGCGCCCGCATCCCGCCCGGCTACGACCATCTATCCCGGTAAGGGGATGCCCGGCACGTACCGATCGCCTTAAGTGTATTGTTGACTATAAAGTAGTATACTTATGAATCAACAACCCTTTGTAGACCGGGAGAGCGAGCTCCAGTTTCTCACCGACCGCTATCGCTCCCCGGTCCCGGAATGCCTGATCCTCTACGGGAGGCGGCGCGTGGGAAAGACGACGCTTCTTGCCCGATTCCTGCAGGCGGTCCCGGGCTTTTACTTCCTGGCCTCAGAAGAAGGGACGGCAAGGAACATCCAGGACTTCTCCCACTATGCGGGGGAATTCCTGAACGATCCGGATTTCGAGCGGAGTAGATATCCCGACTGGGAGACCGTCATTAAGGCACTGGTCAGGCACCGGAACTTCTCCCCTCCTCCGGAAAAGAAGGTGGTGATCATCATCGACGAGTTCCCCTACCTCATCGCTCGCGACCGGGCTACGCCCTCCCTCTTCCAGAGGGTGTGGGATACGGTGCTCTCGCAGGAACCGGTGATGCTGATCCTATCAGGTTCGTCGGTCAGTACGATGGAGACCGAGGTGCTGGGATACACAAGCCCGCTCTACGGCAGAAGGACGGGGCAGTGGCAGCTCGAGCCTCTCTCCTACCCCTACCTCCGTCGGTTCCTCCCCTACGATGAGGAAGATCTCATTATGACATGGTGCGTGATCGGCGGAATTCCCGCCTATCTCCGCCTGTTTCGCCCCGACCGAACATTCTGGGAGAACGTGGAGGAGCAGATCCTCCGCAAAGGTGCATACCTTTACTCTGAAGCCGAGATCCTGATGCAATACGAGTTCCGCGAAGCAGGGAACTACATGGCCATCCTCCGCGCTCTCGCAGCGGGGTATACCGCCCTGGCACCCCTCTGTCAGGAGACAGGGCTTGATAAAGGCCTGGTCTCCAAATACCTTGCCGTCCTTTCGCGTATGCACCTGATCGACGATGAAGTGCCGGTGACCGCCCATGCCGGCTACCGGAGAAGGCACTACCGGCTGACCGATCCCTATCTCACGTTCTGGTTCCGTTTTGTGTACCCCCGGAGGGCAGAGACCGAGATGGGGCAGAGTAGAGAGGTGCTCGCCTCTATCAGGGAGGGGATCGCGCCCTATTGCGGGCAGATGTTCGAACAACTCTCTCACGATCTCATTTGCCGGGGCATCCTGTTCGGTTCCTCGTATTCGCGACTGGGGCGGTGGTGGCAGAAAGAGGCGGAGATCGATCTCGTAGGCTTAAATGAGGTCTCCGGGGATGTCCTCTTCTGCGAATGCAAGTGGTCTGCCGTGAACCACCGCCAGGCCCGCGGCATCCTTGCGGCACTCCGGGAGAAGGCCGGTGAGGTGCGATGGCAAAACGAGAGCAGGAACGAACGCTTCGCCCTGGTAGCAAAGAGCATAGAAGGCAAAGAAGATCTGAGAGAGGACGGGTATCTGGTCGCTGATCTCGAGGATATCGCCCGGCTTTCGCGGGAGTACCTGGCGGGAAGGTGAGAGAGGGGATCGCTCTCGCTGCATGTTCGCGCGATCGTTCCCATGCTGCTCTTCGTTCGATCTTCACCGCGACGATGAGCTCCGGCCTGCCCGCGGCATCGGAGTCAATACCGCCTCCGCGGGAGTGCAAACGCAGAAGAGAGATGCGACGGCGAGCGCCGGGGCTCGCGCGGGATTTGGAAGGAGTACTTGCCGGCGCGGGCGCGGTGGCGGTCTTTGCCGGCCACAAGGGGTACCGGGGGCTTCTCGCCGCGGGGGTGCGGCGGTTGTGCGGGTCTCCCCACCCGGCGGTCGTGGATGGGCAGAGCGTCGTGGACCCGGATGCGTGGATCGCCGGGGGCTTCGCCTACCGGGGGATCGGGCGGGGCGATAAGAACCGGCACGTGTTAAGGGAATAACACCCCCGTTTCCCCTTATTCTACCGATCTGAGGACACCCTTTTTCCACCCCAGGCAGATTCGATCTCCATCAACCCTTGCTGCCGGGTCGCTATTCAGCAACCAGGGCCCGGGCTCTTTCCAGCATCATTCCCGTTGCCCGGACTCAATTCCTGTCGGATTTCGACAGGGATAATATCGTAGAACACCTCCCCCAATTCGCGACGAAGGAACCAGGACAAAAAGAGAACATTATACATCACATTTTTCATTGATTCAAACAGAACACTGTTATGAGCCCGTCCCCAAAGTGCCCCGGCCCCGGCTGCGAAGATATCGAGATGGCACGGGCGTTCATACACGACATGAACGAGGAGGGGAATGTAGTTGAGGTTCCCATCGGGTGGTGGTGCCCCTGCTGCGGGTGGCTGATAAACGACATCACCCCGGAGAAAATAATCGCAATCCATGACGCCCTTATCGCACTGCACAACAGAGCAGAAGATCAGGGCTGAGAAGGCATAAAGGCGCCGGGCGAGATTGAAGCCGGGGTGGATTTCTGGAACGACTTCTGGGTTTACCGTGAGAATATCTACGAAAAGGCCGCGTGGTTCCTTGAAAAGGTCACTAACGGGCATGCCTTCTGGCAGGGCAATAAAAGAACCGCCTATACCGTTACTGATGTTCTCATATTACGCGCAAACGGGTTTGCCTTTGATGTCGAGGGCGATGAAGCAGATCGGTTCATGGTAACTCTCGCGAGTCTGGATAGCAAGGGCAACGCCACATATATCCAAAAAGAGGTCGAAGAATGGGTCTGCAAAAATACAAGGAGATTGGACGACTTCTTTTAGTGCCGACCAAGGAGATCCAGCGCCTTCTGATTCTTCTTGATGGAGGCTTCTAAGGACCGCCTTTCCATGACGGTCAATCCCATGCCGGCGGACCTTCGCATCCGGACACTTCGGTGTCGGGTATTGATTGTATGACATTCTGTCATTGAATTACACCTCCATGAGAACAACATATAGTACATTGTAGTATTTCATCAAAGTATCTGTTCGCCGGAGCGATCTGTCAGATGCTCCATCTTTCAGGGGCACGATCCCGTGAGCACGTTCTTTACAGGTTTGCGATTCCATCTCTCCCGGAGTGACGGAGGAACCGGCCATAACGGGCTCGACGGCGAGAGCCCCGGCAAGTGATATTGAAACGTTCAGATCGACGTTCTCGGTATCCGCATGCGTGGCGAGGAACGCTGCCTGGCCCGGGGTGGACGACGGATCGAAGGGCGGGAGTTCGAACACCTCAAAGTGCGAGAGCGGAGGGTTTCGACGCT